>Ga0255346_1003706_pt1 | contig 17642 bp, 18 predicted proteins | sample wastewater_treat_FD_194410 | JGI IMG/M metagenome (GOLD analysis project Ga0255346, IMG submission 194410) | Wastewater microbial communities from Lulu Island WWTP, Vancouver, Canada - plant22 | ecosystem: Engineered > WWTP > Wastewater > Unclassified | place: Canada: Vancouver, British Columbia... | reverse complement strand
CCCCTGGATACGACTTGATTGAAACTTATTTGAGGTTCCATCGTTCTTTTGTTTTATTCCTAACAAAGATACGATTACCTTTTTTTCATTCGCTCGGACGTCTTTTACGTCATGGTTGTTTCATGATAAAATACTTATTTCGTTTAATAAATCCCAACAAGTGAATTTCTTCACTTATCTATCACCATCATACTTACTCACTATGTAATTAAATATGTTTCCATCCAAAAAGGAGGTTAATTGTGCGAAAACGAATATATAACTACATGTAGATTGCATGACTGTAAATAATTCGAAAAAATACGTTTATACCTGTAATATATTCATTATTAAAATATTCATTTTGTGCTTGTGAAAATCTCATGAATATGTTATAGGATACGGGAAAGATTATCTAAGGAACAAATAACGTGGAACTAAAAGTTTATGAGATTCACAAACAAGACTTTTGTCAAATTAAACATTAATATTCAATAAATCAACAGCAGGGGAAAAAGTTTCGGCAAAATGAGAGCTAAAGAAAAATAAATCAACAGTTTACAATAGAAAAGTTTCGCTTAATTAAACTATTATTCTTTCAAATTTCTACGAAGAGGAAAGAGAATATTATGTAAAGGATGCAAGAATGCGTTCTCCTGAAAATCGTTATGGGATAAAGTATAACAAGTATTTCAAAATCATTACGATAATATATAACGACACTTATCAGTGTAAGAATGCCAAAGAATATGAAGACCTATTAGCTGCAGAAGAACAGAAGCGAAAAGAGGCACAAGAAGTAGAATTAAAGGCACAAAGAGAAGCACAACAAGAGCAGCAAAACAAGATAAATGGAACAATGGCTTCCATTAACTAGAGCCTATTCAGTTACTATCCAATAAATTGTGTACACTATATTATATTGAAGCGCTGCATGATATTAGATTGTAGTGGCTAGATAAGTACGGAAACACCAATTTCTTTAGGAAACTATCCGGGTTTTGTGTAATTAATTGTCCATCTATCAATTTATATAAAGCCACATAGGCCATAGCACGGCGGCACAGGTCTGCTGAACCTTTATGAATATCAAGTTCAGCATTAGTTATTCTGTTTGTTTTCAGGGAAAATAGCCGTTTTTATGTAAACCGTTGATTAAGAGTAGATTCCTTTGTTCCCTGAAAAAGTGGCAGTTTTTTGCGTAATTAGGTGATTGATTGTTAGTTCCTTTGTTACCTGGGAAAAAGTGTGTTTACGTAAACACGAAAAATTCTTTTTCCAGGGCTTTTTTACAGATTTTTGTGACGGGTCAGGGGGTAAAATCCAAGTTGCCGTTCTGGTCCCGGACACCGAACAAAACCACTGCTTGGAGGTGTGTGGGGAGGGGTGCAATTCCTAAACATTCTAAACATGGGAATTGATATCTACTCGCTTGCCCTGGATTATCCCGATACGATCATTCAGGTAAAGGCAAGTGACCTGGTAGAAGCGGCTCGTGTCTTCATAGAAGATCTGGCCTTGATACCGGAACGCGAAACAAGAGGCAGAAAAAAAACTAACGAAACAATTGACCCGGATAAACCGAAAACCCTTTTGACAAAAAGAGAGGTGATGAAGCTGTTGAGGGTTGGCGAGACTACCCTCTGGAGGTGGGCCACAAAGTATGATTACCTCCACCCGGTGATGATCGGCGGGGAAAGGCGCTGGAGGTGGAAAGATATCTCGGCAATCATTGAAGGGGACGTGACGGATTATTACGGCAAGCCGGTCTGGGGATCGGAGAAAATGGCATCAACAATTAAGAAGGGTAAATGATGGGAATGGATTTGCTAAAAATCAAAGTCCGTCCACAAAAACCGCCCTAAATACGGATAGATGGCATTAAAGCTGGTCGCTGCACCACAAAGAACAAGGAACCTCGGCTTACCAAATAAGATCCCAGTACTTTGTGGTGTAGCGATCCTGCCATTTATCAGCACTGCTGCTCATAGGACCGCCCGGTGATCTTCGACTGTCGGTGGTTTTCAAGGCGGTGCGCCAAAGGCCTTTGGCGCTTATAAAAAAGCGCTGCTTCGCAGCACTAATCATTTTTTGGTGGCTTTCCGGGGGGGTGGTAAGTAACAAGTATGTTACATAAATGCACAATGCGCTGTTTACCTGCGCCTTAAAGATGCTGAGCGGTTTTTAGTTACTTACTACCCTCCCCCGTTTTTGTGGTTTTTCGGCAATTTGAGGGGGAGGTGGTAAGTAGTGGCTTTGACGAAAATTTACGCATCTACCTGCTATCATGCGCGTTACGGGCGTAGGCGCTGTTTTGTCTACTTACTACCCACCCCTCAAAGACACAATTTCTCGGGCAAACTCCATATCTACGCCTTGCAGGTAAGAAGTATATTCAGTAATTTTGTTCTGTTCATTATTCATTAATTGCTATTGTTGGTTTGAAGGGAAGATCTGATGAAAAAAAAGCTTTATCATCTATGTGTTAGTTCACCTGAGGTTATGTTCCGGGTTCCGGAAGATTATTACCAGGGTATAAACAGGGCTTGCCTGGCGGCCTATCACCATGATACCGGCCTGTTGGCATACTCATTCATGTCAAACCATTTTCATGTTATTGCTGAAACCGGGGATCCTTATGGATATATCGGGTCCATACGGAATGGCTATAATAAATGGTTCAACAATAAATACTCGCGTAAAGGGCCTTTGGGTTATGCCGGTTTCCATGCAGTGGAGCTGGACACACTGGAACATATTCTGGAGGGTACAACCTACGTATTACGAAATGGAGTCCACCATAATGTCGTGTCGTATCCAAGCGGATATCCTTTCTGTTCCACAAGATATTACTTCATGAAGGATTTCGGGGTTCATGGCCAATATACCCCAATAATCTCATGGAAAGAGCAACGGGAATTTCTTCCCTGGAAAGTAAAACTGCCACCTGGCTATCTAATAGATAAAAGCGGATTGTTAATACAGGAAAATATTCTTCAGACTAAAATGGTAGAGCACTATTACGGATCTCCAAGAAAATTTTCGTATTACTTGAACAAACTATCCGGAGAGGAATGGGCTATGCTGAATATTGAATCATGGATGGGCAATAAAATAAAAGACTTGTTGAATAATGAGAAACTTATAGGAAAAGTCAACAGAATCAGCGACGTTGATGTGTGTCTGTTTATTGATCAGTGGTTGAAGAACAATAAAAACGGAGCTCCTTACACTACTCTCCAACATGAAGAAAAGCTCAGCCTGGCTCTATTACTCAGGCAGAAAATGGCAGACCCTGGTCAGATAGCCCGTTGCCTGGCAATTTCCAGAGATGTTCCTGAAAACCTCAAGAATGCTCACGACCTGGGACGATCCCGGAAATGCCCATCATAATCTCGTTCTCATGCCGGGATCAGAGTGGTAAACTCTCCCTGAGGTTCCTCCTGTTTGCACAGTGAAATCTTTTTGATGAGGAGAGCGGTCGCTGACACCACAAAGCACAGGGAGCCTCGGCGTACCAAAGAAGCTCCCTGTGCTTTGTGGTGCAGCGACCTTGCCATAAATGAGTATTGATGCTCAAAGGATCGCCTGTTGGTCTTCAAGGGCGGTGCATAGAAAGTACTCCCTATCCTCATGGGAGTATGAGCGCACAAGCAACAAAGACCGCTCAGAACTTTACGGTCCGGGCGGGGCTGGAAAAGCTGTTGAAGGTGGCCGTGGCGTCTTTCAGGTAAAGGACCAGGGTGTTTTCGTCCTCGGCCTTATACATGCTTTTCAATTGCGGATACTGGTCCAGGATATATTGCTTTGCCTCCAGGCGTTCATCCGGTACCACCTTGGCTTCTATGCGCAGCCATGTTCCCTTGGATGCGTCATAAGCGCAGATCTCCACTTTGGGATTGGCCATCATCTGCCTGGCCACATTCTTTTTCCGGCCCGTCTGTATGTAAAGTTTCTGTTCGAATATGACGGCAGTTCCAAAAGGACGTACCCGGGGCTGGTCAATGTCAACAGTAGCAATGTAATATACCCCGCACGTCCTTAAGAAATCATGGACTTCTTTCATGGATTGTTCTTCCTCAGGATTCTGTTTTGTTTGTTGTGAATTCCTGTCTTTGGCAAAACCCACTGCGGTCAGCATGGTAAACAGCAGGAACAAGGTGATTCGTGTGTTCATGATGTGTTTATTACTTAATGTTAATAATTTCATGTTTTGTTTCTCCATGGTTTCAGCGGCCCCTACTCCACATCCTTGACAAGGGGAAATAACTTCACTACTTTTTCCACCGGGAGGGCTTCCACCGTGCGGCCATCCTTGCCTGTCATGGTTCTTGCGGCAAAGAGCGAGTTGAGGATGGCTTCTTCCACCGCTTCTATCGCAGCCATGAACAGGGCCGAGCATTCATTGTTATGCAGGTAGGTGGGTGTATAGGTGGGTGAGTAGGGCTTAGTGCCAGAGGCATATTCCCGGATCAGGTTCCCCGGGGCAACAGACAGCGCTATGACATAATCACCGCTGCCGTTGGCGGCAATCCCCCCGGTCCTGGCCAATCCCATCATGCCGCGTTTTGCCATGCGTTCCAGATTCCGCTCGTTCAGGGGCGCATCTGTGATAATGATAATCATGCAGGAACCGTCCGGGGCAGGATGACCAACCCTAATTCCCCCTGACTGTTCCTCAATCTGGCTTTTATAGGAATACCGGCCGAGGCGCTCCCCCGCGTTCACTCCGGCAATCTGCAGCACACCTCCGAAATTGGACTGGACCAGCGCTCCAACGGTATAACCACCCAGGCTTTTGGGCAGGATGCGGCTGGCTGTGCCGATGCCTCCCTTGAAGCCAAAGCAGATGGTTCCCGTTCCGGCACCCACATTTCCCTCGGCCACGGGTCCCGGGGCAGCTTTTACCAAAGCCTCCAGGACGTGTGCGGGTGTTACATGGCGGCCCCGTATATCATTCAATCCGCCGTCGTTAGTTTCCCCTACCACGGCATTGACAGACTGTATGTCCCCATTCCCTGGCTGTTGCAGCGTATAGGTTACCAATCCTTCAATCCCGGCAGCCACCGACAGGGTGTTCGTCAGGATGACCGGGGTCTCGATGTTCCCCAATTCCTCTATTTGCGTGGAACCGGCCAGTTTGCCGAACCCGTTGCCGGCCCAGAAAGCGGCAGGCACTTTCTCCCGGAATATATTCCCCGGATGCGGGATGATGGCAGTCACCCCGGTACGGATACTGTCTCCCGCCACAAGCGTGACATGACCAACAGACACTCCTTTCACATCGGTAATGGCATTCAGCGGTCCGGGCTGCATGACCCCGGTCCGGACCCCGTAATCCCGCATCCTTGGACGCGGGGATGAATCCTTCAAGCCGGTAGCTTTTACCGTGCCGGCCGCAACGGAATTTTGCCCTTCAGCGTTTATAGGAAGGGATATAAAGGCGACAGCGGTAACTAAAAATAAGAATAATTGCTTCATGACCAGATTTTTGGTATACAGACAAAGTTAAAAAATCATTATATTTGAGACACACCAAACTATTTTACAAATGAAAAAGAATGCAGCACTTTCGTTACTCCTGCTGATTGTGCTCAATTCCTGCGGTACAACTGCCTTTACAGGCCGGAAGCAGTTGATGGTATTTTCAGACGAATCCATCTCTGCCCTGTCGGATGAGTCTTATGCCGAATTTCTCAAGACAGCGGTGATCTCGGGAGATAAGCAACACAGTGACATGGTTCGCTCAGTGGGAGAAAAAATGGTTACAGCGCTTACATCATACCTGTCCGGGATCGGGCAACAGGATTATCTTGGCGGATTGGGCTGGGAGTTCCAGCTGGTAAAGGATCCTTCCGTTAACGCTTTCTGCCTGCCAAACGGCAAGATCGTATTCTTTGAAGGGCTCCTCCAGTTTGCCGGTAATCCCAACCACATGGCCATAGTCATCGGGCATGAGATGGGGCATGCCATCGCAAGGCACGGGAACGAACGCATGAGCCAGCAGGCATTGTTACAGACTGCAGGACAGATCGCCACACAGGTGTTCGGCCAGACAAAATATGGACAAAACGCGCAGGCAGCGGAACTGTTTGCCCAGGCATTTGCGTTCGGAACCAATGTGGGTGTGGTTTTGCCCTTCTCCCGCAAACACGAATACGAAGCAGACCGGATAGGCCTGTATATTATGGCCCTGGCTGGTTACGACATTTATCAGACCCCCTTGTTCTGGGAAAAAATGATGGGTGACAAGAAGTCCTCCTCTTTTGATTTCCTGAACACACATCCGGCAGATATTAAAAGAATTGCAGCCATATCCGAAAGCCTTGACGAGGCGGCAAAATACTACCGGGATCCGGAATTCAAATAAGGCCTTCTTAACTTAAACCCGTTATCACGCCGTCTTTGATATCCATGAACACGGCCTGGGGTTTTTTGGGAAGGCCTGGCATGCGAAGAATATCCCCGGCAATGGCCACGATCATACCGGCTCCGTTATTGATGATCAGGTCATGTATGTTCATTTCGAAATCGTGTGCAACCCCGTAAGCTTTGGGATCTGTAGAGAAAGAGAATTGTGTCTTGGCAATGCAGACAGGATAGTGCTCCAGCCCAAGCTCCCGTATCTTTTCCAGGCTCTCCCTGGCCGTTTCATAATAAAACACGTCGCGCGCACCGTAAATGTTGTGTGCAACTTTCCAGATCTTCTGTTCAATGGGATCATCGTCGGAGTATGTGAATACCAGCGGCCTTGATGGTTTGCTTTCAATAACCTCCACCACAGCCGAGGCCAGTGCCGCCGCTCCACGGGCTCCCTGCGCATAGGCATCGTCCACCGCAAATGCCACATCCAACTCGCGACAACGGTCCCGCACCAGGGAGATCTCTTCTTCCGCATCGGATTCATAATGGTTAAGGGCAACCACAATGCTTTGACCAAAGGTTCTGAGGTTGGCGACATGTTTCTCCAGGTTGGCCAATCCCCTGATCACGCTTTCCGGGTTCTTTTCAGTCAATCTGGCAAGGTCCTGTCCTCCGTGCATTTTCAGTCCCTGCAATGTGGCCACCAAAACGGTCAGTTTGGGTTGCAGGCCCCCTTTCCGGCATTTGATGTTGAAAAATTTCTCGGCACCCAGATCGGCTCCAAAACCGGCCTCGGTCACCACATAATCGGCGTGTGACATGGCCATCTTGGTTGCTACCAGTGAATTACAGCCATGGGCAATATTGGCGAAGGGACCTCCGTGCACGAAAGCCGGGGTACCCGCGAGCGTTTGCACCAGGTTGGGGTGGATGGCGTCTTTTAGCAAGATGGTTATGGCCCCTGCGACACCCATATCGTTCACATAGAATGGGGATCCGTCGTGGCCATAGCCAAGGATGATCTGCCCTATCCTGTGCTTCAGATCGTCAATGTCTTTGGAAAGGCAGAGGATGGCCATGATCTCAGAAGCGGGCGTTATGTCAAAGCCCGTAGCCCGGGTGATCCCATTGGCCTTGCCCCCAACCCCAGAGATGATCGCCCGCAGGGTACGGTCATTCACATCCAGCACTCTTTTCCAGACAATCTCCCTCAGGCATGTACCGTTGTTCTGGTTATTGTACAAATGATTTTCAAGCAAAGCCGAGATCATATTGTTGGCCGCTGTTACCGCGTGGAAATCCCCAGTAAAGTGCAGGTTGATGTCTTCCATGGGAACAACCTGTGCATAACCGCCTCCGGCCGCCCCGCCCTTCATCCCGAAACAGGGTCCCAGGGAAGGTTCGCGCAGCGCAACCATTGCCTTTTTGCCGATATGGTTCAGCCCCATGGACAAGCCAATGGAAACGGTTGTCTTTCCAACGCCTGCCCTGGTTGGTGTAATGGCTGTCACCAGGATCAGATTGCTCTCTTTTACCTTGTCTTCATCAATTTGGCCGGCAGGAACCTTGGCCATATGATTTCCGTAGAGGATCAGATTCTCACAGGCAATCCCGGCATTGGCCGCCACATCTCTGATATCCAGCAACTGGTATTCATGGGAAATTTCAATATCTGTTTTCATATCACACCGGTTTTTCCCAAAAATACAAAATTCCGGGGGATGCAGGAACAGCGGGTGACGGTTATTCGCCTATAAGGATTTCCTTTACAATCGTCTGTGAGTAGCCTGCAAAGGTAAGGACCACCATGATACTATGACTGCCTGCGGTCAGGGTAATGACATCTGTAGCACTGTAAGCCGTGCCATCGAAATACCACTGTACGGCAGAGGGCCTTGTCACCCCTTCCACTAGGGTGGACTCGTTCAGTTCAAACCTGAAGAGATCTCCTTCCCTATATGTTTTAGCGGGGTGTTTGATCATGAAATATCCCTGTGAAAAGAGCTCGTTATCCCTGGGTCCCACTGTTGCTGAAACCAGGATGTTGTGGTCCAGGTCGTACTGTTCTTTCCAGTCGGTGGAAAATGCTCCCATGGTAAAGCGTGCATGTCCGCCCATGGATACCATGGGCCCGTCATCGGCCGTCAGAGGATATCCGGCGTCACTCTCTTTGACATAATAACCGAAATAAACCGGTTTCCCGGCCGGAATGACCAGCTCGTGCGCACTTACATCCACTTGCATCATTGTCCCGAAAGACGGGTTGCTGACTACCTGGGTCAAAACACATTCCTGGTCTAAGTAGGCAAAAACACCCACTTCCCCGGCCGATGTCCCGTTTACCAGGCATGATATGGTGTTGACCACAAAACCCTCATAGGGGGCTATTTCCTGTGCTGTGAAACCCACCGCTCCATAAATGGTTCCTCCGGGTGTGCCCGATCCGATATTCGTGCTCCAAAGCCCGTGCTTTTTCAGTATCCCGTTGCCGGCATCCACCACAGGAATTAGCGTGAAATCAACTGTGATATCTCCTGACTGGCTGGCCGGAACCTGCCGCATTGCCTGATAATACCCTGTTTTAGAAGTCTGCAAGATAAAGGATCCTGTCTTCCTGGTCTCCGTGGTAAAGGTATATGCTCCCTCCTGGTCTGTCACCGCTGTAGTGATCAATGTACCGGCCCTGAGAGGCGATTTTCTCAGCTGTCCGGGCTCCTTTGACAGTCTCGGCGCATTGACCGGAGCAGTCGAAGTTGCGTTGTCGTAATACAGGGACACGGTTACCCCGGCAATGGCCACACCCTCATCATCTGTCACGCTTCCGGTAAGCGTTGCTTCCGGGATGATAACTTCTTCCAGCGTGGCCGATACCAGGATGTTGTAATCAAGTGACCAGGGTTCAGTCAGGGATGCAATGGCATTAGCGGCATATCCGCCCATCGGAAGCATGGGACCTTCATCTATGGCAATGGGAAAACCACTATCGCTATCTTTGACATAACATCCTATCTTCACCAGTTGCCCCTCCGGAATAATCAGCTCATCTGCACTCACATCAACCGTCATCATGTTCCCAAAGTCAGGATTGTCCACCTTGCAGTTAAGCACCACATCCGAACCCATGGTAACAAAAATACCCGCTTCTGCTGCCGTGGTGCCGCTCAGCTGGAAAGATACGGTCTTTATCCTTTTCCCCTGGCATAGTACCAGTTCTTCTGCCGAAAACCCTACAGCCCCGTAAATGGTTCCCCCCGGATCTCCGAAACCTGCGCTACGGCCTTCCCAGGCATTGTGCTTTCTAAGGACATCTCCTGTGATCTGTACTATCGGATACAGGGTGAAATTCAGCTGAGCGGTTCCCGGGTTTATTCCGCTGATTTCCTTTTCTGCCGTATGATAATCCTGTTTGCTGACCGTGATGATATACACGCCCTCAGCGGTCCCGGTTGTGAAAGTATACGCCCCCTGGGCATTGGTTGTCACTTCGCTCACCTGCTCCATAGACCGTTTTGGCGAGGCTTTGATATTGCCCCTGTCTGGTGTGTTCCAACCCGTTGCAGCCGCCCTGGAAATATCGTCCGGTGCCTGATATGAAAGGGTCACTGTGGCACCCGCCACAGGATTTCCTTCAGGATCGGCGACCACGCCATTGATTACCAATTGATTACTTTTAATCACAGTAAATATGGCCCCGTTTCCTGTATTGGCAATGTCAGTCAGGTCTGTCCCGGTACGGTTCCCGGCATAATCCACGGCTGCCGGGGAGGAGGCCCCTGTGAAAGAAGTATTGTTCGTACTGCCCGGGAATGGAACCTGGGCGTTGTTTTGTACGGCAGATTCGGGATATACGGCTTCAACCAGGTCGAAACACTGGTGAGAGGCATAAGCATTGATGCCATCCCAGTCGTTCCACCGGGCGGCTGCCGTTTTCCCGTCCACCATGTTATCAGACCTGTCTATGTGATAAATGAGCAGCCCTGAAGGTATATAAGCATCCCATCCTGTTTGTTTCCTGTATTCATAAAGAAAAATCTCTCCTTCATTGGCGGTTTCACTCACGTAACAAACGTTTCCCGTCACCGGCCCTAATGAATAATCCCCTTCCTCGTCAATCACCCCCGGATCATTGTCAAACCAGCCCAGCAGGTCCCGTTCCATGGAGTTCAGGTAAGGCGGCGTTCTGCCTTCATTATTATAATTGCCATGGGACATCAGGGCAAAGGATCCCAGGCCCCTTGCTTCTCCATTATCTTCATAGTCAGTGTCATAAAAATCGGGCAATCCTATAACGTGCCCGAATTCATGACAAAAGGTCCCAATACCGGCCATGGTGCTTCCGGAATTTCCTCTTAATTCCGATGAACAGGCATAACTCCCGGTTTTGACCCCGTCTACGGTTCTTTGATTGTATATGCTCCAGGCATGGGGCCAGACGGAATCATCCGGACCACCTTCAGCTTCGTTGTATCCCGCATAATAGATGAAAATATTATCTATGTATCCGTCACCGTCGTTGTCGTATTGCGAAAAATCCACCCCCAGTTGGTCTGCCAGGTCAACTGCCTCGACCACCATTTCCCTGGGCCGGATATCATCTTCATTATCATCTTCATCTGTGACATTTGCCCCATAATAAGCCATGTCATGAGACAAGGTAACGGGTCCGACCACGTCAAACTGAGGGTCAAAAGTATCGGAAGAATTTTCCCAGAAATAATTCCAGGCAGAACCTGTCGCCCCGTTCACGGCATAGCCGTCCTGGTTCAGCAAATTGAAAAAGTCACCCTGGGGGCTTGCCGAGGTAAAGGACTTATCGCTGAACTGCACCAGGATGGTCAGGAACTTCCTGTTCCCGGAAGAAATGGACCGCAGGGAAGCCGGTGTGGCTGAAGCCACCCCATTCAATCGGGACAAATGGCTCCTGCCGGAAAATGTCCTGGCAAAATCCTCCCTTCTTGCCCTGGCACGTTCAATAGCCGCTGCAGGCGGGGTTATGGTGGAAACACCTTGCGGGGCGGCTGCCGGCCGCACACGGGTTGCAGTGGCCTGGACAACTCCCCGGGAAGAGAATTGGGCCTGGTAATAAAAACCATCAACGCCCTGCGTTACCAGGCGTCCGCCGCTGGTGGTCCAGTTCAGGAATTCATCGCCGTGTTTCTGGATGGTGATGACCGAGCCGTCTGGTTGCGTGATCTTTATGGAATATGGATAAGCTTTCACGGCATAGGCGCGCTGGGAGAATCCCGCAAGCAGACCCGGAAGCAGTATTATCAAGGCAAGAATATTCTTCATAACACATTAATGGTAAACATAATAACTGATCTCATTTTCCTCGTCATACATCAGCAAATGGTTGTCTTTTTTGCGGACGGCTGTTACGGTTTTTACACCCGGGGTGATATTGTCAATGCCGTACACGGCGACATCAATGGTGTATGTTGCCCCTTTTTGGACAGTGCGCGGAATGGAAGAAATGGTCAGCACCTGTTTCTGATCGTAATTCTGGATCCTGAAACTGTAACTTGTTTCATAGGTTAGTACACTCCACTGGTCTTCATACTGCGTGTATGAGAACAGGGTGGTGGTTTTGTTATAAACGCCATATGCCTGGTAATCGGGCTGATCGTCAATGTCAACCTGGTCACTAGAAGAACAGGCGGTAAAAAATACAGAGAGAAACGCTAAGGCAAGATAGCGGGAGATCGCTTTTTTCATGAGGCGGGCTTTTTGAGATTTTAATGGGGAGCCTTTTTGTGCTCGGGACGGGAGTACAATTTTGACTTTTTGAAGCCCTAAAATTGCCCCGAAAATGGCAGAAAATATGATAAAAACCACTTTTTCAATATATTGGCAAAAGTAATAAAAAGTAATTAAATATCAAAAATGTTTCACCAGATGTTTCACCAGTGAAAAAAAGGGTTATATTTGCACCTGAACAACCTTCAGGAATTATGGCAACTTTCACTTTTGAAATCAAAAACAGGCCGAACCGGGCAGGGAAATTTCCAATCTATTTGAGAATTACCCAGAACCGGAAGCACAAAAGAATCAAGACAACCATTGAGCTGAACCGGATGAATGACTTCAATCCGAAGGCAAAGCAGGACAACTGGATCAAGAAGCAGGAACCAAATCATAAAAAGTGGAATGATATTCTGGCAAAAGAACTGGAAAGGGGAAAGGATGCCTTCAGGAAACTGGAAGAAGAAGGGATGGCAACTTCAGAAATGATGGCTTCTGTTATTAACAACAAGGGGAAGCCTTCATCCTTTCTGGATTATGCCAGGGAAAGGACAAATGAAAATTTTTCTGAAGGGGGAATCAGAATCTGGAGAATATATAATGGCTTCTGCAATAAGCTGGAAGCCTTTCTAAAAGAAAACAAAAAGACAGATCTTCCCTTTGCCGAACTTTCCCCTGCCCTTTTGTCAAAATTCAAGTCTTATCTGCACACCCTTCACAATGTAAGGGAGCCGGAAAAGATGCTGCACCCTAATACAATAGCTTTGAACCTTCGCATATTCAAGACCATAGTAAACAAGGCAGTCAAAGAAGGCCTGATCAAGCCGGAAAAGAATCCCTTTCTTTCCTTTGAGAATAAGACAATCAAGACAACCAAAGAAAAGCTGACAGATGAAGAACTGGAAAGGATCAAGAATCTGGAACTGGAAGAAGGAAGCAGAATCTGGGATGCCAGGAACATTTTTCTTTTCTCTTTCTATTGTGCCGGAATCCGGATCGGGGATCTGCTGCAGTTACGCTGGCTGAATATAACACCGGAAGGAAGGCTTATCTATTATATGGGAAAGAACCACAAGAAAAGGGATCTTCTTCTGATCCATCCAGCAAAGGAAATCCTTCAGCTATACCGGAAGGAAGGGGCAAAGCCAACAGATTATATCTTCCCTTTGCTAAAGAACAACGAACCCTTTGCCGGGGCAATCAGTCCGGAAGACAAAGAAACCCTTTCCCCGGAAATGAAGCAGAAATTGATTGAACAAGTATCTTCAAAGACTTCAATTGTGAACAATAACCTGAAGAAGATAAAAGAACTGGCAGGCCTCAACAAGAAGCTGACTTCCCATATAGCCAGGCATACCTTCGCATACAAAGCAAAGCAGGCAGGAATCCCGGATGGCAGGATCAAAGGCATCCTGGCACACTCAAACCTGAAGACAACAGAAGGATATATGGGGGAATTTTCAACTGAAGAAGATGATAAGGTCTTATCTTCTATCTTTGAACAAAGCAGCCCTAAAGCCCGAATAATGGACTTAATTGATAAGCTGAACCCCGAAGACCTGGAAAGACTGATGGCCTTAATACAGGGCAAATAACAACCATAAAAAACAAAGCAATGGAAGAAGATGGAAAAGCAAGGTTTGAAAGAATGAAGGGGCAGTTTATTGATGTATGCAAAAAATATGGTTTTTATCAGCAGATTGAGAATAACAGGGGACTATATTTTTCTTTTATGTTTAAGCTTGGAAAAGCAGCAAACAAAGAATCTTACGAAAAACATCCAACAAGCCCAGACAGACTGGAGCTTGCAAAACTGCTTCGCTTTTTATGGAAATGCAAAGATTCAGAAATCAAATTAAATGGAACAATCCGAAAGGATGATAATGTCCAGATCCGGAATGGGGGAACAATCTTCTATCTGATGATGTGCATAAACAAGGCCTTGTCCGATGCTTCAGAAGGATTTTATGAAGACAAGTTTGACTGGGATTACAAAAAGCACCTGACAATCAAAGTTTTTGATCCAGATAAAAATGTTGAATTAATTGAAGAAGACAACTTTTTTGTAGAATCTTACACAAAAGAAGAACTTGATAAAATCATAGAATATGAAGAAAGGGAACTGGAAAAAAAGAAGATGGCAAACAATGCCAAGCTTGGCAAAGAATTATATTTCATAAAATACAAAATGTTTGAAGCAGGAATTTTCACAGGAATCAAGTTTAGGGATTATAGCTTCTTATATGATTTTTTTGCCATTCTGGGAAGGGATGAAAACTTTAATCCGGACAACCTGAAAGAAGATTCCGGGGATGTGCGAAGGGAAAAATACCAAAAAATAAGACCTTGCCTTGATGCCTATGATAAGGATCAAAAAAGAAAGACCGGGGATAACTGGGAAGAAATATTTGATAAGAGAATGAAAGAACATAGGAAGCTGCAGAATCTTCTGAAAAGAAGCAAGGGCGAATAATCCGGGAAATATCAAACCACAAATCCAGGGGGGGGGAAATTTGTCAAAAATTTTCCCCTTTTTTTACTCCTTTTTACCTGTTACGCTGCAATACATTTGCAGCACAAGTGGGAAACCAAGGCCACTTGTTAAAAAAATATATGCAAAAAGTAACAGAAGTAAAAGAAGCCGGGATGCTGCAAATGGCAGTTATCCCGGAAGCCTTTTTGTCAAAGCTGGCAGAAGGGCTGGAAGAAGTGAAAAGCCTGCTGGAAGAAAAAGCAGAAGCCGAAATGAATTCCCAGTGGATTGAATCCGGGGAAGCAAGAAAGATCCTGGGGATCAGTCAAAAGACCTGGCAGACCTACCGGGACAAAAGGCTGATCCCCTTCAGTCAGTTTGGGCGCAAGATCTATGTTAAAAGGGCTGACCTGGAAGCCTTTCTGGAAGGCAACAAGATTGAAAGGTAAGGGGGAAATGGAAATGATTGAAGAAAAATTTATTGCAGCAGCAATGCAGGAAACCCTCTACCAAAGAAAGCCGGGAACTTCATCCAGTTTTTATTATCAGGCTGGCTGCAGAATCCTTCCCAACAGGCTTTCCATAAGCAGGGATGAACTTTCAATGGTAAGGAAAAAAGGCAGGAACCTGATTCATCCGGTAATAGGCCAGCTTATTGGACAATTTACCAAAAATGAAGAAAGTCCCCTGAAGGCAAATTTTCCCTATGTAGTAAGAACCCAGATCTGGCAGATCCCGGAATATCCCCTATTTATCGGATATGGATCAATCGGAATAAGCAATGAAGAAGGAAAGATTGATCGGGGATCTGATACCGGGGATCTGATCATCCTGGAATCTGAAGATCGGGACTGGGAAAGAATCCAAATTTTCTTCTTCCCTGCTATGATCAAGCAACTGGAAGAAGTAATCACTTTTTTATCAAACAAATTTAAAATCTACAATTATGAAAATTAAAGCTAACGAACAGGCAACCCTGGATTCCAGGGGACAGATGATCCTGATGGGAAACATTGAAGAAGTTAATCTGACTTTACTTCAAGACACTATTTGGCAGGGGATCAAATTTATGGAAGATGAAATCGGTAATACAGAAAGTGAGCTGCGAAAAGATTTGCTTTCTTGTCGGGTCAATGAAGCCAGGGAAATCCACAAAAAACTTCTTACTGCAATTTCAGGAATAGTGAAAGAATTCAATAATGAAAAGTAACAAAAAGGGGCAGTTATGCCCTGCCCCTAAATTAGTTGAAAATGGTTGATTTTATTGAAGCTACAAAGCAACTAAAGCCCAAAGATAAACCATTTTTGGGGCATTTGCAAGCCGAAGCAGCCTATCAGTCCGGATGGGAAAAATATCTGCTGAAAGGCTGCAAAAATATGGAAATATGGCACAATGAACCAGCTGCCCTGATCCGTATAAAAGGCAGCCTGGCTTATTTCTTCCAGGGACACAATTTCAGTTTCACTTCCCGGCAATTTGTTGAGGCCACAAACTACGTAAATGATATTCTGCACCTCAACTGCTATGATTCTTTGGTGGACTTGTTTGAATATGGCCAGATTTTGGAAGTGGAAGACCTTCCCCGGAACTTCATTCAGAACCATAGGGAAAGGCCGAAATCGGGGCTTCTGCAGTATGAGAACCCAAAGGACAGGGGGAACCTCAAAAGATGGGAAAGCCCTGAAATCAGGCTAAAAATGTACAATGCCGGAAAGAATATCAGGCAGAAGCAGGGGCTGGAAATGCAGGAACTGATCCGGGCCGAAGGCTGGAACCCGAAAGGGAACTTCCTGAAGTGGGAAGCACACTACAAAAAGCCGGAAGCCCTGCTGAACAATGGCAGGGGAATAATGCTGGCAGATCTGGTAAACCCAAATTTCAACAAGATCTTCCGGACTGATTTATACAACCAATATAACAAACTTATGCCAATGGGAAAGATTGAATTTCCGAACAACAAGAAGGACTTGTCCACTTCTGACCTGCTGATGATTGTCCTGGCTGATGCGAATCTTCAGGAAGGAAACACCCTGCAGGAAATCAAAAAGATGCTATTTGACCGGATAAATGCCATTCCGGAAGAAGTACTGACAGAAGCAGATAAGAAGGCCAGGAAAAGGCAAATATCAGCCCTTCTGGGAAAGATAAAAACAACCCAGAAAAGCAAATGGGATCTATCTGACAAACTGAAAGCAGCCCTGGAACTGGAAGAAGGCTGAAGATGGCAAACCCTCTTTACTATATCTAAAAAGGATAAGAATTCTTATCCCAACAGATTGAAAGCACAAAGAGAACTGCAGGCCTAAAATCGGAATTTCCGGAATGTATAAAAAGGGGCAAAAGTGCAGTCTATTAAAAAAGCTGAAGCAGTGAAGAAGCCACGACAAAGCCGGGAAAAACTGGACAAACTGGACACCCATAAAAGGGGATAAAGAAACCCGAATTTACCGAGGCCATTAAAAAAACAATTTAACAACTAAAAAGTATTATGGAAAAATTAACACAAGAAGAAAAAATGCAACTAAAAGAACTGGTAAAGAAAGCAGGGGCTGAAGAAGTCCGGGAGCTTATGAAGGAATTTTCACAGGAAACCTTCGCTACCCTGGCCAAAGAAGGCACTGAAAAAATCAAAAAGGCTAAAGAAGAAGGAAGACTTATATAATTAAAAAGCTATGGAAGAAAGAATTTTGATCAATGAAAATGCAGATAATGCCAGGCAGGAAATAAATGAAGCCGGATATTTGGCCAATAAAATCAATGAAATTCTGATCCCTGCCCTGAAGGAACTGGGACTGGAACCCAGCCTGGAATATATCCGGGATGCCCTGGCTAAAAGTGAAAAGATAAAAAGGGAATATGAAAAAAAGGTATCAAGTGAACTGAAGAAATTTTCCATCCCAGGGTTCAGGGGGAAATACCGGGAAGAAGGGGATCGGATCTTCCAGGACTTTATGCAGATGTAAACAGGAACAAGAAGTGCAGTGATTTCGGGAAAAAGAACTACAGTGGAAACGGGAACAGTCTATGCAGTAATTTCGGGAACAATAGTGCAGTGACTGTTGTGCTAAATTAGGTATATTTTTA
>Ga0255346_1003705_pt1 | contig 17643 bp, 11 predicted proteins | sample wastewater_treat_FD_194410 | JGI IMG/M metagenome (GOLD analysis project Ga0255346, IMG submission 194410) | Wastewater microbial communities from Lulu Island WWTP, Vancouver, Canada - plant22 | ecosystem: Engineered > WWTP > Wastewater > Unclassified | place: Canada: Vancouver, British Columbia... | reverse complement strand
TATCTTGAAACACCCATGACAAAAGCCGAGATAGCCAAAGCTTTCTCGACGGCTAAGGAAGGCGGTGCAAAATGAATCCAATACTCGGCATGCTTATCTTCACCTGCGGCGGTCTCGCGGGGGCAACGTTTCTGCTGCCCGCCCGCTATGTGAAGGGGTGGGCGTATGAATCGTGGTGGTTCATCTACGTCTTTATCGGACTGATCATCTGTCCGCCGGTGATCTGCACTTTCACCGTTCCCGACTTCTGGAACGTCGTCATGTCCGCCCCGAAAGCGGTGCTGCTGCGCTGCGCCGGCTTCGGTATGATGTGGGGCGTCGGCGCGCTGGCTTGGGGGCTCATGGTGCGCTACCTCGGCATCGGGCTCGGACTTGCGATCGGCTGCGGCCTCTGCGCCGCCACTGGAACGCTCATCCCGCCGATCGCGACCGGTCACGCCGCCGATCTTGTCAAAGACGCTGCGGCGCTCACGGTACTCGGCGGCGTGTTCGGCTCCTTGGCCGGCATCGTCTTTGTCGGTCTCGCGGGCAAGCTCAAAGAAGACGAGCTGCCCGAAGAGGAGAAAAAGAAGGCGGTCATGGAGTTCGACTTCAAGAAGGGCATTATCACCGCGATCATCGCGGGCATCTTCTCCGCAGGCATGAACTTCGGCCTGCAGGGCGCGGGCGTGATCGAAGAAGCCGCAGTCAAAGCGGGCGCGAACCCCTGCTGGCGCGGGATGCCGGTCATCATGGTTGTGCTCTGGGGCGGGTTTATCGTCGAAGCGGCGTGGTGCTTCCAGCAGAACTGGAAGAACAAGACCTTCGGTGACTATGCGAAGCCTTCGCTCCGTAACATCCTCCTCTGCGCAGCGATCGGGATCATCTGGGTCATGCAGTTCGTCTGCACCAAGGCCGGCGAGCCCCTGATGGGCGACCTCAAGTACATCTCCTTCGCGATCATGATGGCTTCGACGATCCTCTTCTCCACGATCATCGGCGTGATGACGGGAGAGTGGAAAGGGACAAGCACCAAGACCAAGGCCTATCTCGCATTCGGCACGGCGATACTCGTCGTCTCCTTCTGCGTGATCTCCTTCGCCTCCAAACCTTGACGCAAGAGGTAAGAAGTAAGAGGTAATAGGTAACTGGTTCAGGCTGGAGTGAACCGTTTTTCTATTGAGGCTCTTGCAAAACTGTGGCACGGGCATCTTGCCCGTGTTTCATGGGCGGGACGCCCATGCCACAAGGAGTTTTGCAAGAGTCTCCGGCGATTGGACATGATGAAAATTCACAACGTAATTGCTGGAGGGCTGGCCGTCGCCGTTTCGTTGACGCTGAAGGCAGCTTCTCCTGTTGACCTCTCTCCTATCAAGGAACTGTTGTCTATTCCATCCGTATCCGCCGATGTCGCTGCAAACGATAAGGCGATAGATTGGATGAGGGGGTGTCTCGAAAGCCGTGGCGTCTGGTGCGTTGTCGAGACGTTCCCGAAGGATAGGCGCAAGATCCTGTACGCCGCAACAAAACCCGGTCTGAAGGCCCCAGACTATGTTCTCGTCACCCATCTTGACGTCGTTGCGCCGGCATCGCCGACGCAGTTCGTACCTGTGGAGCGCGAGGGGCATCTCTATGCGCGTGGCGCCTGTGATACAAAAGTCAACGCCTTTTGCGGTGCCGAGGCGCTGATTCGACTGAACGGACGCGCGTCCGTCGGCTGCGTGTTCGCGTCAGACGAGGAAATCGGCGGTAATACGACCAAGCACATGGTTTCGCTTGGTTACGGACATCCCCAAAAAGCAGTCGTCGTCCTGGATGCAGGTTCGATGAGTCCGGACATACGGTACGCCTGTAAAGGGAACGCCTATTACAAGGTCACGGCGACTGGGAGGTCGGGGCATTCGGCCAGACCGGAGGCGTGTGATAATCCGATTTATAAGTTGGCCGAGGCCGCGATGAAAATCCGTGACGCCTATCCGCACCAGAAGCCGGGTGAGTATGGCAACGTCGCCTCGGTCACGATCATCGGAGGCGGCGATTCGCAGAACCGCATTCCCGAAACGGCGTCAATGACCGTCAACGTGCGGTTCGTGTCCGGCGGGCTAGAAGATCAGCGGGTACTTGTCGAGCACATCACGGGGCTGAAGACGGAGTTGATTCGCGGGACGGATGCCGCTATCAGCCGACCGGACGATCCGGAAATCCTGCGCATGCAGCGCCTTATGAAGGCGGCCTATCCCGAACGTGCGTGCGACATCGTCAGGGGCCTGGGTGCGAACGATTCGCGCTACTTCCCGCAGTTCGGGAAGCCGATGATGACCGTATCAATGGATCACGATGGCGGCCACACCGACAACGAGTGGTGCAGCGTGCGAGACATCCCCCGCTTCATCGGACTCTTGATGGCATATCTGGCACCGCCAGATGTCATCGGGAAGTAAAGGAAGCCCCTTTGAACCTAAAAAGAGCAGTTGAACCTTCAACGCTCTTTGGTTTCTGGTTTCAGGGTTTCTGGTTTCAGGGTTTCATCCAAATCGGGATCGGGATCGCTATCGGGATCGATTGTTTAACCACGGAATACACTAAACACACGGAAACAGAGCCATGCCTTTCCGTGTGTTCGGTGTGAGAAAAACCCGAACCATGCCCCTTGCGTTCTCTGCGGCTATTCTGCGGCAATCTCGAAACTGCGGATCGAATTGCGCCGCCAGAAATCTGTGAATGCCTTTTGAAACTTCGTCATGTCGATGTTTTCGAAAGCTGTTTCCGTGGCGGTGGCAGCGTTCTTTGTGGCGGCCAAACTGTTCAGGTATGCGTCGAGAATACCGGCGTAGGCATCCAGTTTTTCCTCTGGAACGCCTCGGCGCAAGAAGTAGATTAGAGCCCAAGCGGTAGTGTAGTTGAGCGTGCGTTGTTCCTTAGAGCTTTTGTAGAAGTCGTTATACTCGTATTTAAGCAGTTTCGGTATCAACGCCGCCGCAGCATCCAGATTGCGTCCCAGATGATTGGCGCGCGAGTTCTCGGATATCGTGATGCGTCCCCGGCTGCCAACTTGAGCGGCTTCGAAGAAACAGGCATGCCCTTCGTTGTACCACACAGCGTTGGGGATCATGTTGCAGGCATAGAAGAGGTATTGGTGGAAGCTTTCGTGCGTGATGACGCGCATGGTCTGCTCGCGCTCTTTGTCTTGCGCAAGGATCACCAGCTCGCGCCGTGTCGGTATCCAAAACCCGACACTCCACTCATTGTCTTGGCCCACGTACTGTTTGTACGCTTCCGACTCTTGATAGATGCGTACGACGCTGACGTCGGTGTTGTCGGTGAACGGCGGTATCAGACTCATAAAAGCGCTGCGCAGCACCGGCATGTTCTTTTGCAGATCGCGCACCAGAGCCTTGCCCCCGGCACTGCGTATATCCGAAAGAAAGATATATTCGGGCGTCTCGGCATACCACCACCCTTTCATGTTGGCGATGCTTTTACGCGCGGCTGTTCGGCTGGGATGTTCCGGTATGTTCGCCGCAGACGGAACGGACGGTTTGTTCTCTGTTCCCGTGACGGGCAGGCTTGACCTCGGCAAAGCCGTAACGTTTATCAGGAACTGCGTTTCAAAATCTTTGCGGACCTTACTTTCCGGAGTGTCGTCACCAATCTTGATCACAACGCAGAACCATTCCGACGGCACGGTCTTGCCGTTCGGCAGGCGGGACTTGGCGCGAAAGGCGTAAACCAAGGCAGCGGATTCCTCCACCGGAAAAAACAGCGCGTGGGTCAAGTTGAATCCGGTGCGCAGGTTCTCTGGCTGAAGCGGGGTACAGCCGGAAAAATCTTTGACCCACGTCATCAGGGATGCGTTGTTCTCAGGATCGAACTCCGTGGCCGGGTCGGTCATCGCCGTTTCGAACGCATCACGCGGAACATGTTTTGTGTCCATTTCGATGCGTGGCAACAGACGCGAGGCCCGCCCGATGATCATCACGTTCCCCGCGTTATCGCGCCATTGTCCGACATTTTGCGTGGCGTACCAAAGCTCGTACGCATCGAACCTGTCTTGCTTGTAACTCTCGCCGTCACGCGTGAACGTGTAGGTGTAGGTTTTGTGCGTGGGTAGCGGCTCCGGCGCCGACCCGCCGAGCACACGCATGCGCAAGCCGATCTCAGGGTAGTTTTTATCGGCGCGGAATGAAGGCGCTGACAGCGTCGGCATCACCACAACCGATGCCAACAAGAACGTGCAAGCCAAGCGCGCAAAAAACCGCCGGTGCCCCAACATAACGCATCCCTCGCCTTTTGTTTTAAAAGCCCTGGCGATTCAGGGCACGTCGCCCATGCAGGTGCCGAGGAGGCGCGCGGTCTTGATCCACGGGTGATCCTGCGGCACGGTGCGGACGTGCCCAGCGACATCCTCAAGGGGCACGGCGACGCAATCGTCACCACGCACGGCAACCATCACATTGTACTCGCGGGCGTTGATAAGTTCGCCGGCCATTGCACCAAGCCGGGTACAGAGCAGCCGGTCGGCCGGCGTGGGGGTGCCGCCACGCTGGATGTGACCGAGCTGGGTCATGCGCGCATCGATGCCGGTGAGCTGCTGGAGTTCACGGACAATGCGGTTGACCCTAGATTCACGAATCATGAGGGGCTTCTGCGGAAGCTTCGCGGGGGTGTCGCCGTTGGCGTCGCCGTTCTTTTTCTTGCCGTTTTTCTTCTGCGACTTAGAGACGTCGTCCGCCTCCTCTTCCTCGGGCTGATCGTCGATGGCGATGGCCCCCTCGGCCACTGCGACGATGGAGAAGCGCTTGCCGCGATGGCGGCGGGTGTTGATGAAATCGGCGATGGCGTGGATATCGTATTTGATCTCTGGGATCAGGATGACGTCGGCACCGCCCGCGATGCCGGCGCCGAGTGCCAGCCAGCCGGCGGAGTGGCCCATGATCTCGACAGCGATGAGACGGTGATGGCTGCTGGCGGTGGTGTGGAGACGGTCGATGGCCTCGGTCGCGATTGATTTAGCGGTGTCGTAGCCGAAGCAGGTGTCGGTCAGGATGACATCGTTGTCGATCGTCTTCGGCAACGTAATGACGTTGAGGCCCTTTTGCGAGAGGCGATAGGCGTTTTTCTGTGTGCCGTTGCCGCCGAGGCACACGAGGCAGTTGAGATTAAGCCTTTCAGCATTGGCGACGGCGACGGCGGTCATATCCATGATCGTGCCGCCCATGTCCATCTTGTGCGGTTTGTCGCGGTTTGAACCGAGGATCGTGCCACCGAGCGTGAGGATGCCGCTCACGGTGCGGTCATCGAGCTGGATGTAACGGTTTTCGACGAGGCCGCGGAATCCATCGAGGAAGCCGACAACCTGAATGTCGTAGTGCATGGCTGATTTAGCCACCGCGCGGATGGCAGCGTTGAGGCCCGGGCAGTCGCCGCCTGCGGTCAGTATACCGATGCTACGTGCCGTTTTACCGTTTTGTCTCTTGTCGTCGTTACTCAATGTTTTACATCCGTTTATGGGTTGCGTTTCCGGTGGTGGGGTTCAAGCATCGTGGGCTTTGTCTGCTCCTTGAGGCTGGCGGCGGTTTTGGCGCGCCTGTAAAGCTCTTCCTGAGCCCTGATGGGTTGCTCCTTGCCGCGCGCGGCGACAGGACGGTACCTACCGTCCGGACAAAGAGTACGCGCTTTTACGCCGTCGGTAAAGTAAACATCGAGGGTAGCGAGAAGTTTTTTTCGCGGTCCGGGCGCAAGCACGGGGATCATGAGTTCGATACGCTTGTCGAGGTTACGCGTCATCATGTCGGCACTCGAAATGTAGAGGTCATCCAGGCCGCCGTTTCGGAAGCGGAAGATACGGGCGTGCTCGAGGTAGTAGTCCACGATACTGACGACGGTGATGTTCTCGCTCATACCGGGGACGCCCGGTTTGAGGCAGCAGATACCGCGGACATTCAGCTTGATCCTCACACCGGCCTTGGACGCGCTGTAGAGGGCGGCGATGATGCTTTTGTCGCTGAGCGAATTCATCTTCATCGTGATTTCGGCCTTTTCCTTATTGCGGGCGCGTTCGGCCTCATTAGCGATGAGCGTAAGGATGGTGGAGCGGATCGAGAACGGGGCCACCTCGAGGCGGCGCAACGATTGAGGCTGGGAGTAGCCGGTGACGGCATTGAAGACATCAGAGGCGTCCGCACCGAAGTCATTGCGACAAGTGAAGAGGCCGACGTCGCTGTACAGCGTGGCCGTCTTTTCGTTGTAATTGCCGGTGCCGAAATGCACGTAACGGACGATGCCCTGCTGCTCGCGCCGGACGACGAGACAAATCTTCGCGTGCGTCTTGAGCGAACGCACGCCGTAGACAACGTGCGCACCCGCGAGTTCGAGCCTGCGCGCCTGCGAAATGTTCCGCGCCTCGTCGAAGCGAGCTTTCAACTCAATGAGCACGGTGACGTGTTTGCCGACCTGTGCGGCGCGTATGAGAGCCTCCATGATCGCGCTCTGTGAGGCGGTACGGTAAAGCACCTGCTTGATCGCCAACACCTGCGGATCATCGGCGGCATCGCTGATGAACTTTACAACCGGATCGAATGAGTCGTAGGGATGTACGAGCAGGATGTCGCCTTGCGCGATCTGCGGGAACATGGACTCCTTGACGTCCACCTCCGGAGAGGGCACGGGGTCCCACGGCTCGTCGCGCAGGTTTTCAAAACCGTCGGTCTGGGTGATCGACATAAGGCTGCGCAGTTCCACGGGGCCGTCTACGAAATAGACATCCGTCTGATCAAGACCAAGCTGCTGCTTCATCGCGCCGATGAGTGCGCGTGAGGCGCGACGGTGTATTTCAAGGCGGATGCACTCTGTCTCACGGCGGTCGTCAAGTAGCTCCTGCATGCCTGCGAGCAGGTCGGATGACAAATCCTCACGCAGTTCGATGTCGGCATTGCGCGTGACCCTGAACGGTACGCACTCGAGAACCGACTGGCCCTCCACGATCGCGGCGATCTGCCACGCTACGACCTGTTCGATCGGGATGAAGACCGCGCGGCCGTCGGCATCGGGAATCCGGATGAAGCGCGGAAGTTTCGGCCCCAGCGGAATGAACACCATGCGCGGTGCCTCGTCCGGTACGGCAGGAGCCAGCATGGCCACACAGTGCAGCAGCAGCCCGGCCGGACGGAAGGGACGCTCTTCGCTCACACCGACAGGTGACAGGAGCGGGAAAATGTTGTCCATGAACTCGCTCTCAAGCCATTTGCGCTGTTCATCTGTGAGGGCTTCCACTCTCTCCTGTACGACAAAGCCGTGCTTGGCAAGCTCCTTCGCGAGAACATCAAGCAACTCATACTGGTCTGCGACCATTTTGCGCATGCGATGCGTGACGGCGACGAGCTGTTGGCGCGGCGTCATGCCGGAGGGATCGGTGCGGCGGATGTTGGCTGCGACCAGCATCTTGAGCCCGCCAACGCGAACCATGCAGAATTCGTCCAGATTCGAAGCGGTGATGGCGAGGAATTTCAGACGCTCAAGCAGCGGCACCTTCGGATTGCATGCCTCAAGGAGCACGCGCTGGTTGAACTCAAGCCAACTGAGTTCCCTGTTCAGGAACTCATGGGTATCTGGTGTCGAGGGCACGCGTTTCTTTTTTTTCGTTGTCTTCATCGCATGGCACCGTTTGGGTTATTCTGGGTCGTAAAGGTAGCAATGGCGTCCGTACATCACTTCGAAAAGGTCGCCTTTCTCGGCAAGGGCTACCTGCTCCGCACTTGTCGCTACGCGGCGCGAAGGGATGCAGACGAGCGATGTCTCGTCGAGTTTGAACCTGATTTTGCCGAGGCTCTGGTCATGCACGCGGTCGAGCGCGTCGGCGACGCGCAGGATCGCGGCGAGCTTGCTGACAACCAGCTTATCCTCGGGCGGGAGCGCGGAATACTCCGGATGACTCGCCTTCGGCATGGACTTGCGGTGGTAGCGCGCAACAGCGGCGATGAGTTCGATCTCCTCCGAGGAGAGACCCGCAAACTCGGTGTTGCGGATAAGGTACATCGTGTGGATATGGTGGGAGTGCGCGCTCACGAATGTGCCGATGTCGTGCAGCAGTGCGGCCACTTCAAGGATCAGGCGGTGGCGCTGCGTGCAGCCGTGCTCCTCCTGCAGCAGATCAAAAAGCTGGAGTGAAAGCTTCGCCACCTGCTCCGCGTGATTGACATCGTGCTGGTATTTTCTGCCTGTGGCTCTGGCGACGCGCAACACATGCTTGCGCATCGTGTTTGTCCACGGCGTGCCGTCCACGGCCTCTTCGAGCAGTCCGTGGCAGAAGGAAAGGCTGCTGATGTACACCGATTTAAGCCCCATGGCATGCGCCACAGATATGGCGATACTCAACGCCGGCGCGATCAGTTCAGCGTCCGGGTAGGAGACGCGCCACTCGCGCATAATCTCTTCTGTGGACGATCGCTCAATCTGCTTGAGTAACGCGATAAGTTCGTCCACGGTAACAGAGATCACGCCGGTAGCCGGATCAAGCTCAACAGTGTTGTTCTTGTCGGGGCGCAAGCGTGCGCCCGCGAAGCGCATCTCGCGCCCCATCAGGAACAGCTTGAAGGACTTCACGTCATCTACGTTATTGCGCAACTGCTCGGCGATTTCGTGTGTGCGTCCGTCGGCGAGCGCGACAAGCTGCTGCGGTCGGAAGTCGCCCTGCTCCATCTGCTGACGCATCCGCAGCGAGCCTAGGCTGTATGTCTGCACAAAGCGGATCTCGCCCTCCTTGCGGCACAGCATGCTGCAGGTCAGGCCGCCGATTTCGAGCACCACGGCCTCCCCTTTGTCGTGGTTGCTTCCATCCCTGCCCTTACCGAGCCTACGGAATGCCAAATGATAGTAGTAGCCGATCTGTCCCGGATCGAGCAGGCGGAAGACGATGTGTGAAGTGTTCGCCAGCCTATCGAGGAAGACCGCACTATTGTCGGCCACTTTCAGTGTTGGCGTAGCCACGGCGGTGACCGACTCCAGTGGGATGTCATACTCGTCGAGCAGCTTACGGAATGACTTGAGAATCTGCGCACATTGCTCGACGGTGGCATTCGATATCCGGCGCGAGGCGATGATGTCGCGCCCGATGGGCACCGACTGCACGGCCTTCTCAAGGACACGCGCCTCTTTGGTGTCGTTTTTCTCAGCGATCAGCATCCGTATGAAGGTCGCGCCTATATCAATGACGGCGACCGTGGTTGGCGCCACCGCTTTTTCCATTGTGTTGCTGTTTTTTTTCATCTGTACGTGCAAATAATCTTACTTCAGAAACATTTGTATTGTGTTAGCTTCCGGTTAGTTTTGGAAACTAAAATGGGTAACAGACCGGAATGTTGAAAGTAATGCCAACAAGAGCATGCAAGCCAAATGCGTAAAAAACCGTTGAACTATCGGACTATCGCAAACACCAACAGGGCATCGCCATGGCGGATGTAGAGCCGTCCGCCGACGATCACCGGATGGGTCCAATGCGCACCATTGCCGCGATCGATCTTCACGGTGCCGACCAGTTCACCGCCATCCGGCCCGGCTCGGACCAGTCCCACCACGCCCTTTGACCCATAATAACTCTTGCTCCATTCCTCTCCATAGGCTATCCGCTGTTGCAGGTTGCCATCGAGGTCGAACACGGAAACGAAGCCCTCCTTGCTGCCCCGGGGTAAGCCCATCGCGTAAATCCTGCTGTCGACCACGGTCACCGAGGAATAGCCGTCTCCCAGCCCATCCGCCACCCACAGCCGCTTGGGGCCGTTTTCACCCCAGGTTTTCAGAAGACCGGTCTCCGGCGAGTGGCCGTCCCGATTCAACCCGCGCCATTGGGGCCAGTCCGCGCCAAGACCAACAACCACCAGACCAAGGAGCACGCCAAGCATCGCCAGACATCGTTTCATGTCGTCCGCTTGCATCGTCAGATTAACCGCACGCACAGGCTAGTTGTTGGGTGATATACCTCTCCCGTTCTTCCAAGAGCATCAACTGTTCCTGCTTCGGTTCGAGTCCGTGATTGTGCGTCTGGAGGTTCGCCGGAAAATTGAATATCAGTGCCTCAACCACTGATCTGCGGTTTTCAATCTTGCCACCGGAGTGATAGAAATGATCTCTGGTCACCACATTGAACTTTCCCCACAATTTATCGATGAATGGATTGGCTCTGTAGTCATTATGGTGCCACGTGGACATGATAAACCGAGCAGGGGTTACCGAAAGTAGCTCATACAACTGGTATTCGTCGGCTTCCGTCCACCCGCTGTAATAGTCAACATACCTTCCTATATATGGGGGGTCGCAATAAATAATATCATCCGCTGTTGCCTCCGTAATGATCTCCTCGAATGAAGCTACGCGAAATACCCAGTCAGGCTTCATCAGGCACGCAACATTGCGAACCTGATTCACTATCTTGGTGATATATGCTGGAGCAAATCGCTCCGGTTTTTGGCAAAAGGGAATATTCCATTCTCCCTTGCGGTTGAAACGCATCATCCCATTAAAACCTGCTCGTGACAAAAATAGAAAGTCCAGAGGGTCAAACTGCTTGTTGAAACGATCTCTGACCACTCGGAAATGCGCATACCCCTGCTCTGCCGCGCTCTCCAATAGCTTCCCTTCCCGCTCCAAAAACACCCGTACGGATGTTGGCGTAATGCGCCCATTACTGACTGCCTGGTAAAAGCCGATTATATGGGGGTTGATGTCGCCGAGCAACGCTCGGCGGAATCCAGAGTTAAATGCTACAACACCTGTTCCGAGAAAGGGCTCAATCCAACGGCCTTTTACTGCGGGGACGAGAGCCTGAATCCAAGGAACGAGCTTTGTCTTGATCCCCTGACTTTTGATTGGTGGAACTAAAATTCGCATCCGGCCTCTCCTTTCCCGTTCTTTTCTTTGTCTTGATCTCGACGATCTTGGATTTGTCTCCCTTTTTAAACTCCAGAAAATCTGAAATTGACTTGATGGGGACTGCTTTCCTTTTTTTGATCATCGTAGTAACACCATAATTCATCCAATATTCATCGAACCATTCCTCTCCCAACTTGGAAAAAACGCCGTTACCCGCGAGAATATCATCGATGTACGTAATAGAGCCTATATTGGCAGTGTTGCCGGAACCCTGTTTATCACTGGCCAGCTTCCATTTTTCGCAAGCAAAAAATTTGAAGTCCTTTACGACAGAGGCGATGGAACGGAGGTTGTCGACCGCCGTAACCTTATACTTTGCCCCTGTTTTGTTTTCCTCATCTGCCAACTCTCTTACCCGGATGATTTCCGTCTCGTCAATATCCTTTGCTTCTGCTCGGGTGTAGATGATACCAAGGCAGAAATGGCCAGAATATTGAGCATACGGAAATTGAATGTTTTTTGTTGACGTGCGCTCCCTGAAATAAGCGCCATGGCTACCAAGCGTGAACCCGTTAACATGACCCGGGAAGTTAGGATCCCGATACGTTGTTTTTAAATCAACGGCAAACTTGACTGTTTGATCGTCGTTTTTGACGAAACTGAAATCTGGATACCAATTCTGGCATTCTGCAAGAACAATCGAGTAACCATTATTCTGGGCAAACTGGAGAATACGGGGAAAAAGATGGATTTCAAGAACCTTGGAAATGATTTTTGTGTCAGAACTGATTGTATAGATGTTTTTGAATATGTCTATAAACCCTTTGACAGTCCATTGCCCGTCCTCGCTGGCAACATAACTTCCTAACTCTTTGACGAAGTCAGAAAGTGCTTTCGCGAACGCCTCCTTATCGGCGGGGCATGTTTTCTTGTTTGCCATCATTTTTCCCTATCCTGAGGTCTTGACGCGCTAACGCGCTGAGCGTTACGTGGCTATGATCGCGGCCTCATCCACATCGTCTCTTCCTACGTTCAACTTCCAATTCCCAACCCCCAAGTATAGCCCATCGGAACTTGGAATTCACTCGCAATTTCCTCCCACTTGAATGTTGGTGGTTGGGAGTTGAACGTTGGAGTGCTTTTCTCACCCGATGATTTTGCCGCCTTTTTTTGTAACTCCTTCCAGTTGATCGAGTACCTCCATCAAGCGGCGCTTCGGGCGGTTTTTCGCCCGCAATTCTGCGATCAGCGCGGTCCATTCTGGCTCCCGCCTCAAACGGACGTACACCGCTTTCATTTTTTCGAGATAGCCTCCCGCGACCTCATAAGCAGCCGGTTTGACCTGCGCAATCGCTTCCTCCGCCATTCGTCGCCAAATGTCCAAGGCGGCGTCGGGGTGCGTCTCCTGCACCGCCTGCGCCACGGACGTTTCCAGTCCGCCACAATAGCTGTATCCCGGGCCGAAAACACCTCTGGGGGCGCGCGCCAGACACGCCAGCGCGTCGTCATGGCGCTTTTCATGGAGCGCGATCTCAATCAACACATACCTGTCGGGAAAACTCGAGTACCTGTTTCTGCTTTTTACAGTATCCACCTCCGTGTCGGGCAAGGGCCATTGAGGTTGTTGTTTCGGAGCTGCGGGTGCGGCGCCTTTGCGTCCGCGCGCGCCTTTGGCCTTTGGGGGATCGGGCGGACGATCCGGTCGTATCCCTGTCTCCAGCCAGCGCAACACGCCGGCGCGCACCGTCTCCCAGAAACCGAGCGGCGCGGTTGCCTTTTCAAGGTCTTTGTACGCCGCCAAACTCGGAGCGTCAAAAAACTCGGCCGCGCAGAATGCTGCGACAAGCGGGCGGTCTTTTTTTTGCCGCGCACGTTCGTGAAGCCGCTGCCTCAGCTCTTGCACAATGCCCGGCCACTTTTCCAGAGTTGCCGCGATTCCCTTGCGACACCACATTTCGGCCTCGTCGTGCAAGCCCAGCGACGAGAGATGATCGACCAACTGGGTGTAGCACTGCGTGAACGCCACCTCGCGCCGCAGCAGGTCGGTTATTTCGTCTGTGCGTTCAGCCCGCGCTAGCGCGTCGTACGCAGCGTTCATGATCTGCCTTCGCTCATGCTGTGCGGAATACGAGTCGGCGTCTGCTTTTGAACCGGGCTTGCCTTGCGGCACCGGAGGCACCTGCTTCAGCAGGTTGTCCGCCACTTCCGACCAGACGGCAGCCGGAAAGGTCTCGTCATCCTGCCACAGGCTCGGCAGTCCGTCGAAAACGCCGTAGTCATCCTGCAACAGCGCACGTTGTTCCCACAGCAACTTGTCCGCATCCGACATCGACGACCGCGCCAGTGCGCGGAACACGATATCCATGCAGCTTGCCACCTCCTGCCCCGTCTCGCCCTCGTCGTCGGACTCGCTGATCTGACTCAATCCGGCGGCGACGAGTTCTTCGCCCAGCGCAACGACCTCGTCGGCATGGCCGGCCTTGAGCAGCGCCTCCAAACGCTCGCGCACAGGCGTATAGTCCGGGGTGTATGATTCGTGCGACCAGTGCCGGCTCCAGCCAGGCTCGGCCGAGGCCTTCTTAATGGCACGGCGGGCCGATTTCACGAGCCCCGCCACATCCGCGACCGCCACTTCCGCCTGATCCGTCAATCGCTTCCTCAGCGCAGGAAACGCGACCATCGCATCTTTGATAAGGCTCAGCAACTCGTCCTTGGACAGTCGCCTCAGATAGACATCCACCACGTCTTTTTTCTCTGCCCGTCGTGGCGGAGGCGCGACCTCATCCACATCGTCGTCATCCTCAAAGTCATCAAAGTCCGCAAGCTCTTCCAGGCGCTCGTCATCGGCCTCTGCGACGGGTACGCTTTTCCTCGCTTTCACCGCCTCAAGATAGACCAATATCGTAGCGACCGCGTGCTTACATGCTGTACCATAGGGACAGGTGCAGACCGAGTCCGGTTTACCCTTCTGCGGCAGGCTGACGGCGGTCGCGTACTGCTCACTACCGTTGACCCAGGCAAGCAACCGACCATCCGCCGTCACACACAGATCCTCGACATTCCCGCGATACGACTTCCCTCGCGCGACCACCCGCGATCCGGCCCAGGCGTTCAGATCCTCCCAGGTGAGATCCTCAAATTTGATGTCTGACATAACCTTCTCGGCCAAGTTGCAGTTGATTTCGATGCCGATCCCGATAGCGATAGCGATCCCGAAAAAACTCCTAAATCCTAACTCCTAAATTCTCCCTGCCTAGCGTTCACGCGCAAGCGCGCTGAGCGCTTCGTGGCTGCTGTCGCTGCAGGGGCGCAGGATGTAGGTGTAGTCGAACGGCTGGGCGCGCAGGATGTATTTCTCCAGCGGGATCGGGCCGCAGCTCGCACCGCCCAGGCCGGTCTGGCCGACATCCAGCGCCAAGCAAACCTCGGAACGCGGACGAAGCGGGTTGTAGATGCGCTCCATACCGTTGCGGTGGCGCGCGCCTTCGAGATCCTCGGAGGTGTAGTGCAGCGCGGTCACGAAGAACGGCTGGGGGAACGTGATATGCACGCCGCTACCGGAACGGTCGGTGAACGCCACCCAACGCACGTCGCTCTTGCCGCCGCACTCTTGCGGCCGCACGTACGGCACGTACTGCTCGGTGACGGTCGACGTGTAGAAGCCGATGTCGCTGCCGGAGTTACGGTCCACGTAGTTCTCCCACGGGCCGCGGCCGTAGTACGCCATCTGCTCCAGCGCGCCGTCCAGCATCAGCCGCACGCCCATGCGCGGCAGCACCGGCAGCTTGCCGGCGGGGGTGACGGTGTTGCGCACGCGGATCGCGCCATCGCCACTCACGCAGTATTCGGCGACGTGCGTGAAGCGTCCGCTCTTGAAGCCGCACGCTTCGACGGTCGCCGTGACGGTCACCGTGCTGTCGTCCTGGCGCGTCACGACGAGCGGACGCACATGGTAGCCCATCTGGGTCAGGCCGGACTCGAAATAGTCGTTGCGCAGCCAGCGGCCCCACTGGTTGTCGTTGTCCACGAAGGCGCGGAAGGTGTTGAGGCGCGGACCGCGCACAACGCCTGCGGCATCTTCGAGGATCGTCTGTCCGTTGTAGACCAGACGCGAGAGCGTGCCCGAAGCGCGGCTGAAGACCGCCTCGAAGCGGCTACCGCGCAACGTGACGCGCGCATCATCGAAAGCCAGCTTCAGCGCCGGGATTTTGGCGGGCTTGGACACGGCGGCCGGAGCGGCAGCCGACTTGAACGCCAGTTGACTGGCCGCGATCTCATGACCCTTCTCGGCCCACAGCGTCGACTCACGCAGATGGAAGCTCACGCGATAGAGATACTCCGCGCCCGACAGGGGTTGGATCGCCGGCACCGGCACTTCTACGTTCCGGCGCGTAAGCGGTGCGATGCTCAGTGCGCCCAGCGATCCGCTTGCGATCTCCTTGCCGTCGCAAGTCAGCGACCAGCGTGCGTCGAAGTCGGCGGCGTCGGTGAAGGCGAAGCGGTTCCACACTTCGACGCTACCGGTAGCCGCGTTCTCGGCCGAGACCACCAAATTCTGGTGGACGCGCTTGACCTCGATCAGCTTGGGCGTCACTTGGCGATCCGGGGTGATTACGCCGTTGCAGACAAAGTTACCGTCGTTGGGCTTGTCGTCGAAGTCGCCGCCGTATGCCAGATAGCGCTCGCGTGTGCCGTCGGGGAGCACGCGGTCGGTGTACTTCCAGATCGCTTGATCGATCCAGTCCCAGATGCAGCCGCCGGAGAGCGATTCGCTGGAGTAGAAGGCTTCCCAATACTCCTTGAAGTTGCCCAGCGCGTTGCCCATCGAGTGCGCGTACTCGCACAGGAAGAAGGGCTTGGCCGTGTTCTTGCCGCGCTCGTACAGCCAGTCGACGGTCGGGTACATGTGGCTATCGACATCCACGATCTCGTTGGCGCGTTCGTAGTGTACCGGGCGCGTGGGGTCCAGCGCCTTGACGGCGTCGTAGGCCACCTTGAAGTTTTTGCCGGGGCCGGCCTCATTGCCGAGCGACCACATGAAGATCGAGGGGTGGTTCTTGTAGTTCTCGACGTGGTTGACGTTGCGCTCGACATGCGCCTTCTCCCACGATTCCACATGGCTCAGCGACTCTTTTTCGTAGCCCATACCGTGCGACTCGACATTCGCCTCGCCGACCACGTAGAGGCCGTAGCGGTCGCAAAGCTGGTACCAGTAGTAGTGGCAGGGGTAGTGCGCCGTACGGACTGTGTTGATGTTGTTCTGCTTGAACATCAGGATGTCTTGGAGCATCTTATCACGCGATATCGTGCGCCCGTTCTCCGGGGTGGTCTCGTGACGGTTGACACCTTTGAACTTGATGGCCTTGCCGTTGAAGAGGAGCTTGCCGTCGCGGATGTCGACGCGGCGGAAGCCGACCTTGCAGGTACGCACGTCCTGCGAGCCGTCATCGGCGGCGAGGGTGAGAACCAGCGTATAAAGGTAGGGATCTTCCGCCGACCACAGGCGCGGCGACAACTTCTGATCGGTCGGCGTTTCGCAACGCGCGACAACGTCGGCACCATCGGCTGTCAACGCGAACTTCAGCTCGGGCAGCGTAGCGACGCGGCTGAAGGCGGCGTCAAAGAGTTCGCCCTTCACGGTGGCGTTCGCGGCCTTGCCCTTCAACGCGCGCGCCTTGGCAGTGAGGTGTAACGTAGCGCTCTTGAAGTCGTCGGAGAGGCGGGTGGTGACGTGGAAATCGCGCAACTCAGACGGCGGCGGCGAAAAGAGCGAGACATCGCGGTAGATGCCGCTAAAGCGGAACATGTCCTGGTCCTCGAGATAGGAGCCGTCCGACCAGCGGTAAACCTCCACGGCCAGCGTGTTTTCGCCCTCCTTGAGGTATTTTGTCAGGTTGAACTCAGCGGGCAGCTTGCTGTCTTCACTGTAGCCGACATACGTGCCGTTGACCCAGAGGTAAAAGGCGGAGTAGACGCCATCGAAACGGATGAAGACCGGACGCCCCTGCCAAGCGGCGGGCACTGTGAAGCGCCTGATATAGGAGCTGACCGGATTGTACTCGGTACCGATCAGCGGCGGCTTGCGCTGGTGCGGGTAGCGGATGTTGGTGTAGATCGGGATGCCGTAGCCGCGCATCTCCACACAGCTCGGCACATCAATCGAGAACCAGCGGGAAGCGTCAAAGCCGGGCTTGTGGAAATCGGTTGGGCGGTCATCCGGACTGCCGCTCCAGTAATAGGTCCAGTCGCCATTCAGCAGCACGCGGTAGGGCGTGGCCGGATCCTCGACGGTCAAGGCGTCGGCGGCCTTGGCCAGCGGGAAGCTGGCGGCGCGGGCCGGCTCGCGGTTGACGGCATTGACTTGCTCATTCTCCCATTCGCGGGCGGCATGGGCGCTCAGGCAGAGCGCGGCCGTCGCAATGCACATCCATCCTTTTTTTAACGCAGAGACGCGGAGACGCAGAGATTTTTTTCGGGGTGACGGCGTGACCGCCGCCGGGCAAGTGACACTTGCCCCTCCCGATACTTCGCAATGAAAACCAGTCACATTCATGTCAAACCACCTTTACTTTCACACACATTACTTGCGGTCGATCAGCGCCTTCATCTCCGGCGTGATCTCGAGTATCTCAAAATCCTTGAACCACATCTCGACATCGGCGCTGCCGTGAAGCTGCAAGCCCACCTTGCCGCTCTTTTCGCAGAGCGGGTCGATGATGTCGATGGTGCGCTGGCCGTTCAAAATCTCGACGATGCGGTCGCCATAAGCCACCGTGCAGGTGGTGTTCCACCCCTCTTTAT
>Ga0255346_1003703_pt1 | contig 17646 bp, 13 predicted proteins | sample wastewater_treat_FD_194410 | JGI IMG/M metagenome (GOLD analysis project Ga0255346, IMG submission 194410) | Wastewater microbial communities from Lulu Island WWTP, Vancouver, Canada - plant22 | ecosystem: Engineered > WWTP > Wastewater > Unclassified | place: Canada: Vancouver, British Columbia... | reverse complement strand
ATTCTTGCACTGCCGCTATGCGTTCTTCATCTGTTAGCTTACTTCCTCTTGACATAAAATAACCCCCTTACAGCTTTCACACGCTTTTGTTTTTTCGTGTGTCTACTTTAAGGGGATTATATCATTGATCGGGGGCTTTTGTCAGCTTCCTCAGTTGTTATTTACGATATAGATGGGGTGTAACAATTCTGTACCGTTTTCAAAATCAGTTATCGATCTACAGCTTATAATGGTTTCGTTTCGATCGTTTCCATTTGATATATGCAGGTTTTCAGGCAGATTCTTTATCCTTATCTTATATACTTTTTTTCCTGTGTCAGTCAACAGGTCATCATTTTCATATTCGTAGCTCAGCCCTTCAAGATGCATTATTTCCGTATCGGAGGTGTTCCACCTTGTGATGACATTGCCGCTGTCTGCGTCATATACTTCGCAGTCAAGGTCTTTCAGCGGCATTCTGTTATTATAATCTTCTATGGAAATGTCTAACGAGTAAGTACCTTTAAGCGGGGTATCAGTACTTTTTTTGCTAGGCTCGCCATTCCGGAGCCATATATCCATTACTATATCATTATAAAATGATTTTCCCAATCCGCTTCTTATCTTGTCGCTCTGATGGAAATTATAGCCATACGGAAGTTTATCGGATGCAACGTAATATGAATATTCATTTACGGTTCCTGTTAAATAGGAATAAGTGAATTCAGGAGTAGATGAGGTATTCCATTCGGCAAGTAAAACAGGTTCTCCGTCAATGATAGGATGCCCGTCATATGCCTTCTTCTGTTTGACCTCATACAGCCTCATATTTATCCCGGGAACGTTCTGATAAGTATACTCGTCGACTGCTCTGCAAGTTATATCGTAAGAAAAAACTATACCCGTACCAACTGAAGTAGTCGTAGTGGGTCTGGTATAGGTAGTGGGGGGGATATATACCGTAGTTACCGTACTGCCGCCTGTTGTGGATACGGTAGTTCTTGGCTGCGGAGGAACATAAGGAGTTGTTACGATAGGTCTTGCAGTAGAAGAAGTAGTCTGTCTCGTGGAATACGGGGCTGTTGTCACGGTCACTTTAGTTGTTGTGCGTGTTGTCGTACTTACAGGCATAGTCGTTGTTATCGCTCTTGTAGTGGATGTTTTTGCCGTCACGTATGATGTGGATGTCACTGCTTTTTCAGTTGATGTGGAGGTCGTCTGTGTGGTGAAATTATTTTTAGTCGTTGCGGATTCCGAGGTCGATTCTGAAGAAACATCTGTATTCACTGTAACTGTTGAGGAAAGCGATGTTTCCGATGCGGAAGTAATATCATATTCAGAAGAAGTAACTGCTGTTTCTGTCGTCGCATCTGCTGTTATTATCGAAGATGTTGCTGTTTCGGAATATTCGGATGACTGCTGTGTGGTTTCGGAAGTTTCGCTTATCACAGGGATATCACTATGTTCAAGAGACGGCTTTATTTCTCTGCTGTGCCATACACCGATACCGACTATAGCCGCAGCGCAAAGTCCCGACGCAGTTATGGATATACGCTTAATAAGTATGGCACGTCTTTTTTTGCGCTCAAGAATGGCATCGACTTCCTTAGTGACGATCTCTGCCATCTGCTTATAGTCCATCATAATCATATCCCTCCTTTTCAAGTTGTTTTTTCAGCGCACCTTTTGCGTTGTACAGCAGATCGATGACCTGCTTTTTCGATTTTTTCATTATCTTAGCCGCTTCATTGTGATCGAAGCCTTCAAAGTATATCAGATACAGCACCTGACTGTAATCCGGTTTCAGCTTGTTTATGGTCCTTCTCAGCTTTATCCTTTCCTCGTCCCTTATGTAGCTTTGTTCGATACTTTCTTCTGAGGAAAGGTCATAGGCATCTTCCAGCGGAACTTCACAGACTCGTTTTATACGTCGTCGGTGATCGAGAGCGATATGCCGTCCAATGGCATAAAGCCATGTCTTGAAAGCTCCCTCACCTTTGAATTTCGGCTGTTCTGTGAAAAGAGTTATAAACGTATCTATAGCCAGTTCTTCGGATCTCTGCATATCCCCGACTATACTGAAAAGGTAGAAAATAAGGCCATCCTTGTAATCACGGATGATCTCTTCGATCGCATTTTTATCTCCTGAGAGAAAACGGCTGTAGCATTCAGCACCGTTTTTCATAAACTCCTCCTATTAATGGAATAGTATTCTCTTACTATTCTTCTATTAATTAGTCGCATTTTCGTATGTCTCAATCGAAGGTAAGCAAAAAATTGTCATTATGTCCAATGCGGAGATAGTATATATGGACATTATAGCATATTTTTTGTTAATTGAAAAGTTTTTTTCGGAAAACTTCGATTCTGTCCGCCGAATTTGCGACTAAGTAATGAAGGCAGGAAAAAGATCGCATTCCCGCTCATTATCAAGATGCTTCACGATCCGTAAGGATATCTGCACAGCGAAGCACCATTACACATCTAAAAGGAGGTTTTATTATGAAAAAAACAAGATTATTGGCTTCATTTCTTTCATTGGCATTAGGCTTGACATCGTTTTCAGCTGCACCTGTTACAATATCAGCTGAAACAGCCGTGACACAGTCAACTACATCCACAGAGACTGAAGGTTTAGCACCGGTAATCCACGATATTGACACAGCCCGTGAAAAATTCGAGAAGTACATTGAAGAGACTGACATTGATGCAAACATTGCCGAAGAAGGCAAGTATCCACAGTATGACGGCAAAATTGTTATTGAGTGCGAACCTGATACCGATGCCTATGCGAGGATTTTCAAGTTTGCAGATGAGAATATGATACTTCATGAACTTTTTGAAACTGTGATAAAATTTGATACAAGCAAAACAGTCAATTACACTTTATCTTTCAGATTCGTTGATGAACAAACAGGTGAAAACATCGAGAACATTCATGCAAAGCTTTACAGGTACAACAATAAACTTGAACCTAATGAAGATGAGCCCGGTTCTTATTTTATTACGAGAGACAGAGATGTTGAACCCGTATTGATAGCTGAATGGAACAGTACGGAGACACCTGTATTTACCTCTGAAACGATAACAAGTTATTTAGCACAGTATGGTTATCTGGTTATCACAGATAAACTTCCCGAAGGCTATAATTTTCACGGAAGTGATCACGCTGAAACTGGTTGTGGCGGCTCAATAGGAAATGGTGACCACTCTATGGATATCAGAATAAGTAAAGGCGAACCTACTCCCGAAACTGTAGATATTCCGCTTAAAGGAACTTTTTCTCTCGATGTAAGAGTCTTAGAACAGAATAGAAATATTCCCGTTGAAGGGATGGAATGTGAAGTCTACGAAAAAAATTCAGGTGAGGTTGTTGCTGAATGGAACACATCTGATACAGAAATAATGCACATAGAAGACCTTAAATATGAATTTACAGGTAACAACTTAAAAAGAGACACCGGAAAATATCAATATCATTTCAGAGTAACTAACCTTCCCGAAAACTATGTTTATTCGGGACACCGTACAGACTATGATTACTTATGCGGATATCTTCTTACCGAATTTACAGAAGGAACAGAATTATCAGCTACAGCTTACCTGATAGATCAGTCTCCTGATGCACCTGAGATAAAATATACCACATCGGCTGTTTCTCAGGTAAGTACAACAACTGTTACTACAACAACAACCCGTGACAGATTTGAAGCAGAAAAATTCTTTGTTGTAGTCGGCACTTACGGTTCAGAGGGATATACACAGCTTCGCTATTGCTATCCTGCTGATGATGGTGGATATACTGCTGATAAAGTAGTATGGAAAGATGCCCCGTCTGACCTTTCCTACGGAGATGTTTTTGTCGCTGACGGCGATGTTTCCGTAACAAAAGTTCAGGCAGCACCCAATGATCCCGTAAATGCTTTTGCGTATTACTATTCACTCGATGAAGGCAGCAAGCTTGAAAAAGCAGGCAACTGCAATGATATCATGGAGAAAAAAGACCTGACGGTAACAAGTAACAGCTATGACGGTTCATCACATTTCAGCATCAGATACAAGGATAATGATGGTTTTACTTATTATTATGGATTGAGCAGATATGGTTCTGCTCTTACCGTCGATCCGATAGACTGTACAACAGGTGATGTATATACATTTGCATTGTATAACGGACATATAGTTATTCCGCTTTCAAAGAGATCCACAGCCGCTGTGACAACAACGACTCCCACTACCACTTCTGTCACTTCAACAGTCATTGATACCACTAAGGGAAAGGGTGACGCCAACTGTGACGGAAATGTTGATATGTCCGACGCTGTACTTATCATGCAGTCTATTGCAAATCCTTCAAAGTACAAGCTGACTGATCAAGGCAGCAAAAATGCTGATATGGATGGCGACGGTGTTACAAATGCCGATGCCCTGGCAATTCAGAAGAAGCTGCTTAAACTCGAATAATGAAATAAGGCGATGAAAGCAGGTACTATAATGATACTTCCGTCAAGTCACAGACACAACCAATGATGGCGGCTCTATGCGAACCATAGAGGGATGAGACTTCCATGAGGTCATATACTCGGCGCTATAGCACCGAGTATAAGCTAATGACCGTTCTTACTGTTCCGATGTGACGTGGCGGGTGCAAATATCACAAAATGTCTGATACTAACGGATCAGACGAAGGCTAAGAGTTATTTTGATCTGCGCCTGTTTTATCAGGCGCAGATATAACATAAGCATATAAGCACAGTTATATGTTTATGTTATAGATATTTAAGCTAAAAGTTTTTCTTGTCAGTGAGCATTGTCAAGATTCAGTAATAATCTTTAAATATCTGCATCAAATCATTGTAGAACTAATTGAGGATAAGGTAAATGCAGAGATTATCAGCGATTATAAGGATATGCTTGAATAAATTCATACTTGCCTTGTACAATAGCTTCGTCCAAACTGAAAGCGAATCCATAAGCAAAGTATAACGCTTGGAAAGCAAATGGTGTTCAAATACTGCAAGGTTCTATACCAGTATTCACATTTGGGAGGTTACAGAAAATTGGCGGACGTAAAGCCTGAAATTGTTCCCGAAGAAGTTGAAGCGTTCAAAACAGTTTTCTGGATTACTACTGTAGAATGAACAAAACTGTGCATTCTAATGGCATGTCATCAATTTTGTTATACCAACACAGCGCCGAGCGGGTGCGCGCGGTTCACGTTTCCGCTCGCAAGCTCGCTCATTTTTTACAGAAGGTTTACTCTTCTTTCGCTTACGGCAGTGTTATCTGTTCTGCACACACAGGAAGGTCTGATTTTTCGAACTTTTTTTATACCCGAGATCCAGTGGAAAACAGTATAAAGAGTTTCAGCCCCCGGTTTTAGTGCTTTCACGAAATGTGGAAACACTAAAACCGGGGCCTTTTTGGTTTCTTCGGGAATATGTTATATATTTTATTTATGTTTGAGATACGGAGAGTTTTTCATAAAAAAGCAGACTAATAATTGTAAGGCAACTTACAAACAATATACATATTCATATCGGAACAGCATAGGATGCGGCTGATCCCGTGCTTTCTGCTATGGATAAATATTTAAGGCAACACCGCACAAAGCCAGCCTGACGGCTTTGCACTGAATCTGCGGACATATTTTCCGTCATCTTGCACAGAAATCCCTTGACATACGATAGTATGCCTGCGGAATTTCTATACAATCTGACGAAAAAATCTGTCGGCGCATCTTCAGCACAAGCTTTGTGCGGTGTTGCCTTAACGAAAGGAGTGATGAAGAAATGGAAACGACGAAGTTATCAACGATCATGGAAAAAATCGGAATAAGAATAGTGTGTATCCTCTCAGGCTGTATTGCCTTCTGGCTGTCGATCGTGAGTTTGCTCCACACTGTCAGAATAGAGAATGTGGCAGACGATAAAGCTGTCAGGTCAAGTCTTTACTTTATTCTTGCAGGCAATGAATCTGTTATCTATCATAATGACAATATGTTCCTGAATATAGTGTATCTTTTCATATCTCTGATTCTGATATGTGTATTGTCATCAAAGCTTGCAAAGATCAGACTGAGATACAAATTACTATTCTTGTTTCTGTGGACTTTCCTTCTTGGAACTGCATGGGTGCTTTCATCGCAGTCAGCACCGACATTTGATTCTCTGGAAATTGTAAAAGCAGCTTCGGCTTTCGGTGAGAATGATTATTCCGTTCTTGAAAACGGGGTTTACTTTAAGGAATACTCTTTTCAGCTGGGATATGTTTTTTTCTGCGAGATAATCATGAAACTGGTAAAGACGTTTGCATCACCCGAAAATGTTATTTACTTAGAGATGATGAATGCTTTTTTCCTCGGAGCGATAAACGTTTTCGTGGTAAAGATATGCGATCTTACCATCAGAGATGAACGTGTCTCGACGGCGGTCACTTTAATGCTTGCGCTCAGCTGTGCACCGATAATTTCCTGTTCATTTATTTACGGTATCATCCCGGGAATGTTTTTTGCTGTTATCGCATTTTATTTTGAACTGCGCTACCTTATGGAAGACAGGCTGATATGCGGCATCATGTCTGTTGTATATATCACTATAGCTGTCATGATAAAATCAAATTATCTTATCTGGCTGATCGCTATGGTTCTTATAGCAGGGGTAATGATGTTCAGACGTAAGAAATATCTGCGTGACAGTATCATATGCATTATAGCGGTCATACTTTCCTTAACAGTACAGCCGGCTGTGAAGAAGATGTATGAAAGCAGAAGCGGTGTTGATCTTGGAGAAGCGATCCCATATTCAGCGTGGATAGCAATGGGCCTGAATGAAGCCCAGAGCGCTCCCGGATGGTTCAGCTATATCTATACTACTGAGAAATTCGAGAAGAACGAATTTGATGCCGGAAAAACAGGTGAAGAAGCAGGAAAAATTATTTCAGACAGATTAAAGAAATTTGTAAAAGAACCGCAGTATACAAACGATTTCTTTTACAAAAAGACGGCATCCCAATGGAATGAGACATCTTATGAGTCTATATGGAACAACACGATCCGTGGACAGTTCAAAGATAAAAATGCATTTGCTGATTGGGTGTGCAATAAAGGCAGTAAAAAAGTCAGGAAGTACATGGATATCTGGGCACAGCTCCTTTTCGTATCCTTTACAGCAGGAATAGTAATGATAATGAAAAAGAAGGATTTTCCTGCGGTATCATTAGCCGTAATATTTCTGGGCGGATTCTTCTATCAGCTGATCTCAGAGGGAAAATCCCAGTATATCATGCCGTATATCATTGTTATGACAGGAATAGCAGGATACGGAGCAATTCTTCTTGGCGATCTCATAGCAGACAGGTACAGGAAAAGGAAAAACGGCAGAACTGAATAGTTTTTCACAGAACGAAAGGAATCGAATTTGGACCATAAAACCGATCTCGGTCAGTTCATTTCCGAGCAAAAACGAAAGATGGATCTTCAGAGTCAGGAACTTGCAGAAATACTCGGCATCACAGTAGCGTATCTCAGTCAGATCGAACACGGGAAAAGAAAGTGTCCTGATCTTCGGCTGATACAGAAGATGGCGGAAGTATTCGGGCTGACTGCGGAAGAAACATATGTCTTTTACGATCTGTATGCAGAAGCATCGGGACGAATGAGTCCTGATATAGCAGAGTATCTGCGTTCGCACAAGATCGCTGTAGAAGCGATAAGAGCCGCAAATGATGCTGATGCCACAGATGATGAATGGGAGAACTTCATAAAGATGCTCCGATAAAAATGAACGATATTTTTTGCGGCTGCGGTCGCAAGAAATATTAGGCACGATTTAACTGTCGGGTTAAGAAAAAGGAACGGGTCAGACAAGCTGTCAAAGCAAGTCGGCTCTTATTTTTTTTGCATTTTGGGGGATGCGGGATACTGACTCCGAGTCATTTTCACGCCGGTCTGCGTGAAGAAGATAAAGGAGATGATCTCACGTTGAAGTAAAAATATAACAAATTAAAAATAGCGACATTTAATCTTCATAATGATAAAACATTCTTCGGCAATATGACTTATTTTTAAGAGGATATAAATTGACATATTTGTTTAAAATAATGAAAAATGATTTAATCTGTGTTGGGATAGACAAATCAATTTATCTGTGGTAAAATAAATATATGTAATGTATATAAAAATATAATACGGCCTGAATGCAGAAATGTTCTGTTCGCCGTAAATGCAGAAAAAGCTGTGATTATATTTTATTCAAGGGGGATGTGCTCTTATACATTCCGTAACTTTTGTATAAGGGCTTTGATTCAGGTGAAAAAAATGGATAATAATGAGAGATATATATTTGAAAGCATTGTCAGCGATATGTCAGACGGTGTTTTCGTAATAGGATTTGACGGAAAGATAAGCCTATGCAATAAAGCGGCAGCCGATGCGCTCAATACCGATAACAACGATCTTATCGGCAAAAGCGTGGCTATACTTATGAATGAGTTCGAGGAAAACGATGAATTCTTTGAACTGCTTCTCGATGCCGTTTATACTAAGAGCAAAGTCATCAAGACTGTCCCGTTCCGTACCGACGGTCAGATGAGATACCTCAGGGTCACAACTTCGTTCCTGATGAAGGGCGAAGAAAAAATAGCGCTGGTGGCTGTTATAAGTGACAATACCGACCCTGTTGAACTGTTTATCCATAATAAGCGCCTTGCCAATCAGGTCATCGGCCTGATGAATTCCTTCGTTGAGGTCATGGTCACCGAGACAGAGGAGAGATCGGCTTATAATGCGGATCATACGAAAAATATGGTAAGATACGCTGTGCGCTACCTTGACTGGCTGACAGGACAAGGCAGGCTTACTGAGTTTACCATGGAGAATACAGCTCCTTTCATTATGAGCATATGGCTCCATGATATCGGAAAACTTCTTGTGCCGCCAGAGATAATGGACAAACCTACCCGTCTTGGCGCAAGTCTGAAAGATGTTATGCACAGGATAGAGATTACAAAGCTTATGCTGAAAACGAAGATGATGACTTCCGCCGATAAAAAGGATGAGCTTCAGAAGTGGATGGACGATATTTCCGAAGCCGCCAATTTCATAAATATATGCAATACTGTGGGATCCCTTGACGAAGCTTCAAGGGAACGTCTTAAAAAGATCTCGGAACTGAAATGTATCACTTCCGATGATGAGGTAGTGCCTTTATTCACAGCCTATGAGTATGAATCCATAACAGTGGTAAAGGGCACTCTTACAAAGAGTGAACGAATGATGGTTGAATCTCACGTTACTTTTACCCGTGACCTGCTGGCGAAAATGGAGTTCAGAGGCGATTACAGGAATGTTCCCATGTGGGCGGCATCTCATCACGAAATGCTGGACGGTTCAGGCTATCCTGACGGAATAAAAGGTGAGGATATCTCATGGGAGTCACGCCTTCTTACCATAATAGATATATATGAGGCGCTCACTGCTAAGGACCGCCCTTACAAGCCGCCTGTCACCCCCGAAAAGGCATTCGCTATCCTGCGTGATATGTGCGGTGCAGGCAAGCTGGACAGAGATATACTCGAAAGCTTCTATGAGAGCGGTGCATGGCGTGACTGCGAAGACGGATTCAATTGCAGCAGGCCTCAGCGGACATACCGCAGGAAAGCCGAAATCATGTATGAGGTATGACCGCCTAACTTCACAGAGAGAAAGGAAAATGAAGATGGATATTAAAACAGTCAGGGACGAAGCAACACTTATCCTTCAGATAAGCGGCAGAGTCGATACAAAAACCGCACCTCAGCTTGAGGAGGTCGTCAGCAATTCTCTTGACGGGGTAAAGCTGCTTATCATGGATTTTGAAGAGGTGGAATACATATCTTCCGCAGGCCTGAGAGTTCTTCTCATCGCTCAGAAAACCATGAACAAACAGGGCGATATGAAGGTGAATAACGTTAATACAGATATCATGGAGATTTTTGAAGTTACAGGTTTCTCTGATATCCTTACTATAGAATAGCGGATACTCAGAAAGGATGGTGTATCATGAAAGAACTTGATATCGAAGCTGTGATCGATAATCTGCAGGAGGTTCTGGAATTTGTGGATGTTCAGCTTGAAGGTACAGGCTGTTCCATGAAGATACAGATGCAGATAGATATGGCTGTTGAGGAGATTTTCGTAAATATCGCCAACTATGCTTACGACCCCGAAACAGGCCCTGCAAAGGTAAGGGTAGAGGTGAGACCCGACGGTTCGGCTGTAAGCATTACTTTCATAGATCACGGAGTTCCCTACGATCCGCTTGCAAAAGAAGACCCTGACACTACCCTTTCGGCAGAGGAGCGTCAGGTCGGCGGACTTGGTATATTCCTGGTGAAAAAGAGTATGGACGATATAAAGTATGAATATATAGACGGAAGCAATATCCTTACGATAATGAAGGGACTGTCATAAAAAAGAAAGACAGCTATTGCATCGAAGTATAAAGAAGGTTAGTCAGAGAATGAAAAATATGAGGTCAGGACGGCATCTCGGCAAGGCACCGGCATCATTCGCTGCGGCGGTGGTCTTGTGTACAGCCGTTATGGGGAATGTTTCTGCTTTTGCGGAAAAGGAACCCATACTTGCTGTTGACCCGTCAGGAAAAGAGAAAAGCTTTTCGGCTGTCCTTTACGATAATACTAACGGCCTCCCCACATCCGAGGCTAATGATATTATCGAGACTCCCGACGGCTTTTTGTGGATCGGAAGTTACAGCGGACTTGTCCGCTATGACGGAAACAGCTTTGAAAGAGTCGATTCCACTACAGGTGTGACAAGTGTTGTTGATCTCTATGTTGACAGCAAGGAAAGACTCTGGATAGGCACAAACGACGGCGGTGCCGTTGTTATGGAGAACGGCAGATATGTGAAGTTCAACAAGTCGGACGGGCCGAAATCTCTGTCTGTACGCAGTATCACCGAAGACAGTAACGGCAATGTCTATCTTGCAACTACCCGTGGCGTAGTTATGATAAACGATGAACTGAAAGTCAGTGCCGTGGATTTTCCGCAGATAAACGATGCTTACATCAGGACTCTCGAAACAGGTGCAGATGATGTTATCTACGGTATTACCATAGACGGTGATCTGTTCGCTATGGAAAAAGGCAAGGTTACGGAGTTCCTCGGTGCCGAAGAACTGGAAGTCCCCGATCTTTATTCTGTCCTGCCCGATCCCGATGCTCCCGGATATGTGTATGTGGGAAACAAGCATTCCGAAATATACTACGGAAAGCTGAGCGAGGGATTCACCAAAGCAGACGCTGCGGATGTCGCTCCGCTTTCATATATCAACTACATGAAAAAGATAGACGGCGATCTGTGGGTGTGTGCCGATAACGGTATCGGCTACATCGACAGCGACAGCGGGGAACTTATGACGGTGGACAACATCCCCATGAATACATCCGTTGACAGCATGACTACGGATTATCAGGGAAATCTCTGGTTCGTTTCATCGAATCAGGGCGTTATGAAGATAGTTCCCAATCAGTTCGACGATATTTATGAGAAGTACGGACTCACAAGGGAAGTGGTCTATACTACCTGTGCTTACGAGAACAAGCTTTTCATAGGAACCAAAAAATAGTGGACTTACCGTTCTTGATAAAAACGGTAAAGTCGGAAAAATACCGCTGAAAAGTTCTGTTTCGGCTTCGGGAGAGAAGTATGACGACACAGACCTTATCGGGATGCTGAAAGATGTCAGGATACGTTCCATTATCTGTGACAGCAGAAACAGGCTCTGGATATCTACATACGGCGAGAATTCACTGGTAAGATATGACGGCGGAAATGTGGTCAAATTCACAACAGCAGACGGGCTTCCCTCAGAGAGGATAAAGGCTGTGTATGAATGCAGTGACGGTTCGGTGCTGGTGGCCTGTACAGGCGGTGCGGCAGTCATAAGAGATGACAAAGTCGAAAAAGTTTACGATGAAAGCTGCGGTATCGACAATACAGAGATACTGACCGTCTGCGAGGGCGAAAACAATGATATCATCGTCGGTTCCGACGGTGACGGAATATACGTGATAAGCGGCGGTTCCGTGCGTCATCTCGGCATAGATTCGGGGCTCGGCTCGGAAGTCGTCATGAGGATAAAAAAGGATCTGACCAGAGATATTTACTGGATAGTTACCAGCAACTCCATAGCGTTTATGGATAATAATTACAAGGTGACTACCGTTATGAATTTCCCCTACTCCAACAATTTCGACCTTTACGAAAACAGCAGGGGAGATATGTGGATACTCAGCAGCAACGGACTTTATGTCGTGCCCGTTGAACAGATGCTTGCAAACGGCGAGATAAAGCCTGTTTACTACGGCAGAGACAACGGCTTGTCGTGCATAACCACGTCCAACTCCTACAGTGCCCTCACCGGGGAAGGTGACCTGTTCATTGCAGGCACTACCGGTGTTGTGAAAGTAAACATCGAAAAGCCGCTTGAAGATGTTGAGGATATAAAGCTGTCCATCCCTTATCTGGAATCGGACGGAGAGGTGATATATCCTGATGCTAATGGTGTATTCCGTGTGCCTGCCGATTCACTGAAGCTTACTGTAAACAGCTTCGTCTACAATTATTCGCTGGTCAATCCGCAGGTCACTTATCAGCTTGAAGGCTTTGACAGCAGCAGTATGACCATAAAAAGAAGCGACCTTGCACCGATAGACTACACCAATCTTAATGGCGGCACTTATCGCTTTACTATACGAATATCCGATTCACTGGGCAACAACAGCAATGAGCTCTCTGTTAAGATAGTCAAGAACAAAAAGCTGTATGAGCAGGTCTGGTTCAGAATAGGTTTGCTCCTTTTCATTGCGGCGCTTATCGGACTTGCGGCACTGCTTTACATCCGCCACAGGACCAAAGCATTCCTCAAGAAGGAAAAGGAAAACAAAATGCTCATCAGAGAGATGGTTGAGGCATTCGCTAAGGTGATCGATATGAAGGATAAGTATACAAACGGTCACTCTACTCGTGTGGCTGAGTATACTGCCATGCTTACCCGTGAACTTGGTTACGATGAGGAGACAGTGGAGAAATACTACAATATCGCTCTCCTCCACGATATCGGAAAAGTCGGTGTCCCTCCGGAGGTTCTCAACAAGCCCGGAAAGCTGACTGAAACCGAGTTCAATATCATCAAATCCCATTCCGCTCTTGGTTACAATGCACTGAAGGACATAAGCATCATGCCTGAACTTGCCGTAGGAGCAGGCGCTCACCATGAACGTCCTGACGGAAAGGGCTATCCCAAGGGAGCAAAAAGTGACGAGATACCCCGTGTGGCTCAGATAATCGCAGTTGCCGATACCTTCGACGCTATGTATTCGGACAGACCTTACCGCAAGCGCATGAACTTCGATAAGGCAGTTTCCATTGTCAGGGAGGTACGTGGAACACAGCTTATGGAAGATGTTGTTGACGCTTTCCTGAGACTGGTGGAAAAAGGCGAGTTCAGGGCGGATGACGACAAAGGCGGCGGAAGCACGGATGATATCGACAATATCCGAAAAAAACACAGGAAACGCTGATATCTGATTCAGCTAAAATTTACAAATACTTCATAATTTATCAGCATTTTTTTGATAGTTATGCAGTAAATAGTTGGTATAATATAAGTGTATACATGGTGTAATATCATGTGTACACTTATTTACTATCCGGATAAAAGCAGATATATATACTTTTCGGATAGTGGAATATGGAGGTATAATAGGTGTTTACGTGGAATTTTCAATATATTTCTAAATCAAGGCTGGAAGAAGCTTTCAGTCAGCTGATGCTTGATCCTAAAAAAGGCGATATCCTTATACGTATACATACTGCTATTCATCTCGAAGACGAAGCAGTCGATCTTGCGAGATTCGTGGCTCAGCTTGTTCCGGGAGCACATATTTTCGGCACAAGCACCTCTGCTATCATAAGCTGGGGAAAAATATCACCGAATCAGTGCGTTATTTCCGTTACCCAGATGAGTTCGGGAAAAGTGAAAACAGCCCTTCTGCCGACTTTTGATGAAAATGATATCCCTATACCTCCTGAAACGCTTTGTCAGAATGTCAGAGATGCGGTGATAAGTGATGATACCAGACTTATGCTGACTTTCCTCACGGGAAAATATAGGGACGTTTTCAGCTTCGTGGAGAAGTGCAACGACTTTTTTCCCGATGTTCAGATGATAGGCGGACTTGCTAATACTTTCGATATCAGCCTGAAAGAATTCCTCGCTTCGGGATTTGTTTTCAATGAGAATGGCTGGACCAATAAAGGTATCCTTCTTGCGGCTATCGGCGGTGAGAAAGTGGAATGCTACAGCTCCTTTGCATCGGGTGTGGAGGTAATAGGCGACGAAGTGGAAGTTACCGACACTTTCGGCACCTGCATCCTCACTATCGACGGCAAGGATGCGGCTGAGGAGTACCGTATCGGTATAGGCGAAATGCTGAAGAACAAGCCCGAACTTGCTAATCTCTTTCCGTATGTCTATGCTGATAGCGATAATACGCCCGTGCTGATAAATTTCACAGATGATAAGAGCATAAGCGATATTTTCAATGAGCGAATGCCGATAAACAGGAAATATTACGCTGACCATCCCGATATAGACAGATACAGGATAAGAGAATACATCACCGCAAATCACAATATCGAAGTAGGCAAAAAGCTGAAAAGAGGCTTCATTTATGATAAGCGGATAATCTCCGATAACCGTGCGCTGTTCAGACGCATAGAGAATTTCGAGAAGGCCGAGACTCTGTTCGGATATAACTGCGTTGCACGTTCGCTGATATACTCAAACTGTCTCAAATGGGAGCTTTCCGCTTATGAGAATACCAATATCTGCGGATGTATCACAGAAGGCGAGATAGCTTATGTTGACGGCAGAAACACATTCACCAACTGTACATTCGTCGTGTCCGTAATAGGTGAGGAACCTGCCACACAGGAGTATAATCCCTATGCTTTCTCCCACACGGATTCTCTCGTGGAAGATAACAGGGAACTTATCAATTACCTCTATGATGTTGAAGAACAGCTTGCCAAAGCAGATCATTCGGAATCTGCCGAAGCGCTCAAGAACTTCGTCCGTGACTGCGAACTGAAACTGCTTTATACCGAAAAAGACGACATCCCAAATGCTGCGGCTATGAATATGGACATAAAACTCAGGGGCTATGACCGTATCTGCATGATAAATGTGTTCGATACCGCAAGTATGGAAACGGTATTCTCAAAGCATATGATAGACCTTACCTATAAAAACTATCTGACCAACTGCATGACTTTTGCCAAGCAGAAAGGCTATACCATGTACCTCATCGACAAATGGCAGATCGCAGTCGGTGCGCCGTCATATATGGTGGCACTTTCCGATTTCATCAGCGATATGGAATCACTTCAGAGGATAATGTTCGAGTCATCCGAGGAGTACATCGCCATTGTCCCCATGTTCTGCGTTATCGACGACTGTACTGTTGACAACGTTCAGTCTGTATATTATTCTGCAAGAGTTGAGATGATGCAGAAGAATATCCAGTTCTATGTGCGTGATACAAAGTACGGGCAGCTTGATGAGGAGAGTATCCGTGAACGCTACCACATGGTGAACGTTATAAACTATGCCATCGCCCACGATAAGGTCATCCCGTATTATCAGGGCATCTATGACAACAACAGGGAAGGCATCCATCATTACGAATCCCTTATGCGTCTTGAGGACGAAAACGGAAAGATATACTACCCGGGAAGCTTCCTCGATGTGGCAAGGTCATACGGACTGCTGTACGATTCTCTTTCAGCTATGATGATAAAGAAAGTGTTCGAGAAATTCAGAACGGTTGACGGCATAAGCGTCAGCATCAATCTGAGTATCAGGGATATCAAGAATCACGAACTGGTGGACTATATATTTGATTTCCTTTCCATGGTAAGGCATCCGGCAAATTTTGTCTTTGAGATACTGGAAAATGAGGATATCGACGATTACGAAGAACTTATCACATTCGTTGACAGGATACACGACCTGGGTGCACTTATATCCATTGACGATTTCGGCAGCGGCTTTTCAAATCTGCTGCATATCGCAAATATACATTCCGATTATCTTAAAATTGACGGCTCGATAATAAGAAAGTGCTGTGAGGACAGAGAATCGGAGAATCTTATCGCTCTTATATCAGGCTGGAAACAGCTGATAGGGCGAGACATAAGGATAATCGCTGAGTTTGTGGAAAATGAAGCGATACAGTCAAAGCTTCTTGCTTATGACATAGATTTTTCTCAGGGATACCTGTTTTCTGTGCCAAGTCCCGAAATAGACGGGCTCTGAGAAAAAATGCAGAGGTGATGACCTGATGTTTAAGAAAAATGCAAAACCGAGGGTTATTGGTATAATACTGGAAGAGATAGGCACCGATTTTTCAAAGGAACTGATACAGGGTGTCGTGGATGCGGTCCCTGACGACAGAAGCGTGCGCCTTATCGTCCTTGCCGGAAAATACCTTAATCCCGAGATAGATTCCGCAAATATGCTTGCCTACAAAGCGGTATACAATTCAATATTCAGACTGGACGAGATATGCGATATAGACGGCCTGATAATACACCTCGGAAGTATGAGCACCAGAAAAAAGAAAGTCATAAAAACAGGCTATTCGGAAAAGTTCCAGCGCATACCAAAGGTGTTTATTGCCTCGGATATCGAGGGAGAGACTGTGGTAAACTACGACAATGAATCGGGTATTCGTGAAGCAGTTGAAAGTCTGGTGAATGTGAATAACCTGGCAAATCTCTGTATGCTCGGAGGCCGTGATGACAATATAGATGCCCGTGCAAGAAAGCAGATATTCATCCGCTGTCTTCAGGAGAACGGTGTAAGCTTCTTCGACAGAAACTACGAAAGCACCGATATGTCGGAAAACTGCGTAGATGAAGCACTTAGACTGCTGGAAAGAAATCCCGAAGTTCAGGCGGTCTTCTGCGTCAACGATTCAGTCGCAAGGGGACTCTATGAAGCTATGGGTCAGAAGGGACTTGTCCCGGGGCGTGATATTCTCGTTTTCGGATTCGATAACACCCGTATGGCGGGAGAAATGAAACCTCCGCTTACGTCGATAGGAGCCGACAGCTGTACCCTCGGCCAGAAAGCGCTGGAGGTTCTCCTTGCGAAGCTTGACGGAAAAAAATCGTATTCCGCTTTTGTGCCGACAAGACTTTACGGCAGAGAATCCATGAATTACGATATGTACGATTATACCACTATGGAAATGCTCAATGTGAATCCTTCTTTCATATACAGGATGTTTGACGATTGCTTCTACAGGTACCACACTTCAAGGCTGAGAAGAGAAGATGTTGACCTTAGAAGGCTGTATTTTGAATTCATCTTCAGAATGCTCCAGTCGATGAAGCACAGATATATGGGACCCGAGGAATTTCACAGCCTCGGAAAGATGATAGATGTTTTCTTTGAGAAGGGAGCAATGGAGTATGATATAATCCCCTTAAAGTAGACACACGAAAAAACAAAAGCGTGTGAAAGCTGTAAGGGGGTTATTTTATGTCAAGAGGAAGTAAGCTAACAGATGAAGAACGCATAGCGGCAGTGCAAGAAT
>Ga0255346_1003697_pt1 | contig 17662 bp, 15 predicted proteins | sample wastewater_treat_FD_194410 | JGI IMG/M metagenome (GOLD analysis project Ga0255346, IMG submission 194410) | Wastewater microbial communities from Lulu Island WWTP, Vancouver, Canada - plant22 | ecosystem: Engineered > WWTP > Wastewater > Unclassified | place: Canada: Vancouver, British Columbia... | reverse complement strand
GGGTTCATTATTCTGCATAAGACGTATCCTCCGTTTTCCCCCTTTGCCGAGGGGTATTGTTGGTGTTTGAATTACCAAAGGATACGTCTTTTTTTGTGCCATACACAAGATTTGATTATAACTCCAGAAAACGAGAAGGGTATATTCAAATGTTCACAGTATGGACAATTAAGATAACACCATACAACCACATCTCCATATTACATACTAAAGATTACATCTTCCAAACTTACAATTTGGCATGATGTCTTTTTTCTCAGATCTTCAACGATTTTTTTGTATTCGATAAATTTGGTTATAATGATAACATCTACCGCTTCAAGGTGTTCTTCTGGTGTTATGACTTTCAGGCCCAAGTAAGAATAAGATTCAGCCTTGTTGTCTATTGCATACTTGACATTAATATCTGAGTTTTTTAGCTCTTCATAGAGACAAAGCCCGAGCCTTCCCAGACCACAAATGGCAACATCTTTGAGGTTATAGTTTTTGAAATATTCTACCAGCATTTTTCCTTTGTTTCTCAAAACCATCCACGAACCAAAAAGATAGTAATAGGACTGATATTTCATTATTTTATTAACCTGTGCTTTTTCTGCCTTTTTCAAGTTTGCCCAATTTTTTAATTGACAAAAAATAAAGACACCTAATCCAACTACTATCATTGCAGCAATCGAGAAAACGCTAATATTGCCATTTATGACTTGCCAAAGCCAGACAAATAGTAACGTAAACGCAGAACCAAGAATAGCACCAAGAACAGCACTAACGTACAGGGTCATGGTCGAGATTTTCCTCATTTCTGGTAACACTCCTTTCGACGACTTGGTCTATAAGTCCTTATAGCCTTATCAATCTCTGCTTCATGGCGCTGTACATCAATTTAATTGCATGCATTTTTGCTGCCAAGGGAATCCTTATATTTTGCTGAGTTAGCTGCTTATATATTTCACCGTAATAGCCGTAGTAGTTGCCATGTTTTTCTACGATCAACTTATGAATCATATGCCCCAGGTACTCGTTTTTATTTCTATAAAAATAGTCAATATCGAATACGGTACCATAACGATCTAATTTCCCCAGCGCATAAAGGCCCAGCATAGTTCTCTTGCATTTGGGACATTTACCGCAATTATAAAGATGAAACCAACAGACATTCAGATATTTTAGTGTAACAGCGAAATCAGAGATATAGTCGGTTTTTTCTAACCTAGTCACTTCCGAACCAGTAGAGTAAAATGTTGTGTTTTCGTTTGAGACACACTGAACACATAATAAGTCGCAGAGAGTTATATCATCAAATGCAAAGCCAAATAGCGAGTAGGTATTGCTTGACGACCAATAGTATTTCCAAAATAACTTTTGTAGCGCAAGGACTGTTCCGAAGTATCTAAACGTATATGCATTAAAATTATTGTACAATCTGTCAATATTAGAATCTACGGTGACAAGCTTCAGACCGAGTTCCTGTGCGACAGGTCGAACGTAATCAATCCGTGAATTGGAAAAAACCCTGCTGCTATCAATGAGATCTGTCCAATAAGGGCTATTCATGAGGTTAAAATAGGTCAGATGGGTTAACCTGAATCCTTTTAAGCCCGTATTAATGTGCTTTAATACTGAGTAGAAAGAATCAACACCACAGGAGAGGCCAGTACCCACGCCATGCTTCGATGGCAGGGTATTACCATCACATTTTGCATCAATATTAATTGGATGAAATTCCTCTATGTTAGCGCTCAAAGAAGGGAGCAATATAGTATTCAAATGGTATAATAGCCTTTCTGAAACATATCCATCAGAACGGATATTTAAGTTTTTAACCATTGCAAATGGAAGGAGGGCAACTAAAAAACCATCAATCCTCTCTGCACACAGAAATTCATCGTATTCGTTGTCTACTTCAAACCATAGAGTCCTGCTTCTATCTCCCCAACGAATATCAGAATTGAGCCTGCTTTTGTTTCCAGTTTTCTTGATGTATGGTTGGCTGATTTCCAGTATGTTCATCGTCAAAAATACATCACCTTATCAATTATTTCAATTAATCTTTTTAATAACAACAGCTTTATTCGCAAGCCAATGCCGCTATGGATTACCCTGTCTGTCAGTCCTTTCTCTTGTATTCAAGGGATCTTCGGCATGACCATGTAAGACATGACACTGGCCTACTCGTTTACTTAAGAGGTGTGTTGCCCATATCCACATCAAAAAGCTGATGTCCAGGTTGGGCCAAAATACAGTGGTTCGTCGATGCTTTACCGAAGGTCGAAAAACTCTCATCATGATCTTCTGGAAAAGAAGAGCAGATTGGTTCAGGGCGTGGTTGGCATAGATAAAACAGGGGCTCAAACCATGATGTTTCTTTAAGTGTCGCAGAAAGTGTGTTCTTAGGTGACGGGATAGAGGCAACCGGTAAAAATGACGACCTACACCCTTCTTGTGAATACCAAAAGCCCTTCGTGAGACTCCGGAAGACTCTGCAATACGTCTTGCTATAGGTCGGTCATAGTTGTTGCCGAGACTCCACGGCTTCATCTTCTCAGAGCGGGAAACTGCTACAATACTCCTGATGTTCCGTGCCAAAATAAATGGCACTGCAACATTTATGAAGCCACTTTTCAAACGAATCTCTGAAAAACCAAGGTCAACCTGTGTTCTTACCAGTTCTTCCCCTAACAGCCATTCCGGTGTGTCGACACTCCATACTTTGTCACCATGGTAACCGGTAAATAAAATGGCTGCCTGACAGTTTTTTTCTATGTAAGCAACCACTGAGGAAAAAATAATCTCGTTGAGGACTGCATTGTTTTGGGATTTTCCATAATTAGTGGATATGAAATAGAGCTCGTCATCTGTAATGCTAGAGCGAGAGGTATCTGCATGGATGAGCTTAAGATTTAACTGGTGAGCAGCCATGGTGCCATCATCGGTAGAATACTTTGAAGACCACCGTATCCATGAAGCTGATTTTTTAACGGTAAAACATGTTTCAACGCCAATTTTTTTTGCCAGACATGTTATCGCAGTAGAATCATAACCGGAGGAAATAGTGCTGAAGGCGGAAATTGGTATTGCTCTGCTGCTGGCCTTATAGTTATCTCCGATACGGGTCAGCGCACCCCACAATAGGTCATAATACTGTTCGTAAGAATAGATTTCGTGCAAACCATTCTTCATCTCAAAAGATATTCCTTCTTTGGAAACTCTTATGTTTTCATAGAATATCTGATAAAAGCGCTCTATCTTCGGGTGGATGACAGTAAATTCTTTTTTGTATTCTTTTATCCCTTTTGTTATGGATACGCTTTCACTATAATAGTCGTGTTTATCATCAAGGGTTGCACCAGTATATCCAAGCAATATGATTAAGCTGTTTGATACCAGCAGCGTTTCACTATCGATGCAATAAAACAAATGATCTACCAGTGCGCAGGAAGGGACAAAATAAACGCATTCGCCATCAACTCTAATTCCGCTTCCAAAAAAATTCTCTGACGTGTGAAAATTCCCTGACGAGAAGTTTCCGTCCCATACCCCTTCAACCATCCAGTTTTCACGGCACTCAATGGATGACCCATGAAATACGGTCAGTTCTGCAAAGGTTTTCAGATTCAAAGATGCTACCCATGCAAGTTTGGGGAGATCAGGAACAGGATGATATTTGATGCCCAATCTCACAAAAGTTTCCTATTCACGTTGATCATTAAAGATATTTGTATAGGTAACTAAACGAATCAACATATTGTTGTTATCGGTTCCGTATTTGATACCCTTAACATGTCTTTTGATTATGAATGTAAGCTCATTTATTTTAAAGAAAGTGGCTATTCCCCTATAAACATTTATTAAAACTGGAAATAGAGAAAAGGGCTAAATCCGCCAAGTGCTACCTCCAGAACTGACCAAATTAAAATAACACAAAACCACAGATCAATAAGGATACAGCCAAAGGATGTTCTGCCTATGGTTTCTATAAGATTATTAATCATAGGAGTTGATCCGATGGCAGCAACAATGAACCAAGGATAATTATGGAGGATATTCAACGCATTGAGGGTCATAGGGTGGCCCCATCCGTGCGCGCCAAACATTGCGCCGAACCACCCACAAATTAGTGAAAAGTCATTTACCCTGAATATAACCCATCCGAAAAAAAAGCATAGAATTACAAAGCTATGCTGCAGAAATCGTGGCCATTTACTCATCAGTGTCAAAAGAAAAAGCTTTTCACACGCCAACAGGGCGCCATAATAAAGTCCCCACAACACAAAATTCCAGCTCGCACCATGCCATAACCCTGTTATTGCCCAAACAATCGCCAAATTTGTTATCCATCGAATTTGACTAACTTTGTTGCCACCAAGGGGAATATAAACATAATCACGAAAAAAAGTGGAAAGCGAAATGTGCCAACGGCGCCAAAATTCGGTCACAGATCGAGAAATATAAGGATAGTTGAAATTTTCGAGAAAGTGAAACCCAAATATCTGCCCGAGGCCTATTGCCATATCAGAATAAGCAGAAAAGTCAAAGTATATCTGGAAAGTGTATGCGATAAAACCCACCCATGCCGGAATAGCTCCAATATAAGGTCCTGTTGACAGGATCTTATCTGCCATGGAACCCATCGCATTGGCGATGAGTACCATTTTGCCGAGGCCTATAATAAAGCGCCGGAATCCTTGGGTAAATTCCTCCAGATTCTCTTTCCTTATTACCATCTCCGTGGCAATTTGTTTATATCTGACTATGGGCCCTGCAATAAGCTTAGCAAAAAAGGATAGATAAGCACCAAAGAACAAAGGATTCTTTTGAGCCTCTACATGGCCTCTATGCACATCAACTAGGTATGAAATAGCCTGAAATGTGTAAAAAGATATTCCAATGGGTAAAGAAATCTGTGGAATCGGTATATTCACGCTGGCAAACCTATTCAATGTTTCAATAAGGAAGCTGGCATATTTGAAAATACCAATACCTGCTATATTTATTCCTACACCGACAGCCAGAATCAAGTTGTGATATTTGGTGCGTCGTACCACTAGGAGAGCGATGTACCAATTTATCACTATAGATACTAAAATTAGAGGAACGTATCGCAGTTCGCCCCATGAATAGAAAAACAGAGACACTATGAGCAGGACTATATTTCTTACCGATCGATTTGGAGATAAGAAATATATCATAAGGGTGGTAGGAAAAAAAAAGAATAAGAAGGCAAGGCTAGTAAAAACCATGCTCAGTTAGCTCCTTCTTCAACTTTTTGATTGGACATCGGAACCTTTAGAATAGTATCTCCTCTACCTAGAAATATGACATCTGTAATGTTGTTTTGGGAGATAAAGGAATCTAGATCGAATTTGTAGCCAACGTCCTTTTCAAAATGACGCACATCAACAAAATAGCTGTGTTGAAAGTGCGATGCTAGAAGGGGTTCCATACAGTTCTTAAAGGAATCTCCTATAACAAGCAGATTCCTTTTATCTAAAACCTCATTTACCGAGTATGTAACAAGACCGTGATCGTTTCCAAAATATTCGGTGTAATGATTAGAAAAAAGCCCCGTTGGTACCTTACCGGCTCTATACTCTAACCGTTTGTCGCGCTCATGACTGATCGTAACTGAGGAAACTGTTACACTATAGTGGGGCAAAACGAACACGCCATCCACAAGTTTATCTGTAGCTCTTTTGTAGCCACCGCTCAGTCGGGCACGAGAACCTCGGAAAACTACATTGGGGACACTGAACCACTTTTTGACCTCAACGACTTTACCAATATTGACTCCTCTTGTAGATATTAAGTCATGCAATTGACGGTAGACTTCGTAACCGCCTGGCATTGTGAGATGATGATCAGTATTATAGTAATAGTTCAACACTTCTGTTGCAGGTCGTCCTCTGCCAATCCAATCGCAAGAAACACTATTTTGCAAGAGAACTCTGAGCTGTTGTACGGCCTCACCGCCCTCCAATAGGTGCTTTGGTGTTGCAGGCCAGACGCCCGCTTCTACCGCCATCTCTTCAGTCCTGAGGATTGCAAATATGTAAAATCTTACATCGGGCCATTTCTCTGCTATCTTTTTGTAGTAATACGCTACATTGCGTACTTGTTGTTGCGTTTTTTTAGGGTTGAAGACGTTGGGCGCCATGAATAGTCTTTCCTGCCCCCTGATCTTTACACAGTCATTTTCTCCTACCGGCAAGACGGGCGACCAACTCTCAGGGAAGAGGTTCAGCCATGCTGTGTGAACTATGCTTTTCCAACATGTGACTATTGGAATTATGCGTTCAAGAAATGGAATGCTGTCCCCAGTTGCCTGTTCAAATTTGACCTGAAATTTTCCTAAAATAAAAGAGCTTGCAGTTGGTGCAGGAAACCGGGGTTTGCGGCCAAGGATTTGGTGAAGATCAGTATTGGTATCAAATAATAAATGAACCTGAGCGCCTAAAACCCTGAAACACCCTACCCATGTTAATGCCATAAGAGCTACGAGTAATGCGATCAAAAAATAATTTTTTTTTGCACTTTTCTTCATTTGTTAAGTTGTATTCCAGTTATTCGTCAAGTATTAGCATGAACATAAACCTTGAGAATATAGCAAATATAAGGATATTGTATGAATTGTGTTGGGCCTGTGGTATCATTATATAGATGCACTGTGCGTGTTCCCTTTATAAATGACGCAGCGCAGCCGTCTATATACTCTTCAGTTTTCACTTTTCTTGATATTCTTTCTCTATATATTCAAAAGAGGCTGAGAGTCAAATCTCAGCCTCTTTGCCTTACTTACAATCTCCCTTTGTTTAATTGGCTAGGATTAGAAATTTCCCAGCTTTAAAGTGTCTGTTTGAATCCTCCTAAATAGATTACCTAGTGATTGTGAAGTCTACCTCTTCTTCGCTTATTCCCACACCTTTCCTCTCAACATAAAGTGGATATATTCCATCGGCGAGGCCACCTGGTACCTTGAATCTGATAATACTTTCACCGGTAGTAGGAACCCACAGATCAAGTTTTGTGACAGGACAACTCTTCTTCTTTTCCTTGCCTTTAGTGTCCTCATAAATCAGATACACTTTAGGTTTCTTATTGCCGAAAAAGTAACCAGTCAAAGTTCTCAGATCTCCCTTGGCTCCGTGGTTTACTTCGAGAGGAAGATTTACTTCAGGTTTTTTAAATGTGAAGCCTCCCGGGATATCTATGGAAACATTATCTTTGTAAGGTTGCAACATAATTTTAACATCATACGTTCCTGCAGGTAGCGCCTTATTTACCGTACAAGTAATAGTATGTTCAGACCAGCCACCTTTGACTATTTTCGCAACTGATTTCACTTTATTTTTCTGAATGATAACAGTACCTTTTTTGGTGCCAAAATTTACTGATGGCCCTGCTGTGAAGGTGATTACTGTGCCAACAGTACCTTCAGTAACCGAGGGTACAGCCTCTTCAACGCCTGTACCTGATAAGGATATCTCTGCTATGCCAGTATCAGGATCATCAGAGGCGATCTCAAGAGTAGCAGTTTGTGCGTCTGAAGCAGAGGGGGTAAAAGTAACTGAAAGAGTGCATGTTCCTGCAGGAGCAAGAGTCTGGTTTGTTAATGCACAGCCGTTCGTTGTCCCTGGAACTACATTGAACATGTCTGCAGAATCACCGGTAATTGTAATGCTACTAAGAAGGAGATCTGAATCTCCTTCGTTGGAGACAGTAACTGTGCGTGCATGAGAAGTCAGGCCAACCACTTGTGCTCCAAAATCGATACTTGTTGGGTTAACAGCGATGTCAGGACTGCTAGCAAGTCCTTCTAATGTGAATGAGAAATCCTGAAGTGGTGGAGTCAACATAGGTAGCGTTACTCCCCAGTCGAAACCAATGACAGAGGTCCAGACAGCTGGAAATCCTTGAACTCCTACTGGGCCAGCTTGGTCCTTCTCGATAAGCTGTGCTGGATTGCCGTTAACCGTATCTGACGGTTGCCTGCCAAACCTGTTGATTGGCATCTCTGGATAAAAAATGAGCCACCACGTTCCAGGGGGAAGTGTAATAGGCGTATTGAGGTTCAGAGTTGTGTTGGACAGAAAGCCTTTGCCACCTTCTGTCAAAGAGACCTGGGGGTCGTCTGGCGCAAGATAAAGGCTCCAATAAGGTGAACCGCTCGGTGGAGTGCCGGGGTTACCCATGGGGACCCCTCCATTATCTTCCCAAATTTCCCAATGAAGTAACGTGGCTTCGTCAAGTTCAGCAACTGGAGTTTGCCTGAATTCGCCAGGAACAAAAATAGTAGAGATGTGCCAGGTTTTAGTATTTACGAAATCGTCAGCTATGAAAAATTTATATGCCAGCTGTGGATCCTCATTCAAAAAAATCTCATTGTAATAAGCATTTTTGTTGGTAGCACTTACGGGCTGATCCCATAGGACTTCAGCGGAAAGAAATAATGGTAAGAAAAGTGTGCTCAATAAAACTATGAAAAACAAAAACCGCTTTCGAAATTTAAACATACAATTCCTCCTTTTAACAATATTTTTAATATAAATTTTAAAAAACTAGTGCAATAAATGTGCCATCTATGCGGTGTGACAGGAATCTGAGTCAAAATAAAAAACGAATACAAGCCTGGAGACAAAGTGCGGCATAAGAAGCATAAAAATATCGCTTAGGTATTAACTGCAAAGACCGATAAGAAAACTTGAATGCTACCGGGTTGAACGTTAAGAACTGTCAAAATAGATGGCGGTAGCCTATTCAGATTATGACTTCTTTTTTATTTTGACTACAATCTTTGTAGTTGAATCTTCAGATAATGTAGTAAAGGTAGTTATGAAAAAGTTGTTTTTCTGATTCAACAATATTGCTTGCCAACTTTATAGTAAATACGAGTTTGGTTTAGTGTATTTGCCGCACTGGCATGCAACATGCAACAATATGTTGGGTTGTGGCAATTAGTCATCCACGTTATCGGTATCAAGATTGTATTTGGATTAAACGGTATACTATAATAACCGGGCCAGGGCGTTGAATTTTGTCTTCTTAACATTATCCTCGCAACGGGTGTGTGGCGGTAGCTTGTGTTTAATAAGTGATTGTCTTTCAACGGTGAACAAGTTGCACACTGTTTTGAAGGGTGCTATACTTAAAGAATGAATAATTAAGGAGGTTAAGATGAAGCTAAACCATTTGCTCTGGTTTTTTTATTTCTTTATACAATTAATTCTACTAACTGTTTGGTCAACGACAACTTTTGCTCAAGATGCAAGTAACTGTACTGTTATTTCAAAAGATAGCAATGTTATTATATACAGTTGTCCTGATGGAACAAGAACAGTAGATGTTGGTAGCAGAGCTGGCTTTTATAGAGTAGGCGATAGAGTTGATATTTATGGTATGCCGAGTAACCGACCGGAATCGGATCCAGGCAAAACAACATTTCCGGGGCGTTGACCATAAAGAGACTAAAGTTTTGCTTACTGGGAGAGAAAGGTAATCTGCAACTAAATTATTTGGGGAGGTAAAATTATGAAATTCATCTGTAATGGTATTGTGGTCTTGTTGCTTTTGGGTTTGGTTGCCTGTGCTCCTAATACAGTTGTAAAACCTACACCAATAGCTGAATTTGAAAAATCGGCACGTATTGCTCCTCAGAAAGAATATTTAATTGGGGTTGGTGATGTTCTAGATGTAAAGTTCACGTATAACCCTGAATTAAACGAACTTAATGTACCTGTGCGACCTGATGGAAAAATCTCCTTACAACTAGCCCCCGAGATTCAAGCAGTAGGGCTGACGCCTAACCAGTTGCGTGCAGCGCTTGTTGAGAAGTACGCTCCCGAAATCAATAAGCCGGAACTGGCTGTAATCGTTCGTAGTTTTGAAAGAAATAAGGTTTTTGTGGATGGTGAAGTTTTATTTCCTGGCCTGGTTGAAATCAAAGGGCCAACAAGGCTGGTGCATGCAATTTCTCTAGCTCGTGGTTTTAGGGAATCAGCAAGGCTTAGCAATGTAATCGTTATTCGCAAAGACGCAGACGGCAAGGCGATGAGCACGAACATTGATTATCGTAAGATTATAGATGGTTCCGATTTGAGCCAAGATATCACCCTGCTGCCCTATGATATAGTCTATGTTCCCAAATCCAACATTGCGAATGTAAATAAATTCGTGAGTGAGTACATAAACACAGTTATTCCTTCAAGGGTTCCTAATTTTTCAGGATTTTACAATCCATACACATACTCATTTGGTGGAAGAACAATGGATACGAGTGACTAGTATCATATCGCGCTTGGTATATTGTAAAAGATGACATAAGGTAATCCTGATTCTCAATTTTATACCAGAAGGATCGATGATGGAAGAATATCGGATATAATGCTGTAGAATGAAGAGCAGTAGTATTGGAAAGAATCGTGCAGAAAGGAAACATAAATCGCAGAAGGCACTGAATGCATTTGTGCATCTCAAGTATGATCAGAACCGGACTGTGGAGTATAAGAATGTTTTACCTGTATTGAGAATCAGTATGGGCAAGATAGAACGTGCGAGGTTTAATGAAGAAAGGCTCAAAACTGTTCTTACGGGTCAGGAAGGGCTTCAGCTAAAGAAAACTATTTCGGCATGGCAAACCCGCCACGATAACCCTAATACAATGGTCAATTAGTGCTTTACCTATCAGGACGATCATGTAAAGTGCAGCGTCTTTATCCAAAATTAAATGAGTGATATGAGAGTAGGAGGGCTTTGGTATGCAACAAGATAACACAAGCCAATTGTATGCCGATATATTAAAATTTCTCACTATATTTTTTAAATACAAATGGATGATTCTCACTATTTTCTTTTTAGTCAGTGTGATTGGTATTATCATGGCCTGGAGGATTCCTACAGTATATGAAGCCAAGGCAAATATCCTTGTCAAGCTTGGGCATGAGTCAATGTATCGGCCTGAAACTGAGGGTGGCACTCAGCGCATAATGAGCCAGGAAGAGGCATTGAACAATGAAATTAAAATCCTGACTAACAGAGATTTGATCAAGAATGTGGTTACGACCATAGGCATAAATAACCTTTATCCAGATTTTTTAAAGGATGGTACAGCAGAGAATGACAGAATGCGAGATGCTGCAACTATGCTTTTTGAGAAGAGTCTTGTAGCTTCTGCAGTAGAAAAGTCAAGTATTATTGAGGTGACGTTTGCACATGAAAAGCCAGAAATGGCTGCAACGGCATTAAACACACTTGTGGAACAATTTAAAGACAAGCATATTGGCGTCTATAGTGACCCAAAGTCTTCTTTTCTTGAGGAACAGACGAGCGCCTATAGCAATAAACTTAGGGAGGTAGAGGAAAAGTTACAGTCTTTCAAACAAAAAAACCAGGTTTACTCTCTTGACGAGCAAAGGTCTGCACTTTTACAGCAGCGCATTTCATTAGATACCGCTTTAAAGACCACTCAGACACAAATGCGAGAGGTAGAACAGAAAATTACTTATACCAAAAGCACAGCGTGGAATAGTGAGGCAATCCTGGCATCCAAGGCGCAAGTCAGAACGCTTCAACAAAAAGAAAGGGAGTTGTTGGAAAGATACACACCTAACAGTAGGATGGTTCAAAGCATTCGTAAGGAGATACAGGCGATGGAAGAATCTATTGTGGGACCCTTAGAGGATGCTCGACGTATAGAGCTGAGCAAGTTGGAGGGAGACCTCGCAGCACTTAGGGCCAAGGCTGATGGACTTCAAAGACAAATAGGGCAAATAAGCAGCGAGGTCCGGTCTCTTGATGCACGCGAAAAGGAGTACTTGACTTTGAAAAGGGAATTAAGTGTTCATGACGGTAATTACAAGCACTATCTTGCCAAATTTGAAGAGTCCCGTATAGTTGATGACATGAATAAAAGGAGGTTGTCCAATGTAAGCGTAATTCAGAATGCTACCATTCCAATAAAACCTGCGAAAAATAAAAAGCGTCAATACGCTATGTTTTCAGTTATTCTTGGTTTTGTTGCTGGTTTTGGACTTGCTTATCTTCGGGAACTTGTGCCACAACGATTGACCACTCCATTAGCTGCAGAAAAACATCTTGGCCTTCCAGTTATGGTATCAATTGCGCTAAAGAAGTAGGTTTAGAGCTCATAGCTGTAAGCTCTAAGATAAAGGTAAGCTAATGACTTTTGCATTCGAACACTTGGCGAATCACCATGTACTTCTGTGGTTTTGAATATAGCGGAAGATATAAGGATGTTATTTCGAAAAGGAGTTCAAACAGTTTCTTTATATCGAGCATGGGCCTTTGTATGATTCAATCATCATGTTGAAGATGTTCAAGGAAAAGAGTTTGGATAAACAATGCTATATTTGATTTTCCTATGAGCTATGAGCTTGCAGCTATGAGCTGACATTATGTACCTAAACTACTATAACCTCAAGAAAGAACCCTTTCACATTACTCCTGATCCGGAGTTTTTGTATCTGAGCCCGAGTCACAAAGAGGCAATGGCTGCAATTATTTATGGTATTGAGCAGAAGAAAGGTTTTGTTGCAATTGTCGGTGCTGTGGGTGTTGGTAAAACCACAATCCTGCGTTTCTATCTAGACAATGCTGACAAGGAACGCATGAAAATCATCTACGTCTTGAATGCAAGACTTTCCTTCAATGGACTTCTTAAAACAATTTACGAAGAATTAGATCTTCAAATAGAGACGGATGATACCATGGAGATGGTGAATAAGCTCTATCGGGTTCTGATCGATGAGTACAACAAAGGGAATACTATTCTCCTCGTAATTGATGAGGCACAGAACATGCCCATCGAGACCCTTGAAGACATACGGATGTTGTCAAATCTTGAAACAACAAAAGAAAAGTTGATCCAGATTGTATTGGTTGGGCAGCCCGAGTTTGAAGAGAACCTCAATAATGACAGACTTCGTCAATTGAAGCAACGTATTGCCATTCGCTCAACCATTCTTTCACTAACAAATGATGAAAGCCTCGATTATATAAAGCATCGCATTTTAAAAGCAGGTGGCCATATTCATACCATCTTTACCAAACAAGCTCTAAGCGAAATCGTATGCCAAGCCCAGGGTATCCCGCGGGTAATCAATATTCTTTGTGACAATTCCCTTATCACCGGTTTTGGATATCAACAGAAGCCGGTTGGCGCCAAGGTTGTCAGGGAAGTCATCTCTGACATAGACGGGAAAAAGAAGCAACGGTTTTCAAATTGGCAAATAGCGCTTGGTTTTTCAACAATCCTTTTGTTTTTCAGCATATTCGCTGCCATATATTATAGCAACGGGTTGTCATTCAATTTCTCAAGAAAAGATTTATTGGAGAAAAGCAGTATTTTAAAACCACAAGAGAAATCTGTTCCACCGAAAGCAGATTCCATATCAAAACATAAAACTACTGGTGCGACCGAGGAGAAACCGGGCACAGTAACGATAGCTGCACCGGTAGTCGAGAAAAAATATTCATCTGTAAATACTTCATCGTCAGCGGTTAAAGATGTAAGACTTCAGGATCAAGCGGTGGCGCCAAAAATAGAGCCTGCTGTAAAAAAGCGGGCACCTGCTCGTCAAAGAAATGCTGTGCAAGCTATCCCCCAAGCTGAGTCTCCTCAAAAGTCGGCTCGGGTTAAAAGAAATAAGCCTGTACGTTCTGACGAGGACGAAATTACTCGCTCTGACGATAAGTTTACAACTCTGATTCAAGAGAGCAAGCCCAGGGTAGTTGATCCTAATCTTATAGCAACTGGCAGTAAAATTGCATTACCAAAGCCTTCAGAGGAATGAAAATCCTATGAATAAGAGGAGGATGAATGAGTAAAATCTACGAAGCGCTTGAATACGCACGAAATAAGAGGATAATACCGGAAAAACCAGTAGAAGTTCCTCTGCCCAAAACATACAGGACACCAGAATCTGAAATTGGGTTGGAAAACGAAATGCTTTCTCTTTACCAGAACATCACATCCCTCCTCCCTGACCTGGCCCACCCTGTGATCATGTTCATTGGTTCTCATTCCAATGAGGGAACATCGACTGTTGCTCGCCAGTTAGCCAAGGTTGCTTCGTTGAGGCTTGGCAAGGCAGTCCTCCTTATTGATTTAGACAGGAGTCGTCCTGAGTTTCAGGTATTTGTCGATGTTGCCCCCGAGGCTAGCCTTGAAGATGTTATGAAGTCCGATGCTCCCCTGGAAAAAGCCTTTTGCCAGGTTGAAGATAGCAGTCTCTACGTTATGCCCCTCTTTCAGCAGTCCAGCCTAAATCCCAGGACCCTTGATTCTGCAAAGAGTACTATGTTCTGGGAAGTCCTGAAAGATAGGTTTGACATGATTATTCTGGATACCCCACCGGCAACCCTATTTCCCGACGGACTTGCCTTGGTGAGGCATGTGGATGGAGTTGTAATGGTGGTGGAGGCAGAAAAAACGCGCTGGCCAGTAGCTCTGGGCATAAAAGAAAAGATTGTTAAAAATGGCGGTAATGTCCTCGGTATTGTTTTCAATAAACGCCGTTTCTATATCCCTTCATGGCTGTATAAAAGATTATAGCAATTGATGGCGATTTTCAGTTTGCTTCAATTCTTGAAGCTTCTACCACTAAAAAATGTTGTTCGAATAGTTGATGTTCATGGCCGCGTTGGTTGTCTGTTTATGTAATATGTTAGATATATTAAGGTATCCATAAATTATCCCAAATGGCATAAGAAATGCTCTGTAATGTTCTATAAAATAATTTTGGAGCATTAGATAGAAAATGCCAATTATAGATTTTTTTCAGAAGAATCCGAAAGCTTTTAAACAACCTCAAACCAGAAGTCAATTAGGCACTGGTCTTATAGACCGTTATACCAGTCTTTATCAGGAGCCATACTTTTGTGAATTGCTAAGTATCGAAAGGAAGAGGTCTGAGCGTTCACGACACCCTTTTCTGTTGATGCTTGTTGACCTCCAGAATATACCTGAAGGGTTTGACAGGCATGTGGTTGCCAAGAAAACTGGAGATATACTGCGTTCGATAGTGAGGGACACGGATATAAGGGGTTGGTACAGATACGGCAGCATAGTAGGTGTAATATTTACAGAAATTACTACCCACGAAAAGAATCTCAAATATGCTCAAAAATATATTATAGACAAATGTATTAACCTATTAGGAACCGGATTAGATGACTTTGAATTCGATAAGGTTATAATAACCTGGCATATTTTCCCAGGTCGATTTGAAAAAGTTTTTTCAGAAGATCAGGAACATACAAAAATGTATCCGGATATTATTGCGAGAATGGCAAAAAAACGGCCTAATTATTTCGCAAAACGAGTTATTGATGTTCTCGGAAGCCTCTTTGCTCTGGTTTCTTTTTCTCCGATTTGTCTGATTATTGCAGCATTAATCAAATTAACTTCAGATGGTCCTGTTTTTTTCAAACAGGATAGGGTTGGGTTGTTCGGAAAGCGATTTGTCCTTTACAAGTTCAGATCAATGTATACAAACAACGATCCCACAATTCATCAGGATTTTGTTAAGAACCTAATTCGAGGAGAGCAAAATAAAGAACGGACCGCTTCAAAGCAGAGGGGCACCTACAAGATAACCAAGGATCCACGAGTGACTCCAATTGGCCACTTTCTCAGAAAGACAAGCCTTGACGAATTACCGCAATTTTTTAATGTTTTATTAGGCGACATGTCTTTAGTTGGTCCGAGACCGGCAATTCCTTACGAATGTGCAGAATATGATATCTGGCACCGGAGAAGGTTACTCGAGATGAAACCCGGAATAACTGGCCTCTGGCAGGTCAAAGGAAGAAGTAAAACTACATTTGATGAGATGGTTCGGATAGATATCGGTTACGTACAGGGATGGTCTCTATGGCTGGATATCAAAATCATCCTGCAGACGCCATGGGTAGTTTTAAAAGGAAAAGGAGCATACTGATTAGGAGAAAAAGACGGCTAATTAAGTGATCGAGTTAATTGAGTTGATTGATAAACTAAAACATCAATCAACCAAAACAAGTCAACTTAATTTTTCGTTTTTAACGAGGAGGTTAACATGCTACGGATTGGTGTTATAGGGTATGGTTACTGGGGCCCAAATATAGTCAGGAATTTCAACGCTATTGACGGTGCAAAAGTTACTTCATTGTGTGATTTAAATGAAGATGCTCTCGGCAAGGCCAGGAAACTTTACCCTTCTTTAATGACAAGCACAGACGTTCAGAGCATATTATCCTCAAAAGACATCGATGCAGTGGCAATCATCACACCGGTGTTCACCCATTTTGAGCTTGCAAAACAAGCATTGGAAAATGGCAAACACGTCTTCGTGGAAAAACCCTTTACATCAACAATTGTACAGGCAGACGAACTGGTCGAGCTGGCTGAGAAAAAGAACTTGAAAATAATGGTAGATCACACGTTTCTTTACACCGGTGCTGTTCAAAAGATAAAACAGCTCGTAGATGGGGGAGAGTTGGGAAAGCTTTTTTATTATGATTCCATGCGCGTTAATCTTGGGCTCTTCCAGCACGACGTGAATGTTGTCTGGGACCTTGCACCTCATGACTTTGCAATCATGGATTATGTTGTTCCGGAGAGGCCGCTTGCCATATCAGCTACAGGAGAAATTCATTACAATAGCTTTGAGGATGTTGCATACGTGACCGTTTACTGCGAGAACAATGTAATTGCCCACTTCAATGTCAACTGGCTTTCGCCGGTCAAGGTAAGGAATACATTGATTGGTGGAGACAAAAAGATGCTTGTTTGGAACGACCTTGAAGCTGACGAAAAAGTGAAGATTTATGACAAAGGTGTAGATGTAAAAACACGCGAAAACGTCTACGACCTCCTTGTAAGCTACCGTTCAGGAGACGCCTGGGTTCCCAGAATAGCGCAGATAGAGGCGCTTCGGCTGGAGGCAGAAACTTTCGTTGATTGCGTGAAAAACAATAAAACGCCTGTTAACGATGGCTTGGCAGGTTTACGAGTTGTCAGGATGCTTGAGGCTACGAATGCTTCAATCAAAGACAAAGGCCGGCTGGTTGAACTATAAGGAAACTAGTTTATTGGTTAATTGATAATTCGCTGATTGGCAAGCCATCAGACCGTGTTGTTGGTTAATAAAGAAAGGTAGTTTATTGCTTAGCCAATCAACAGGTCAACTCAATAAACTCAATTACTTAATCTACCCAGGAGTTCTTCATGAATGAATTCTGTTGTATAACTGACGATGTTAAACTTGGTAAAAATGTCAAATTATCGAAATTCATCAACCTTTACGGGTGCACCATCGGTGACAATACCAAGATTGGGGCCTTTGTAGAAGTACAGAAGAACGCCCACATAGGAAGTAATTGCAAGATCTCCAGTCATACATTCATATGTGAGGGTGTCACCATTGAAGACGGCGTCTTCATAGGGCATGGCGTTATGTTTATCAATGACACCTATCCGAGGGCCACTGTGAATGGAACTTTACAGACCGAGGCAGATTGGTCCGTAGAGCCAACTCTGGTGAAGAAAGGTGCATCCATAGGTTCCAACTGTACAATCCTCAGCCATGTGACGATTGGTGAAAACGCTATAATCGGTGCAGGCAGCGTAGTCACAAAAGACGTACCGGCAGGCACAATCGTTGCCGGCAAT
>Ga0255346_1003689_pt1 | contig 17696 bp, 15 predicted proteins | sample wastewater_treat_FD_194410 | JGI IMG/M metagenome (GOLD analysis project Ga0255346, IMG submission 194410) | Wastewater microbial communities from Lulu Island WWTP, Vancouver, Canada - plant22 | ecosystem: Engineered > WWTP > Wastewater > Unclassified | place: Canada: Vancouver, British Columbia... | reverse complement strand
AGGGAATTCCCGATGCCATGGCTTCATTTAAGACCAATCCCCAAATGTCAAAATCGGTTTGAAAGAGCATTGCTCTGCTGTTTCCAAGAAATGCTGGAAGTTCTGATTTTTGTTTAAAGCCATGGAATGTGACTAAATCGTCGATTTTATTAGCACTTACGAAGCTCTCGAGTTCTGATTTATCAGTGCCATCACCAACAATATCTAATACAAAGTCTCTTCTTTTAGCGGATAATTGATGTACTGCAGTAAGAAGTAATTTTACGTTTTTACGAGGAACTAGGTATCCTAAGTACAAAAAGTGAGCAATACTCGATTCTTTATTTGAGTCCCTGTATTTATTGGTTTCTGTAAAATAGAAATCAGTATCTACGGTATTCATCGCTATTGCAACCTTCGACTCCTTTGCCCCAAATCCTATTAAGTATTTTTTTGCTAACGTTCCATACGCTACATATGAAGAGGCAAAATTAACTAATAGCTTACGCTGAATTTTTCTGATGATGCTGCTATTCCTATTTTCTTTTTCAATTGATCCACTCCAGATGATATACGGAATTCGTTTAGGAAGCGCGTACAGTAAAACTTTCATTGTTGCCGATGAAAATCCTGAGACGATAATTAAATCTGGTTTTTCTTCACTTAATGCAACATTCAATCCCTTGTATAAGAATACCGATTTTTCTTCATCGCTACTAATTTGATGAGCATGATCGTTTAATATTCTATAATCAAATTTTAATTCCGATTTATCTAATATAAATAATCGTCGCTTATATCCTTCTGATCCGAAAATTACTTTTAACTGAAAGTTTTCCGCAGCAAATACTTTGCTCATCACATTGAAGAGCGGTACCCGATACGGATTTGGAATGTTAGTTATTAATACGACTTTTTTCATTGATGACTACATCCATTTTTTGAACCATTGCATCATGAAATAAACAGTCCATAAATTATTTGTGTACTGTTGATTCCCGTTCCGAATTTCTCTAACATGCTTTTGTAATCCTTCTTTTTTAAAGATGCCGGTATTACTGCAAAATGAATTCATTTCTCTCTCTACATAGTTGAGCATAATATCTCCGGCCCATTCTCGTAAAGGGACACAAAATCCCATTTTTTTCCTGTAAAGAACTTCATTAGGAAGGATCCTTTCCAACGATTTTTTCAGAATATATTTCGGCTCTCCATTTTTAGTTTTCATGCTGTATGGCACTGATAATGCCAAGTCAACTAAGTTATAATCTAAAAACGGATTTCTGATTTCTATGCTATGAGCCATCCCGATTCTATCCATACGATAAAGATATTTCGAAGGAATTACATAAGTATATCCCAAATAGCACATCCAGTCGTTATCAGTTAACCAAGGATATTTCTTTTTTATTGAGTCAAATTTTACTCTGTGTTTTTTTATTACTTGATAAGAGTCGGGTAGTGGAACCTTGTCGATCCAACTCTGTTCCAGAAAACTTTTCTTCGTACTTTCTTTAAATGCTTTTGCACTGCCCCAAAATAATTCTTGTTGCTGAGTCGCTCGCTGAATAATTTCATTAATTGGCGACTCCTCATTTTTTTCTGCGCTTATTGATGCAATTGCTTTTCGCGCAAATTCTGGCATAGCCGAAATTCTGTTATACCAAGGATAAAGAGTTTGGTATTTCTTCCATCCTCTGTATCCTGCAAATAATTCGTCAGCACCATCTCCAGTTTGTACAACTATTGTGTTGTGCTTTCGGGCTAATTGCGATATGAAATAAATGGGAATACAAGTAGCATCCGCCATCGGTTCATCAAAGATGTTTACAATTTCAGGTAGGAATTCCTCAATGTCATCTTTGGTGACTATCTTCTCATAATGTTCGGTATGGAACATTTTAGAAATTTTGTCAGCCCAAATTCTTTCGTCGTAATCTGGTTGCCCATCGAATCCTACTGAAAAAGTTTTAATGGTATTTGAACTGTATTTACGCATTAATGCTACAACTGCACTGCTGTCAACTCCACCACTAAGAAATGCTCCAACTGGAACATCAGCTATCATTCTATAGTCAACTGATTTGTCGAGAGCGTTGAATACTTCGTCCGCTAATTCTGATTCCGAAAGATTTCTCTTGTCGGTGTAGTTAATGTCGTAATATGAATAATGTTCTATAATGCCTGACTTACTAACGGTCATGCATTCACCCGGACCAAGTTTTTGGATTCCGTTGAACATCGTTTCAGGTGCGTCTAGATTGTTGAAGGTTAAGAAATTATATACCGCCTGATTATCGGGAGTAGGCTTAATCCATGGTAATGTTAATAGCGCTTTGATCTCCGATGAAAACGCGAAAATGCCATTTGTTGTAGTATAATACAATGGCTTTTTGCCGGCACGATCTCTTGCAAGCTTTAGGACTTCATTCGTGCTGTCATAAAATGCAAAGGCAAACATACCATTCAGCAAGTTGAGTGCTTTATGCCCGTATTTTTTGTATAAATGCAGTAAAACTTCAGTATCACTTTCCGACTTGAAATTGATATCTGTAAGTTGCTTTTTTAGTTCTTTGTAATTGTAGATTTCACCATTAAATACAATTTGATCTCCTGAATTATCGGACATTGGCTGATGTCCTGCAGGTGATAAATCGATAATGCTTAATCTTAAATGTCCTAATGCAATGCCTCTGTTTTCATCAATCCATGTGCCCGAATCATCGGGCCCTCTGTGTTTAATTGCTTGGTTCATATGATTCAATAGGTCACTTGCCAGCTCTGGCCGGTGATTCCCAAGTATCATAAATCCATTAATTCCGCACATAGTTTACAATGAAATATAAATCGAATATAGCTGCTTTTCCATTGTTGTGATGGAAAAATCATAAGTTAATTTCTTACGCTTTTCTTTTTCGTAAGTTGCATGTAGTTTTTCTTTAACGAATGGAAGACTTTCAATTAATGACACAAGTTCATCAATAGAGGAAACAATTAAACCGGGATCACATTTCTGAACGATCTCAATCATTCCCCCTCCATCGTTAAACACTGCAACCGGCGTACCACAATTGTACGCTTCCAATACTACTAGTCCGAAGGCTTCACCTGAAGATGGTATAACAACCAAATCCCAGTTTTCGAAATAATCATTCAAGTTAGTTCTAAATCCTTCGAATTCTACTTTTGAGGATATGCCTCTTTCAATAACTAGTGCTTCCAATGTATTTCGCAAAGGACCATCACCAATTATTTGTAATTTAAAGTTTGTTAGATCCTTTACATTCGAAAAGGCCTCAATTAATCGGTCAATTCTTTTTACTGATGCTAATCTTCCAACAGTTCCAATTACAATTTCGCTTTTGCCAATTGTTGGTTTTACTGAATTCGAATTGATCACGATTCCATTATAAACTACTTGTTTTTTTGTTTTGCTTAACCCATATCTATTAAGAGATGTGGTTTGAGTAAAATTTGAATTGAAAGTGATAAAATCGATGTGTTTGTTTATAAAGGTCGAAAGTAGATTTCTGTTTATTTTTTCAGTAAAATTTATCTTCCTTTCAAATCCAAAGTTGCCATGTTCAGTATATACTATTTTTTTTCCACTTTTAATGGCTGCGAATGCTATGATGGGATTGAATGAATGAATATGAATGATGTCGAAATTTTTGAAAATTTCAATACAACTTTTGTATGAACTTATATTTAATGATCCCTTCTTGAAATCACCTTCATATAACTTGATGTTATTCTTTTTTATTGCTTCTGATAATGGCCCTCCCGATTTGGCAGTAAAAATGGCTACTCTTAATTGACTGTTTTTGCTCTGCTCCATGCATAGGTTGAGTACGAGGCTCTCTATTCCTCCAATACCCGACGACCAAACTACATGGATAATGCTTTTCATTTATTTTTTATGAGAAATCGTAATATAACCTATCGGTCCGTAATTGAATTTTTTAAGTATTTGCTTAATTCCCGGAATAGGAGAAATTACGACATATAGAATTTGTGGTAATGCTACTGTTACAAATAAAAATGGATTATACCATTTCGAAATAAATTTTAAGTGAAGTAGTTTTGAAATGACATTCCATCCTCGAAGAATGGGCTTCACAAGAAGTGTAATCCCAGCTCCAACTACATCTGAAACCGGATGTATAGTTTGAATTTCGAAGTTTCCTTTATTGAGATGGTATTCCAATCCGTATCTCGTGAATCTATAATTATCCCATTTTCCATCTGCAATCGGCACTAGATATGGAGTTGTCAGAATCATTGTGCCGCCTTTTTTTAACAATCGAAATGCTTCCTTCATCAATTCATTTGGTTCAACCATATCTTGCAATACTTCAGTGCATAATATGAAATCAACACTTCCATCTGGCAAAGGGACGTTTGTCGCTGTGCAATAAATATCAATTCCTTTTTTTGGAAATGGAAGATCTGCCATATCTGCTCCGATTGTTTTTGCAAATTTGTCCTTGTACAAATCGTAATATGGTCTTGGCCCACATCCTAAGTCTAGCAATGTGCCATCAGAAAACTTTGATTGATCAAAGTACTCTTTCAAATAATCATATCTATAGGTGTTTTCAATAATTGCACCTGGATTTTCTAATAGCATGTTAAACTAATTTTGACATTAGACTAGTTGTCAGTGAAGCAAAGTTTGGGAAATGTTCATTATTATATGATTTCATTTCCTTGAAGAATTGGACTCTTTCTTCTAAGATCTTATGCGCAGGATGATTTTTAATCGGAACCTCAATCGTATAGGTGTTAAGTTTATTTTGAACTTTTGAGTAAGTCTTTCCTAAAAATGTTGAGAGACCTGATGGTGCTTTTATCCCTTTTCGAGAATAAGCTAAATTATTTGAAGGTATTAGTTTTATACTTTTTGAGAATTGATAGTTTTTAGCTTCAGGTAGGTATAATGGGAATTGATGAAGCGTTTCTTGTAGGAAAGCTTCATACTCTCTTTCAAATTCATTAAACCAATTGTTGATTTCTTGATCTGTTGGTATTTGAAGAAACCAATTGCTTATCCATTTTTTTACTTTGGTAATATACGGGATGATTTTAGTATTTGTGATATTTAAATATTCTAAATCGTATACTAGTCCTTTGGTATGTTGGAGTAGATCTCTTAGCTTGATAGTTTTATTTTCAGATTGCAGCTTCAAGTCAATATAGTTCACAACCAAAAATTCGATTGCTGTTTGAATTTTTAAAGCTTGCTTTGCAGTTTCTTCAATAATTTCGTTCTCAATTTCAGGCTCAGTTCCGTAGATGGTTTTTTGGTTATCCCACAATGCATATTTTCTGTTGGCACTCCAATGTTTTTCATTTAACGCCATTACTCCGTGTGTAAATAAATAATGAAGATGATCTGGTATGATATTTAAAATTTTATCATCACACGAAATTTGATCTTTGAATACCACTAATAAGTCAATATCTGAGATGCCTGGTTTGTTGATATTTCCGAAGGTGCAGATACACTTAACATTTTCGTTGTTTCTATAATGGTTAACAACAAGATCATATACCTGATGATATTCTGCTGTAGAATATTCAATAGGTCGTTTAATGATATTTAATTTCGTTTTAGCCATTAGAATCGGATTGAACCAATTTTTAATCTTTTGTATTTGTAGTCGATCAGGGTTTTTCCTCCCATTGATGAAATCGTATGAATTCCTTTGATATGTTTTCTTTTTAAATCTGCAGGAGTAATGCTGTCAATCGTTTTTTCTTCGTATTCGGTTTCTGTTAGCTTCAATATTTGATTTAATTGAATGCTTCCTCCATAGGTGATGCCACTATTTTGACTAGGGCGGATAAGTTGTTCTTCGTTTCTGAAGATCGTGCCGGCGGGACGTGAATGAGTAATGGACGAAATTACTGGATTTAATGGATGTGCTTTATAAGGTCCTCTAAGAGTATCCGCATAATAAATGTTTAATGAAATATCAGCAGATTTATTATCAGCATTATTACTAAATAGCCAGTATTTGTTGTTGTGTTTAACCAGTGAATTGTCAATTCCGTTAAAACCTTCAAGAATTTTCGAATCAAATTCGAACTCCTCATTCGACCGACTCCATTTGTATAGAAGTATTTCACCCGATTGGTGACATTCAGGTATCATGTAGATATCTCCGTTTTCTTCATAGATGTACGGATAACTTAAATGCTCACCTTTTTCTATTTTTATGAATGGTTTTTTGAATTCGTTTTTTCTTATTTCAAGAATTCCTTTGTTTTTGTTTCTTTCAAATCGTTCGTAAATAATGTAGTCGTTGCCTCCTGATTGAAATCCAAATGGATCGGCAATGAAATCTTTCCCTCCTGGATTTGATAATGATTTTACCTTAAGCAAGAGTTCTTTGTTTCTACAAACTTCTTGAATGCTGAAATCGCATACTGCTACTTTCCAATGATCGTAGGTAAAAAGGACTTTTAGAAGGTGTATTATAGTTCTGAATAATAGAATTGCATTGTATTTTACAATCGGTATTACTTTCGGATACTGGTTGTCGAATATCGTTTTTCTTTCAGCTCGATTGAAAAAGTTGCTAGTGCCATCCTTAACTAATTCAGGAATTTTCCTGACTATAGATGAAAATGACTTAGAATAAGAGTGATGAAATAGATAATAGGTGCTATTACAAACAATAAAGCTCTGCTTCCCGGTATTTGTTTTTGTTATGGGAATGTTAATTCCATCTTCTTTTCTTATAATAGATTGATATAATTCTCTTGATATTCCTCCTTTTAAATTTTGAAGGAAGGGGACTTGAATGAGGTTGTCTCCTTTATAGTTTTTGTTATGAAATGAATGGCTGGTTAAATTGATGTACAAATCAATGTCAGGTGATTGAGCAAAGCTTTTTCTGAATGAATTAGACCAACTTATAACTTGTATTTTATATTGGTTCGTCGACAAAAGTTCCCTCATGCATGAATCAATTGTTTCACGCATAAAATTTTCTTCTGTTATGATGGCAATATTTTTCAACTTATAAGTTGTTGTTAATTTCTGTTAAATATTCATTAATGTCACTTTCGTTTTGGCTTAGCCAAAGTAAATATGACGAAGGCGTTTGAGCTCCTTTGACTGATAAAAGCTTAAATCGCTTATACTTTTCTTGTTTTATCTGTTTTGCTAAGTCAATATTATCTTGGTTCCATTCTTTTCGAAATTTTTCTATTTCTTTTATAGTGGACCTGCTTTTTGCTGAAATATGTTGGTCAATTATTTCAAAGCTAGTTTTTTTACTGCAATTGATATTCTTACTTGATTGAAGGAATACGGCCGGCGTTAACAACAATTCGCTGATCAAATTTTTGAAGAAATAGAAGTCTTTTAAATTTGATTTGTCGTTTAATTTTGATCTTATACTTTTAACTAACGTGGCGATTTTGTTCTTGTCTTGTTCTTTTGACAATATGTATAGTGATAACTTATGATCTCCTTCAGGATAAAGAACCTTAGCGTCTACAAATATATCAGAAGGTAAATAGTTTTCGTTGTAATTATTGATTTCGCTTTTCCAAATTATCATCCAGCCATGATGCTGTAGCGCATCCTGATTTTTCATCATCTTTGAAGTGACGTCAATAATTCCCCTAAGTGATTTTATCGTTGACTTATGGGATAGATTCTCTTCGTCTATTATCATGATCCCATCAAAATCACTGTAGTTACTTTCTGTGTTGTCAGAAATACTTCCTGCTACAATAGCTAAATGAATTGCAGGATGATTTTTACTTTTTAGGTATTGTTGAATTTGTTTAGCTGTAGCGTTTTGGTATTTGTAATAGGGGATAGGTACTTCCTTATTTGTTTTACTTGTGTTATCTTTTTTTTGAATTGTTACGGGCTTTGGACAAACGATTGATTCACCAAGTTTACCTAATACAAGATTTATTACTGACGAAAATTTGTCGTAATAGCCATGTGAAAGATATTTTCTCAGTGATTCGTTCATTTCTCAATAAATTCAATTATTCTTTTGACTTTTAAAGTGAATGTATTTTTAAGGACTTGATCTCTTGCTATTTTAGCTTTTGTACTCGATATTTCTTTGTTGTCAATTGCTTTTTTAATTGTTTCGGCTAGAGATTTTTCGTTTTCAGGTAATGCAAACCAACAATTTTCATCCGACAGTAATTCAGCTGTAGGAGGGTAGTTTGGTGTGACTATTACATTCCCTGTTAACATGTATTCGCAAATTTTATTAGGCAGATTGTACTTAATATCATGCCCTTGTTTGGTATAATAGGAGATGAGTACATCCGCACTTCTCTGATAATGTTTTATGATTCTATAATCAGGAATATAGCCTGTGAATTGTATGTTTGTAATTTGCTCCTCTTCACATTTCTTTTTCCAGAAATTCACTGCCTCGGGTTTCCCTCCTGTAAATAGGAATTCAATTTCTGAACATTGCTTGGCTGCTTTTAATATGTATTCTGTTTCGAGATTATAATCTATTGCTAATTTGCCTGTGTAAACCACTAAGGGTTTTTCAATGTTTTGTAAATTGGTGATAATTCTTGATTCAGTTTTATCGACTACTTCTTCTGCTTGTTCTTGTGTAATCGGATTTGATGTTGTTATTGTTTTTTCTTTTGGAAAAGAACTGATAGCACATAAATCTGTTAATATGGATTGATTAGTTGCTAGAATATAGTCGCAAAGTTGATATGCGTTTACGTAACTTTTTCGCTTTTTCAGATCATGTGCCCAATAAATCGCTTGTATGTTATTGCTTGATTTACTGAATATTGACTTAAATTTTAGTAGTGGATATAGCTGTGGTATACTTCTTGATATAATATTAACTTTTGTGCCTTTTGGTAAAGTTTTTAAGATTTTCTTTACTTGAGAATAAACTTTAAATGCAATTTTTATGGTGTTCCATTTTCCGGTTACATCACTCTTTAATCCTGTTTCTAAATAGTGGATTTTAATCTCGTTTGAAATACCATAAATAGAATATACATCTTCTTTTTTGATGTTGTCGTGTCTTTCTACATAAGGAACTATCAAATGTAGTTGTCGATTGTTTTGTATAAATCCATCGCAAAAACGAACATCACTCACCTGATTGGTCCTCGGGCGAAGTATGTCGTATGGCGATATGTAGATGTATACCGTTTTCAATTATTTTTTGATTATTGCAGCACCACCTTTGTTAAATTGTAGGGCTGTTAAATTGTTTTTATCTACATGTTCTGCGAATGCAGCATTTTTATGTACATCATCACTCAGCAATAATCCTCCATTTATTATAAATGGATGCGAGGTTTCAAATTCATATTTCATATGCTCATAGCTATGATCGCTATCATGAAAGAAAATGCTTAGCTCTCCGATTTCTTTTAAAATCGCTGGTAATAAAATTTTCGCATCTCCTAAATTTAGTTTCCATCGATCTTTTAACGACTCAGGAACCATCCATCCTGTTGTTGGCTGATCTTTGAAATTGTAATCGCTGTTCGTATCGTGATTTGGCAGGTCAATGCTATAAAGAATGCCTTTGTTGTTTTTCTTTAAAGCATTCAACATAATCCATGATGAATACCCATGCGCCACACCGGTTTCAATAACTGTTTCCGGTTTGGTTACGCGAATGCAGCAATAAATCCATTTGCCGAAGCTTGTATTAAGATTGTTGCCTACAATAGTTTGAAATTTATTTTCATTCGGTACAACTAGTTCGTTGTTTTTTAATTCTAACAAAGCTTCTTTCCAGGGATTTAAATCTGCATTATTCCCCCAAAGATGTTTTACACTATCAAAAATGACAGCTTCATGCATTGCAGATTTGTCTCCAAGCTTAAATTTAAGTGCCGCCAAAGGATGTCGTATGGCCGCTGATGTTGCACTTGAATTTTTTATAGGCATATGAACTTATATTGTGGAAACTGATAATCTAATTTCCGTGTTGATTTTTCTTTGTGAATAATATACGAAGTAGAAGGTCGTAATTAAATTGGCTGCTAATAATCCGATGGCAACTCCGTTTGCACCGTATTGAGGTGTTAATTGCCATGCTAATAATACGTCTATGATAATTGCTATGATATAGCTTTGTAATCTTAAATAAGTTAACCCTAGGCCTTGAATTAACGGTAAGCACCAAAAGAATAGTGAACCTTGAACGGCTCCTATGAAATGTATAAAGAATGTTTGTGCTGCTGATCTGAATTCTTCTCCATAGATAAATGTTATGATATGTCCTTTAAAGACAAATACTATCATTGTAAAGAAGGTGACTGGAATCAATGCTAGCTTTGTAATTTTGCTTAACATTAATTTTAATTCAGCAAATTTTTTCTGAGATACTAAATGTGCCAGTTGAGGGTATATGGATGTTACGAGTGGATCAGTAACAGTTAGTATGGCATAAGCAAGTTTTTTTGATACGCTGTATAATCCAACTGCTGCATGGCTTCCCCATAAATTCAATAGTAAAACATCTCCTTGGTTGAGAAATGTTTTTAATGTATTGCCGAATGAATTCCCAATGATGAAATTGCTTATTTCTTTGTATTGATCTTTTATTTTATTGATACCTGTTCCCAAGTGGTTTTTTAGTTCTCTTCTTAATTCATAGAAAACGGCCAAATTGCAAATGGTTGAGTTAATCAGTTTTGAAAATACTACTGCATAAAAGAAATAATCAAGATTGTTGTGGAATAAGTAAATACATGTTGTTATTGTAATAAACTCAAATGTATCCATGCTCATTTGAACAATGGAGTTCAATCTGAATTTATAGTAGATCTTCAGCGTCGCTCGTCCTATATTGTCAAGGAATGCAATGCCGTTGATAATTGAGTATAGTATGATGAATTTTTGAAGTCCTGGAATATCAAAGAAATGTTCATAGGTAAAGTGCGTCAATATGCTTATAATTATCACGGAGGCTAATGCCGATAACATGCTGGCTGCTATTCCGCTTTTTAACAAGCTTACTAATTTATCATGACGATCTTCTGAGATGAAATGCGCTCCGTACTTTATAATTCCTAAAGGTACATTTAGCTTAAGTATCTCTTGAACAGTTACCACGAAAGCAATAATTACGGTGTAGATACCAAGTATTTCGGCACCTAAACCACGAGCAATTACAATTGATCTAAGAAATGCTAATCCAACTCCGTAAGTATTTGCAATAAATACCCATGAACTGTTTTTGAAAAGTGTTTTAGATTCTTTGTCGAATAGTTCGCTAATTTTCTTGCTAAGTCGTTTTTTCATCGACTATGTGAGGTAATATCATCCTCAAATTATGCTTTTGAGGATGATTTTTTAAAGATCCTTTTAAATATGCCTTTAACTCCGCGCTCTTGTTTATCTTCTTCGTAGTATCCGTAGCCATATCCGTATCCATAACCATATCCGTATCCATATTCATATCCGTAACCATAGTTTCTGTTTACAGCTTTGATTGCGTTGAATACAATACATACATTCTTAAGTTTACCTTCTTGGTAAATCTTGTTCACATAGTTAAGGTGATGTTTTCGTGTTACTCTTTGACGTACCACATATACATTGATATCGGCGTATTTCGATAATACCATCGCATCGGTAATTAATCCGATAGGAGGTGTATCTAGAATAATATAGTCGTAGTTAGCTTTTAAGTACTCGAATAATACATCCATTTTCGGAGAGATCACGAGCTCCGATGGATTCGGTGGCTTTGGACCTGATAATATTATATCGAGGTTCGGAATAGTTCCCGAATTTTGAATAACTTCTTTTTCTGTTGCAATTCCAATAAGGTAATTACTTAATCCAACTTCACTCACAAAGTCAAATCCGATTGTGATTTTCGGTTTCCTTAAGTCACATCCAACGAGAATTGTCTTTCTTCCCGACATCGCCATCATTGCGGCTAAGTTGATAGAGCAAAAACTTTTTCCTTCTGATGAAATGGATGAAGTAATCAGGATCGTACTTTGAGTCTTTCCTTGATTGAAATATTGTAAATTGGTCCGTATAGATCGGAACGCTTCCGAGATATGTGAATTCGGTTTTTCTGAAACTACTAAACTTGATTTCGACGCGCTTAGTCCAATCATTCCGATTACAGGAATGTTTGTTTTTGCATCTAAGTCGTTTCTGTCAACAATTCGATCATTTAATGCCGATCTTAGGTAAATAATAATTGCTGGTATTAGTAGACCTAATATTATCGCTAATGAATAGCTTAAGCTTTTTACCGGTTTTAATGGCTTTATAAATGTTCTTGCGCTATCGATTACTCTATTGTCGGCTGTTGTTGATGCTAACAAGATTGCAGTTTCTGCTTTCTTTTGTAATAGATAAGAGTATAGCTGTTCTTTTATATTCGATCCACGAAGCATCGATTGTAGTTCGCGTTGTGCTCCTGGTAGTAAACGTAATTTGCCTTGTACTTCCGATTTCTGACTAATCGCTTCTTGTAACGAGGCTCTTAATCCGCTTCTTAATGACTTGATGTTTTCAAGTAAAGCTGCTTTCGTATTCGCGATTTCGGTGTTTAAACTTACCATTATCGGGTTGTCAGCTTTTGCTAAATTAGATTGAGATTTTTTTCTGTTCTCCATCTCATTTAACTTCAATACCAAACTTTGTAATAATGGATCTTTTACCAAGATACTGGCAGGAGAAATGTTTCCTGTTAAGTTCTTGTTGTCAGTAGTTACGTATTTTTCTAAGTAGTCAAGGAAGCTTAACTGGACTTGAAGTTCTGAAATTTGAATGTCGAAGTTCTTAACGCTTTCTAAGTAGGAGTTAGCCTCTATTGATAAGTCGGTAATTCCTCTCGTTACCCTGAAGTGCTCTACATTGTTTTCGTTGGCATCAATCTCTCCAGTCAATAATCGAAGTTGTTCGTCGATAAAGCTTAATGTGTTTACAGCATATTCGTTTTTTACTTCAATTCCTTTTTGTACATATAATGCACAAAGTTTATTTAAAAAGGCTTCGTTCTTCGATGGAGTTGCTCCTTGAATCGAAAGTTGAAGCATTGAAGCTTGTTTGCTGATGGGTTCCGCTTTTAATGCTGTTTGATATAAGTCTGTTAATGCATCTTTGTCGGATATTCTTATCGAGAATTTTCTTTTAGTATACTTCGCATCATTATATGGATTGTTATGGAAATATGATGTAGCATCTATTGAGAATATCCCTAGTTTATTGCTGATTTTTCTGCCGAATAAATAATATCCAATGTTTTCTGTTGCTCCGCTTCTATACGTTAATTTGTATTTCCTTGAGTTGACAATCTCTAATTCAATTTTAGTATTATATGCTAACGTATATAAAGTGTCTTCTTTTAATCGAATCGGATTTTCTGCATATACTTCAGTTGTTTTTACATCCCCAACTAGCGAATATGATTTGTAGAGTTCTAATTCTTCGATAGTTTTTAAAATCAAGAGTCTTGATCTTAAAATTCCTATTTCATTTTCAATTCCGCCTTCATTGTTGAATGCATTTAGTTGAGTCAATAAGTCGGTGCTGTTGATTCGTTGCTTATCGTCTTTAATTAATACCGTACAGCTTGTATAGTATACACGATCGGCATACCAGTTGTAGAAGTATGAAGTAACTAGGGCAAGACTTAATGTGTAGATATATAAGTACCAATAGCGCAAAAAGTATTTATTGAACAACTGACCAAAATTAATTTGTCCATTGTTGTCGTTTTGCTGCTCATTCGCATTATTCGGATTCGAGACTTTGTATTCGTTTGGATTTGTCTCTTGTTGTTGATTCATATTACGCAGTATATAGTAGGAGGGATGTGAAAATTAGCGATTGATTAATACGAATGCTAATAATGTTCCTAAGCTGATTAACATTGGTGCTACTCGGTAGAAATTATCTGATTGTGCCAACTTGTCTTTTACAGGTGGTACATATAAGATGTCGTTCGAGTGCAAATAATAATACGGAGCAGTGAATAAATCACGTCGCGTTAAATCTATTTTAGTGTATGTCTTTACACCATTTTCTTCTCTTACTAATAATACATCTCTTCTGTTTCCATAGATGTTTAAGTCGCCGGCCATCCCTATCGCTTCAGGTACTGTGATTTTTTCATTGGTTACCGAAAATACTCCTGGATGTGTTACTTCTCCAAGAATTGTCACTTTAAAGTTTTCGAAATATAGTCGCACATTCGGTGATTGTAGATATTGCTCAAGTCGCTTTTGTAATGTGTCGCGAGCTACTGTTGTTGTTAATCCCGCGAGCTTTACTTTTCCTACTAATGGCATCTCAATATATCCGTTTACGTCAACCATATATCCAACGTTTGGTCGGGTAGAGTAACTGTCGCCAAAATCGGGACGCTCAGATTTCGTGATTGTATTGAAGAAACTACTCGCTTCTTGACTCAAACTCGATACATAAATCGACAAGATGTCGTTGGGCTGAATTATTGCTTCATACATTGAAGTTTTAATTTCATGACCTTTATCGAAGTTCGGGTAGGTTACTTTTTTGCTCGAAGTGTCCCTTGATGCTTGGAAGTAGGTTACATCTTTGACATGGCGACAAGAGCTTAATAGTAAAGCTAATGTACTCATAATCAATAGATAATGCGCTTTTCTCATAATTGCAATTTTAGATAACTAAATCGTTTTCAGTCGATTTAGTGAAGTTTCTCGATGTGTTTATACTGATTTTCTTGTCTAGTTGTTACATAAATACGCTCGGTAACTCATTAACTTTTCCCTTCATAATTATGTTATAATCTGATATTACTCATTTGCTCATGCATTTTGTAAACCGTAATTTAGCCAACCCCAAACAAACCTCAAATATAGGTATGGAAACAACTCTATCAGTAGAAGAATTAAATAAACGTGAAGCGGAGTTCGATGCTAAAATTGCCGGCGGCAAAACAATCGAACCTAAAGATTGGATGCCTGAAAGGTATCGTAAGCAGTTGTTGAGAATGATGTCGCAACATGCTCATTCTGAAGTTGTTGGAATGCTTCCGGAAGGAAATTGGATCACTCGTGCCCCTTCTTTAGCGCGTAAAGCCGTATTGTTGGCAAAGGTGCAAGATGAAGCCGGACATGGTCTTTATATCTATAGCGCTGCCGAAACTTTAGGCATGGATCGCTCAGAAATGATCGATCAGCTTCTTTCTGGTAAGGCGAAATATTCGTCAATTTTCAATTATCCTACTTTATCTTGGGCCGATATCGGCGCAATTGGTTGGTTAGTTGATGGCGCAGCTATTGTAAATCAGACAGTTCTGGCGAAATGTTCATATGGACCATATTCTCGTGCAATGCTTCGCATTTGTAAAGAGGAGAACTTCCATAATAAACAGGGTTATCAAATAATGGCTTATCTAATGCGTGGAACGAAAGAACAACGCGATATGGCGCAAGATGCAATGAACCGTTTTTGGTGGCCTGCCTTAATGATGTTTGGTCCTTCTGATACTAATTCGCCTAATAGCGCCGATCTTATGAAATGGAAGGTGAAATTGCATACGAATGATGATTTACGCCAACGCTTCATCGATCGTACCGTTCCTCAAGCCGAAGCTATTGGATTGAGAATTCCTGACGACAAATTGAAGTGGAATGAATCTATTCGTCATTATGAATTCGGTGAAATCAACTGGGCGGAATTTAATCAGGTGATCAGCGGAAATGGTCCTTGTAATAAATTAAGAATGAAACAACGTACCGATGCACATAATAATGGTGCTTGGGTTCGCGAAGCAGCAGCTGCGTATTCTGCAAAGAAAGCCGCATCAAAAAAATAATTATTCAAAAGTAAAAACTACAGATTTATGTCAGATAATAATCATCAGTGGCCTATTTGGGAAGTGTTTATCCAACCTAAAAATGGTTCAGCTCATGAGCATGCAGGTAGCGTTCATGCTCCCGATGGAGAAATGGCTTTGCTAAATGCAAGAGATGTTTACGGTCGCCGATTAGAAGGTGTTAATATGTGGGTGGTTCCTGCTGCTGCAATAGTAGCTTCTACTCCTGATGATGTTGGCCCTTTCTTCGATCCCGCAAACGATAAAATGTATCGCTGGCCTAATTATTTTAAAACTCCGGAAGGAATCAAACAGATATCATGACCTTGAACGACGCACTTAAAGAATACTGTTTAAGAATCGCTGATAATTCAAGCATTCTTGCTCATCGTTTGTCGGAGTGGAGCGGACATGGTCCTATCCTCGAAGAGGATATCGCTATGAGTAATATGGCGCTCGATCTTATCGGACAAGCACGTGGATTTTACTCCTATGCAGCAACGTTAGAAGGCAAAGGCCGCACAGAAGATGATCTGGCTTTCCGTCGCGATGCTCGTGAATTTGTTAACCGTAATTTGGTTGAACAACCCGATAACAAAGATTTCGGTACAGCTATGCTGCGATCTTTTTTATATAGCTGTCTATCTTACCTTCAATTCCGAGCTTTGATGAATAGCAAGGATGAAACAATTTCTGGACTTTCTGCTAAAGCAATTAAAGAGGTTACTTATCACGTTCGTCATTGTGGCGATTGGGTTGTACGTCTTGGTGACGGAACAGAAGAAAGCCATCGTCGCATTAGTAATTCGGTAGAAGATTTATGGATGTATACTACAGAGTTATTTGAGCAAAATGAAGTGGATGCTCTTCTTGTTAAAGAAGGTGTTGCTGTCGATTTAAATACTTTAAAACAAGATTGGTTGAATTTAGTTGATGAAATTTTTTCTCAAGCTAAATTGACTAAACCTGCCGAAGGTGGATATCAATCTTCTGGTGGAATTAATGGAATGCATACAGAGCATTTAGGTTATATTCTTGCAGAAATGCAGTTCTTGCCTCGTGCTTATCCAGATGCCATCTGGTAAAACTTTTTATAAATGACTATTTCGAAAGAAGCTGTTTGGGAAATGCTTAATTCAATTCCTGATCCGGAGGTTCCGGCAATCAGTATTGTTGAGTTGGGTGTTGTGCGTGATGTGAAGGTCGAAGGATCTTCCGTGATAGTTGATATGACTCCTACTTATACTGGTTGTCCTGCAATGAAAATGATGGAGGATCAGGTGAAAGCTAAATTAATGTTGGAAGGTCTCGACGTGAAAGTAAATGTCGTTTTTAAGCCAGCCTGGACAACTGATTGGATGAGCGATGCTACTAAAGAGAAATTAAGAGCTTATGGCATCGCTCCTCCCGATAAATTGTCGTTCGAGGATCTTCACCCTTTTGCGAAATCGGATAAAGGCCCTCTTAAATGTCCTTTTTGTCGCTCAGAAAATACAGCTTTAACGAGTCAATTTGGCTCTACAGCCTGTAAAGCATTGTATTTCTGTAATGAATGCCGACAGCCTTTCGAGCATTTTAAGTGCCATTAACAGAATTTCATTTTCCATCGTTTCTCTTCTTCTTTTTAGCTTACTTTGCAGTAAAGATTATTGCAAATGAGCTCTATATTATCATCAATAGAAAATGGTATCGGAATTATCCGATTTAATCGTCCCGATAAGTTTAATAGTTTTAATCGTGAGATGGCTTTGGCACTTCAGTCAACGCTTGATGCTTTTGCCTCCGATAAAACGGTTCGTGCAGTGTTAATGACTGCTGAAGGGAAAGCATTTTGTGCCGGACAAGATCTGGCGGAAGCTATTGATGCTTCGGGTCCCGGAATTCAACGTATCGTACGCGAACATTATAACC
>Ga0255346_1003674_pt1 | contig 17745 bp, 20 predicted proteins | sample wastewater_treat_FD_194410 | JGI IMG/M metagenome (GOLD analysis project Ga0255346, IMG submission 194410) | Wastewater microbial communities from Lulu Island WWTP, Vancouver, Canada - plant22 | ecosystem: Engineered > WWTP > Wastewater > Unclassified | place: Canada: Vancouver, British Columbia... | reverse complement strand
AACGCACTAATTTATTTTTATCATTAAGTCTCCTGCCAATACGTGTAGGCTTACCGGAAGCCGGATCCAGGTGCATAAGGTTCGATATATGGATAGGAGCTTCCTTCTTAATGATGCCGCCTTGTGGCGCTTTTGAATTGGGTTTAGTATGTTTTGAGATCAGATTCAGACCCTCTACAATTGCCTTGCCCGCCTTCCTGTCAACTTTCAATATACGACCTTTCTGGCCTTTTGATTCACCGGTTATTACAATTACCGTGTCACCTTTCTTGATATGTATCTTTTTTTGCATTGCTGGTATTTTGTTTACAACACCTCAGGTGCCAGTGAAACAATTTTCATATACTTATCACGAAGCTCTCTGGCTACAGGACCAAAGATACGTGTACCTCTTACTTCATCCTGATTAGTCAGCAGAACAACTGCATTATCATCGAACCTGATATAGGATCCATCGGGCCGGCGTATCTCTTTTTTTGTTCTTACAACAACAGCCCTGCTCACTGTTCCTTTCTTTGCTTCACCTGAAGGAAGTGCAGATTTAACACTAACAACTATTTTATCTCCAACAGTAGCATATCTTTTTTTGCTACCACCCAGCACCCTTATGCATAATACCTCCTTGGCGCCTGAATTATCGGCTACTATGAGCCTGGTTTCCTGCTGTATCATAATTACTTGGCTCTTTCGATTATTTCAACTAATCTCCAGGCTTTATTCTTACTCAGAGGCCTGGTCTCCGATATCTTTACTGTATCGCCAATATTGCAGGCATTTTCCTCATCATGTGCCATTATTTTCTTTGTTTTGTTAATGAATTTGGCATAGATCGGATGCTTTACTTTTCTTTTGACTGCAACAACGATTGATTTATTCATCTTGTTACTGACAACAATCCCTATTCGGTCTTTTCTGATATTCCTTTCCATTGCTGATTCCGGCTATTTAGATTTCTGTTTGAGTTCCCTGGAACGTAATTCGGTATTTAAACGGGCTATAGTCAGTTTTGCCTGTTTCAGTTTCTGCGGATTATCTAGGGGAGTTATTGCATGATTCATTCTCATCCGTATCAACATAGTTCTCTCAGCATCGATACGATCGATAAGATCAGCTGTGCTTAATTCCCTTATTTCTGATGTTTTCATCTGATAAATAGATTTATTACTCGACGTAATCGCGTCTTACTATAAATTTTGTTGTTATCGGCAGTTTTTGCGCACCGAGTCGAAGTGCCTCTTTCGCAATAGCGAGTGGTACTCCTTCAGCTTCTATAAGTATACGCCCCGGGGTAACAGGTACCACAAACCCTTCCGGAGAGCCTTTTCCTTTACCCATACGAACCTCAGCCGGTTTCTTTGTTATAGGTTTGTCGGGGAATACCCTTATCCAGAGCTGCCCTTCACGTTTCATATAACGGGTCACTGCCTGACGGGCTGCTTCTATCTGCCTTCCGGTAATCCAGCACTGCTCCAGCGCCTTGATACCAAATGAACCGAATGCCAACTGGTTGCCTCTCTGAGCATTACCCTTCATCTTGCCCTTCTGGGCTCTCCTGTATTTGGTCCTTTTTGGTTGTAACATCTCTTATAATCTCTTAAAAATTATCACCTCAAGTTATTTGCTTCTTTGTCTTGTCTTCCTCATGGCCTTGCCTTTGGCATTTCTTGCCCCGATATTCGGACTGAGATCTCTTTTCCCATATACCTCACCATTACAGATCCACACTTTGATACCGATCAGTCCAACCTTCGTATGTGCCTCTGCAAGAGCATAATCTATATCAGCCCTGAAGGTATGGAGAGGTATGCGCCCCTCTTTATAGGTCTCGGTTCTTGCCATTTCAGCTCCACCCAAACGCCCGGAGACTACTACCTTGATACCTTCAGCACCCATTCTCATTGTCGATGCTATGGCCATCTTGATTGCCCTTCTGTAAGAAATCCTGCCTTCTAACTGGCGCGCTATATTATTTCCGACAATATTGGCATCAAGTTCGGGTCTCTTAACCTCGAAAATATTTATCTGAACTTCCTTTTGGGTAATTTTCTTAAGCTCTTCCTTAAGCTTATCAACTTCCTGGCCTCCTTTTCCGATTATAATACCAGGGCGGGCAGTATTTACAGTTACAGTTATAAGCTTGAGAGTTCTTTCAATAACAATTTTTGAAATACTTGCTTTTGAAAGCCTGGCATTCAGGTATTCCCTGATCTTTGCATCCTCAACCAGTTTGCCGGAGAAATCTTTTCCACCGTACCAGTTCGAATCCCAGCCTTTAATTATGCCTAATCTATTACCTATCGGATTTACTTTTTGTCCCATCTGAATTATTTTGATGTATTTTCTATTTCCTTATTCCTGCTATCAAGGACAAGTGTCACATGATTGGATCTCTTCCGCAACCTGTATGCCCTTCCCTGGGGAGCTGTCTGGAGTCTCTTCATTGTACGGCCGCCATCAACATGAATAGTTTTAATATAGAGCTTGCTTTCTTCAATTCTTACACCTTCATTTTTAGATTGCCAGTTTGCAATTGCTGAAAGCAGTAATTTCTCCAGCCTGCGGGAAGCTTCCTGAGAACTATATTTAAGTATATCAAGGGCTCTGTTAACTTCCTCGCCGCGAATCAGGTCTGTAACCAGCCTCATCTTACGGGGTGAGGTAGGACAGTTCCTGAGAATAGCCTGATATTGTGATTTTGAGGCTTCTTTTCTCCGTTCAGCTGTATTTCTTTTTCTTACGCCCATCTTTTATAATTTTCTGATTATTATTTATTCCCCGAGTGTCCTCTGAATGTACGGGTAGGTGCAAATTCTCCAAGTTTGTGACCTACCATATTCTCTGTTATATACACAGGGATAAACTTATTTCCATTATGAACTGCTATAGTATGTCCCACAAAATCAGGGGATATAACTGATCGCCTTGACCATGTTTTTATTACCGATTTCTTCCCTCCCTCATTCATTTCAAGAAGTCTCTTCTCGAGTTTATATTCAATAAAAGGGCCTTTTTTAATTGATCTGCTCATATTATATCAGTTATTTTTTCTTTCTCTCAAGAATTTGTTTTGCAGAATATTTTTTCTTGTTACGGGTCTTGAATCCTTTTGCCGGCATGCCGCTGCGGGACCGTGGATGACCACCCGTAGCTTTTCCTTCTCCACCACCCATCGGATGATCGACAGGGTTCATAACGACACCTCTTACTCTTGGACGACGACCTTTCCAGCGTGAACGGCCGGCTTTTCCTAACTTCTCAAGGCTATGATCAGGATTTGATACTGATCCTATTGTAGCTCTGCAGGAAGTAAGTACCATTCTTGTCTCACCTGAGGGGAGTTTCAGAATTGCATATTTACCTTCACGTGCCAACAGCTGGGCATATGTTCCCGCACTGCGCGCCATAGCTGCTCCCTTTCCGGGTTTCAGCTCGATATTATGAACAATCGTCCCAAGAGGTATGTCGCTGAGAAATAATGCATTACCTACTTCGGGTGCGGCATTTTTGCCAGAAACTATAGTCTGACCGGGTTGTAAACCGGCAGGAGCCACAATATACCTTTTTTCACCATCTTCATAAACAACAAGCGCAATCCTGGCTGATCTGTTTGGATCGTACTCTATTGATTTCACTGTTGCATTTATACCATCTTTTTCCCTCTGGAAATCGATAAGCCTGTACATCCTTTTGTGACCGCCACCAATGTACCGCATTGTCATATGACCGTTAACATTCCTTCCTCCGGATTTTTTAAGCGGTCGGAGGAGAGATTTCTCCGGTACAGTGCTTGTGATAGTATCAAAAGCACTGATAATCTTGTTTCTCTGGCCTGGTGTTACAGGCTTGATCTTTCTGACTGCCATACCTGTTTTAAATATTGCTATAGAAATCTATTTTATTGCCTTCAGCAAGCGTAACTATCGCTTTCTTAACAGCACTTGTCCTGCCGATGATAAGCCCTGATTTTGTGTTACGCGACTTAAGCTTACCGCCGTAACGAATCGTATTCACCGAATCAACGGTAACACTATAGAGCTCTTCAACCGCTTTCTTGATCTGTAACTTGTTTGCGTTCCTGGCAACAATAAAACCATAGCGGTTAAATTTATCGCCCTGGTTTGTCATCTTTTCAGTTACTATAGGTTTAATCAAAATATTCATCACTAAAAAATTTCTAATTTTCAAAAGTTGCCTGCAAAACGTCAATTGCGCTTTCTACAAGTACTAAAGTTGAAGCTTTCATAATCTTGTAAGTGTTTAAATCACTGGCTGTTATGACTTCAACCCCTTGTACATTTCGGGATGACAAATATATATTTTTATTTTGTTCCGGTAAAACATACAGTACTTTTTTATCAGCAATATTGAGGTTAGTGCCTATATTCACAATCTGGCTGGATTTTGGAACTTCAAATGAAAAGTCTTCCAGAACTATTATATTGTTAGAAGATGCCTTATATGATAGTGCTGATTTTCTGGCCAGTTGTTTCACCTTTTTGTTAAGCTTGAAACCATAGTATCTTGGTTGCGGACCAAATATTCTGCCACCTCCTCTGAAAAGCGGGTTCTTTATGCTGCCTGCACGGGCTGTACCTGTACCTTTCTGCCTCTTTAGTTTCCTGGTGCTACCGGAAACTTCAGCCCTTTGTTTCGACTTATGAGTTCCCTGGCGCTGGTTTGCCATAAACTGCTTTGTATCGAGATATATAGCATGATCATTAGGTTCAACTCCGAAAATGGAATCGTTCAACTGAACTTTCCTTCCGGTTTCCTTGCCACTAATATTAACGACTGCTAATTCCATTATTTTGTAATTATTACGTAACCACCTTTTGGACCAGGAACTGATCCTTTTACTATTAAAATATTGTCTTCTGCCATTATTTTCATAACACGCAAGCTCAGGGAAATAACTTTATTTCCTCCCATGCGGCCAGCCATTTTCATTCCCGGCATAACCCGTGAAGGGGATGAAGAGGCACCCAGTGAACCGGGCGATCTGCCTCTGTTATGCTGGCCATGGGTCTGATCGCCAACACCACTGAAACCATGACGCTTTACAACTCCTTGAAAGCCCTTTCCTTTTGACCAGCCCCTTACATCAACCCAGTAATCGTTTTTGAAAAGCTCTGCTGTAACAACTTCGCCTTCTTTTAGCTGCCCTTCCTGAAAACCATCAAACTCAATAAGTTTTCTTTTCGGAGTAGTATTAACCTTCCTGAAATGACCCATTTCAGCCTTTGTTGTATTCTTCTCCTTCTTGTCGTCAAATCCTAGCTGAACGGCAAAATAACCATCCTTCTCAACTGTCTTGATCTGGGTAACAATACATGGACCTGCCTGAAGAACCGTACACGGAATATTCTTCCCCTCTTCATCAAAAAGAGAAGTCATCCCTATTTTTTTTCCTATCAATCCCTCCATCTCGCTAATAAATTAACTGGTTTCACACTTTAATCTCAACTTCAACACCACTTGGAAGCTCAAGTTTCATAAGAGCATCAATAGTCTTTGGTGTGGAACTGTAAATATCCAGCAGCCTCTTATATGATGACAGCTGAAACTGTTCTCTGGCCTTTTTGTTAACAAAGGGAGACCTGAGAACTGTATAAATCTTTTTATGGGTTGGAAGAGGAATCGGACCACTTACAACGGCACCTGTAGATTTCACTGTTTTTACGATCTTCTCTGCTGACTTGTCAACCAGATTATGGTCATAAGATTTCAGTTTAATACGTATTTTCTGACTCATCTTTTATAGAATTTTTCCTTTTGTAACTTCAATAATTCTGTTTGCTATTTCTGTCGGAACTTCTTCATAATGTGAAAATTCCATCGTTGAGATCGCTCTTCCGGATGTAAGGGTGCGCAGCACCGTAACGTATCCGAATTTTTCTGCTAACGGCACCTTGGCCTTCACAACCCTAAGACCGGCTTTCGATTCCATACCCTCAACCCTTCCTCTTCTCCTGTTGAAATCGCTAATAACATCACCAACATATTCCTCGGGAGTGACAACCTCAGTTGACATTATAGGTTCAAGTATTACGGGGTGGCACTTGCCTGCATTCTTCCTGAAAGCCTGCTTTGCAGCTATCTCGAAGGAGATTGAATCTGAATCAACCGGATGATATGAACCATCTTTAAGGATTGCCTTAAGATTTTCCATCGGAAATCCTGCAAGCGGACCGTTCGACATTGATTCACGTAATCCTTTTTCAACAGCCGGTATGAATTCCTTTGGCACATTGCCGCCTTTCACTTCATTAATAAACTGAAGCCCTCTGAATCCATTTTCGGCCGGAAGAAATTCGAGAGTAATGTCAGCGAATTTCCCCTTCCCCCCTGTCTGCTTCCTGAATACTTCCCTGAATTCGGAAGAGCTTGTAATAGCTTCCTTATAAGCCACCTGGGGCGGACCCTGATTACATTCAACATCGAATTCCCTACGCAGACGATCAATAAGTATCTCGAGGTGAAGTTCTCCCATCCCGTTAATTATTGTCTGTCCACTATCCGGATCAATTTTAACCTGGAAAGTAGGATCCTCTTCTGCAAGTTTCTGAAGTGCCAGTGATAACTTATCCACATCGGCCTGAGTTTTGGGCTCAACAGCTACTCCAAGAACAGGTTCAGGGAAATCCATCGATTCAAGCAAAATCGGTTTATGGATTGCACACAGTGTATCACCTGTCTTAAGGTCTTTGAATCCGACACCTGCACATATATCCCCGGCTGTAACCTGTTCGGTCGGATTCTGCTTGTTTGCATGCATCTGATACAGGCGGTTTATTCTTTCCCTCTTACCGGTTCTTGCGTTATATATTACATCTCCTGCATGAAGAACTCCGGAGTAAACCCTAATAAACACCAGCCGTCCCACAAAAGGATCAGTAGCTATTTTAAAGACAAGAGCTGCAAGCGGAGCCTGGTCATCAGGTTCACGTGTTATCTCACTGTCATCTCTCGGATCAATTCCTGTAACAGCACCCTTATCTATCGGTGAAGGAAGAAAGGCTGCTACTGCATTGAGCAGGCTCTGAATCCCTTTATTCTTGAAAGAAGCACCACATAGTACCGGTACAACTTTTCCTGATATTGTCGATTTTCTGAGAGCTGCAAGTATTTCATCATCTGTAATTGACTCTTGATCCTCAATATATCTTTCAAGAAGAGTATCATCAACTTCGGCAATCGCTTCGACAAGCTTTCCCCTCCATTCCTCAGCTTCCCCGATCAGATCTTCGGGAATATTCTCAATTTCATATTTGGCCCCGAAATCATTCTGATTTTCATAAACAAAAGCTTTCATTTTTACAAGATCGACGATACCTCTGAAGTTCTCTTCATTTCCGATAGGGATCTGTATCGGAACTGCGTTGGCATCAAGCTTCTCCTTTATCTGGTGAACAACGCTGAAAAAGTCAGCTCCTGCCCTGTCCATCTTGTTAACAAAAGCTATTCTGGGCACAGCATATTTATTCGCCTGTCGCCATACTGTCTCAGATTGCGGTTCAACACCTCCAACACTACAGAAAACAGCAACAGCTCCATCAAGCACTCTCAGGGATCTTTCAACCTCAACAGTGAAATCGACATGCCCCGGAGTATCTATTATATTGATCTTGTATTCTTCGTTATTGTATCTCCAGTAAGTTGTTGTTGCAGCAGACGTTATAGTAATCCCTCTCTCCTGCTCCTGAACCATCCAGTCCATCTGGGCATTTCCGTCATGAACCTCTCCCAGTCGATGCGTACGGCCGGTATAGAACAGAATTCTTTCCGTTGTGGTGGTCTTCCCCGCATCAATGTGGGCCATGATCCCGATATTCCTGGTATATTTCAGATTTTTGTCCATCTGTCAGCTGCTACCCCTGCGTTAATCTAAAAACGAAAATGAGCAAATGCTTTATTGGCTTCTGCCATCCTGTGAGTATCTTCTTTCTTCTTATAAGCTCCTCCTTCGAGCTTGTATGCTGCCATTAGCTCAGCTGCAAGACGCTCAGCCATCGAATTGCCGGTTCTTTTGCGAGCAAATGAAATCATATTCTTCATACTGATACTGATCTTGCGATCAGGCCTTATTTCCATTGGAACCTGAAAGGTAGCACCTCCAACGCGACGGGCTTTTACTTCTACCTGAGGAGTGACATTTTCCAGAGCCTGCTTAAAGATCTCAAGCGGAGTCTTTCCTTCATCCTTGAATTTATCACCTACTATATCAAGAGAATCATAAAAGATCTGATAAGCAAGGTTCTTCTTGCCATTGAACATAAGATTATTGACAAATCTTGTTACATACGGATCATTGAATTTTGGGTCCGGCAACAGAATCCTCTTCTTTGGTCTTGACTTTCTCATTATCTTATCCCTTAATTATTAATTCTTCGGCCGCTTGGCGCCATATTTTGATCTTCTCTGAGTACGACTGTCAACTCCTGACGTATCGAGGGCCCCACGAACAAGGTGGTAGCGCACTCCAGGAAGGTCTTTTACCCTGCCTCCCCTTATAAGCACTATGGAGTGTTCCTGAAGATTATGACCTTCCCCCGGAATATAAGCGTTTACTTCTTTCTGGTTTGTAAGTCTCACCCTGGCAACTTTCCTCATTGCTGAATTTGGCTTTTTTGGTGTAGTTGTATAAACTCTTACACAAACACCTCTCCTCTGAGGACAAGAATCCAGTGCTGGTGCTTTACTTTTATCAACCAGTTTCTTCCTGCCTTTTCTTACTAATTGCTGAATTGTCGGCATATTTCCAGTTTATTTAGTATTAATTTTTACTTAAAAAAAATGGTTTGCAAAGGTACTTATTTTATTTCTTAATTAAAAAACAAGTACTGTACTTTTTTCATTTTCATAACATACTATGCATTTTAAGCATAATAAAATGCAGTCATCCATTAAAGCGTGTTAATTCCTATATGCTTATATTGTAAGTTATTTGACAGGTTAACTTCCCGACTTTCCCCGCAGAAAATCTTTTATAAACTTACTTATGAAAGGAAAACCGGTACTCCTGTATTTCAAAAAACTGCTGCAAAGAAAATAAAAAATTCGTAATTATGCCCTCTTTATCAAACAGTTTTTAAAAAATTATTATTTTTATCCCCTCCAAAAACGAGTTGTATAATAATAATTATAAATATATAATAAACTCAGAATCATGAAGACATACCAGGTTGACCAGATTAAGAACATCGCACTTCTGGGCAATTCAGGATCAGGAAAAACAATCCTTGGCGAAGCGATGCTCTTTAACGGTGGCATAGTTGAAAGAAGAGGTACAATAGAAGGGAAAAACACCACTTCCGATTATCGTCCGATAGAACATGAAAACGGAAACTCAATTTATTCTTCTGTACTATATACTGAATATCAGAACAAGAAAATCAATATAATTGATACTCCAGGACTCGATGATTTCAGCGGCGGTGTAATTTCATCCCTGTATGCTGTCGATCTGGCTTTAATGGTAATTAATGTTCAGAATGGTGTTGAAGTCGGATCTGAGATCCATTTCAGACATGCTGAAAAAGTTGAAAAACCAATGATTTTTGTTATCAATGGCCTGGATCATGAAAAGGCAAATTTTGATAAGTCTGTTGAAATGATCAGGGAAAGGCTTACAAATGACCTGGTCATCGTCCAGTATCCAGTAAACGAGGGCCTTGGATTCAACTCAATTATTGACGTCCTCAGGATGAAAATGCTTCGCTATGGAAAGGATGGAGGAAAAGCTGAGGTGCTTGATATCCCTGCCGATCAGGCTGATAAGGCTGCCGAACTGCATAGCGCCCTTGTTGAAAAGGCTGCTGAAAGTGATGAAGCACTAATGGAGATCTTTTTCTCAAACGAAACACTTAAAGAGGAAGAGATAAGAAAAGGAATCGCTAAAGGCATTATTACCAGAGGAATGTTCCCTGTCCTATGCATATCGGCAAAACAAAACAAAGGCATCGATAACCTGATGGAATTCATCGCCAGTGAAGCACCTTCAATAACTGATATGCCCGCTCCGAAAAACAGTAAAGGAAATATTGTAAAAGCTGATCCGTCCGGACCTGCATCGCTTTTTATATTTAAATCATCGATTGAAGAACACATAGGTGAAATCAACTATTTCAGGATTTACTCCGGTAAAGCAACGGAAAATCTTGATGTTGTAAATACAAATAACGGGACAAAGGAAAGACTCTCACAAATCTACGTATGCGCGGGTAAAAACAGAACAAGGGTCACTGAACTTAATGTAGGGGATATCGGCGCTGTCGTAAAAATGAAAAACACCAGAATGGATCACACTTTGAATTCAGCCGGAAATGACTGGAGATATGAAGGTATGATATTCCCGGAGCCTAAATTCAGGACTGCAATCAAAGCCCAGAGCGAAAGTGATGATGAAAAGCTTGGAGAAGCTCTTAATAAAATACATCTTGAAGATCCTACTATAATTGTTGAATACTCGAAAGAACTAAAACAGATAATTGTTCATGGCCAGGGAGAATACCATCTTAATATAATGAAGTGGCATCTTGATAATATTTACAAAATCCCTACCAACTTTAATCCACCAAGAATACCTTACCGAGAAACAATAACAAAGGCTGCTCAGGCTGACTACAGGCATAAGAAACAATCCGGCGGAGCTGGTCAGTTCGGCGAGGTTCATATGATTATCGAGCCCTATGTTGAAGGCAATCCTGATCTTACAATGCTGAAAATTGGTGGTAAGGAGATAAAAATCTCAATCAGGGGGAAAGAAGAGATCGATCTCGAGTGGGGAGGTAAGCTGGTTTATCTGAACTGCATTGTAGGTGGATCAATTGATGGCCGTTTTATGCCTGCAATTCTTAAAGGTATCATGGAAAAAATGGAGGTGGGCCCCCTGACCGGTTCATATGCAAGGGATATTAAGGTATATGTATATGATGGGAAGATGCATCCTGTTGATTCAAATGAGATTTCTTTCAGACTTGCAGGAAGAAATGCTTTCAGCCAGGCTTTCAAGAATGCAAATCCCAAAATTCTTGAGCCCATTTATGATGTTGAAATAATGGTGCCTTCTGATCGTATGGGTGATGTGATAAGCGATCTTCAGGGTCGCCGGGGAATGGTACTTGGAATGTCAAGTGAGAAAAGATTTGAGGTGGTTAAGGCCAGAGTTCCTCTTGCAGAGATGAATAAATATTCAACCGCACTCAGTTCACTTACTGGTGGCCGGGCTTTCTATACAATGAGATTCTCTGAATATGCCCAGGTGCCCGGAGAAATACAGGAAGCAGTTATCAAGGCTTACCACGAAGAGGAAGAAGAGGAATAACAGCAAGCTGCTGTTATATAATAAAATAAGAAGATCCCCGGTATTGCCGGGGATCTTCTTTTATAAAAACAAGCATTCAATGAACACTGTCGAAATTAAAGATTAACTGACAACTTAAAAGGATGCTTTTTTTAGAAGACACCTTCATTATACCGTGTTTTGATATTTATTATACCGTTTTTAAAACATCCCATACAAAAGCCCTGATGCCTACTTCTTCGTTTATCGAATCTATTTTCCTTATTACCTCAAGTACAGGGTCAACTTTGTCATCATCAACAATTGTGAGAAGACTTTTATTAATCTCAGGCCAGGCATGGGTTGCCAGATGAGGAACACCGGTGTTGCTACCCCGTCCATGAACATTTTCCCACAAAGAGTACCCCCTAATCCCAAGTTTGTCAAGCATATACTCAACCCTCTCGGTATGAGCCTGGTTATATATTATCATTATTGCTTTCATCATAATATAATTTTGATTTTGATTTTAATGGTATGATGCCTGCCGCACATGATTGAAAATTATATTCATTACGTGCTTGCTTTTGAATTCAATCATGTGGGTTTCATAATTATCAGTTTATTATGTATTTCATTTCTGATCAGACATGTTTTCCATAAGTAAATCCATTTCCGAATAAACTTCAAGCTTCTTCGCACGTTCACCACGTTTTGCGAAAATTGCATAAACAACCGGAACCAGGATCAGTGTAATCAGTGTGGAGAAAATAAGTCCGCCTATAACTGAGATCCCCATCGGACTCCACAATTCAGAACCTGAACCTGAGCTTAAGGCCAGTGGCAGCATACCAAGGATCGTTGTCATTGTGGTCATCAGAACAGGTCTGAGCCTTGATCTTCCCGACATCTCAATAGCACGGTACAATTCATTGCCCCTGTCGCGCATAAGATTTATGAAATCAACAAGAACTATAGCATTCTTTATAACAATCCCTATGAGCATAACTACTCCGATAGCTGAAATAATACTCAGTGTAGTGTTCGTCAGGAAAAGTGCAATGGCTACGCCTGAGAATGCAAATGGTATTGAAAACATGATAATAAACGGCATTCGCAGCGATTCAAATTGCGAAGCCATTACAAGATAGACCAGGATAAGGCTCACTACAATGAGGAAAGCTATGTCGCCGAAAGCCTCCATCTGGTCCTGGATGGCTCCTGAGATTTGAACCATAACTCCTGAAGGGACAGATAATTCACTAATTGCCTTCTCAACATCAGCCTGTATCTTCGACATGGATCTTTTATAAGGTGTGAATGAAACCGATACAATTCTTTCCCTTCTTTTTCTTTCTATACTTGGAGGCGACCAGGATTCTTTGATCTCTGAGATCTCTCCTAGTCTGATTACCTGTCCCATCGGGTTAGTGATACCTATGTTCTCAATATCTGTCAGGCTTGTTACAGCATCACGTTTGAACCTTACTACAACATCATACTCATCACCAAACTGCCTTAGCTGGGTAGCTGTCATGCCATCAACCCTGTTCCGGATGACTGTTGAAACTGTTGCCGTGTTCAGACCATTGGCCATCATCTTATTCTGGTCAAATATTATCTGCAACTCCGGTTTTGATTTATCACGGCTAATAATTACATCTTTGGCTCCCTGTATCTTTCTGATCTTTTCAGCAAGTTGTTCGGCAACAATATTTGTTTCAGCGATATTATAACCATAGATCTCAACATCTATTGTATTTCCTCCAAATCCCATATTAGCAGTTGTATTCATTGAAAAATCTACAATCTCAGGGAAACCTGAAAGATCGCTTCTTATCTCTTCTGTAAGTTCCCACACTGTTTTTGAACGTTCTTCAATTGGCTTAAGCCTGATATTATAGGATATACTGTGAGTTCCTCCTGCGCCAAACATGGATGAAAAACCACCCTGGTCATCCGAACCTGCCGATGATGATATAATTGTTATCTCCGGATATTTTTCCATCAGAAGTGTTGTTATCCTGTCTGCCACACTGACTGTTTCGTCAACCCTTGTACCGGTCTGAAGTTCAACTGTTGCTGTTATCCTTGACTCATCAGCCTGAGGAAAGAATTCAGTATCTATGACCGTAATAAGAAGCATCGATCCTATGAAGATCACTAAGGTCACAACAACAACAAACCTTTTATGACGCAATGCCCAGTGCAGTGACTTCTCGTAGAATCCGTCAAGCCTGTCTAGAAATTTCCTTATGCTCCCGTCGTAAGTCCAGAAAGGAGCATCCTTCCTTATCGGGTACCATTTCAGTAACAGGGAACTCATTGTCGGAGTCAGCGAGATTGCAGCCACTACTGAAGTGACAATAGTTATTGTAACTATCATCCCAAGCTGCTTAAAGAGGACGCCGGTAAGTCCTTTTACAAATGTCAGCGGGAAGAATACAGCGACCACTGTCAAAGTAGTTACTATAACAGCCAGCCAGACCTCATTCGTCGCATAAATAGATGCTTCCCTGGGACGACTTCCTCTTTCGACATGTTTTGTAATGTTCTCCAGAACCACTATGGCATCATCAACCACCATCCCGATAGCTATGGAGAGTGATGTAAGCGAGATGATGTTTATCGACTCTCCTGTTACAAACAGGTAGACAAAAGCCATCAACAGGGATATAGGAATTGTAACAATAATTATCAAAGTAGCTCTCCATCGCCCGAGAAAAAAGAGGACCACAAGTATCACAAAAATGGCTGCATATAACAGTGACTCAGTAAGATTGCTGATGGAATCATTTATAAAAGTCGCACTGTCAAAAAGTTTTTCAATCTTGACATCAGGTGGCAGGTCTTTTTCAAGTATTGCAAGAGTCTTTTCAACCTCCTTTGTGACCTTAACGGTATTGCCCCCGGATTGCTTCTGAATATACATCGACATCCCCTTGGAACCGTTAATTTTGGTATCGAGCTTAGTCTCACGGATCGTATCACGAACAACAGCTATATCTTTGAGATATACGCTATTCCCGTTCATACTTGTTACAACGATATCCTTCAGCACATCGCTTTCCGGAAATTCTCCCTGTATACGGAGGGGATAATCAGTTTTTCCCATCTCGATATAACCTGCCGGCATGTTAAGGTTCTCAGCCCTCAGGATAGCCCCGATCTGTTCAATTGTAAGATTATAGGCTTCCATTTTTCGGGGGTCAACATCAATGTAGACTTTTCTGCCAGGAACACCGGCCAGATTGACAGCGCCCACACCTTCTATCCTGTTAAGAGGATTCACTATTTTTTCATCAAGTATCTTTTCAAGTCCCTGATAACTCTCCTCTGCAGTAATAGCATAGAAAATTATGGGCATCATACTTGAATTGAACTTCATTATTGTAGGTTTTTCGCAACCTTCAGGAAGATAATTCTCCACAAAACTGAGGCTGCTTCTGACATCATTCGAGGCTTCATCCAGATTCGTCCCATACTCAAAATTGAGAAAAATAACTGCAATACCATCACTTGTAGAAGAAGTCATTTCCTTCAGGTTTGTCACAGTGTTGACCGCATCTTCAAGAAGTCTTGTGACATTTGACTCAATATCCGATGCGCTTGCTCCCGGGTAAGTCGAATAAACTGCAATGAAAGGCAGTTCAATTTCCGGATAAAGATCTACCGGCAGCTGAGTAAGGGAATAAAGACCTATCACCATCGTGGCAACGAAAATCAGGATGGTTGTTACTGGTCTGTTTACCGAAGAACTGTAAATACTCATCTTATTTCTTTTGAAATTCTAAAACCATACTATTTAACCACATCCAGTTTGTCTCCGTTTATCAGCCTTGACTGGCCGTCGACAACGAGCATGCTTCCTTCATGTATATCGGCGGAAATCAACTCAAGCTGATCATCAAACCTTTTACCAGGCAATACTTCTATCCTTCTGGCATTTCCATTATCATTAATAAAAACGTATCTTATGTTTGTTCCTTCCTGAGTCAATACAGCGCTGGCAGGAGCTACAAAGGTCTCAACTTCACCAAGATCAAGAAAGACCCTTGCAAACATTCCCGGCTTAAGCATATCGTTCCTGTTTGAAAGCTCTATCTCGGTTATGAATGTCCTTGTTACCGGATTTATCGTCGGAGCTATTCTGAAAACCCTCCCTGTAAATTCTTCTCCTTCATATACATCAGTAGTTATCTTTGCCCTCATACCGTTCTTAATGAGAGGATAATATTGCTCTGTTACTGCCAGATTGATCTTCAGAGGATTGATCTGCATGACCGTAACAACAGCCGATTTACCGCTTGCAGTTGATGGAGCACCTGAATACATCTCTCCATTTTCAAAATATTTTCCTGTTACAACCCCGGAAAAGGGAGCTTGCATCAATGTATTCTGTTCCATGAAATCCACATTTGTCTTTGTGACTTCGTATTGTGTCTTTGCCTGATCGTATTGTTGCTGTTTTACACTTCCAGTCATCAGGAGAGTATCAAGCCTGGAAAGGTCTTTCTCAAGACTTGCCAGTTGTACTTTTTGGGCATATAGTTGTGTCCTGTCCATCAGGAAAAGATTATCTCCCTTATTGACCCTGTCACCAACTTCAACATAGATTTTATCAATCCGCCCAGGGCTTGAGGGTGCAACATTAACTTCCTCAAACGGCAGGATTGTGGCAGTATAATCTATTGTCCTGGCAATTTTTGTTTTAGCAAGAATCATGACTTTAACCGGGATGGTACTTCTTTCCGTGGCGGTTTCAGTACTGCTATCTTTTTCCGTCTGATTGCTCTTCTTTGAGGAACAGGATGTGACCAACAGAACGCTGATCAATATTACCGGAATTGCTTTAAAGTATTTCATTGGTTTTATAAATTATTCTGTTATAATTACATGTTATTCATCAATTTATCAAGAGCCACCTTCGTCTGCAACAGGCTCATGAGTGAAGTGATATAATTGTTTTCTGCCTGGAGGTACTGGCTGTTTGCCTGGGTAAGTTCTAGGCTTGAAGCCATTCCCTGCCTGTACTTGTTTTCCATGCTGGTGTAAACTCTCTTTGACACTTCAACATTATCTTTCTGACTGAGATACTGAAGGTTGGCATTTACCAGGTCGTATCTCAGCTGTTTTTCCTGCATAAGAAGCTGATCAGTAACCAAAGCCTTGTTGTTTCTGGCTTTACTCAGATCCAGCTGAGCCTTCTTTATCTTTGTATATCGCTGGCCACTTGCAAAAACCGGGATCGAGAGTTGAAGGCCTACCATTGAGTTTGGAAACCATCTCTGATCAGATACCTTATCTCCCATCCCATTGGTCCCGTAAGTATAAAATCCCGCCAGAGTTGGTAAAACAGAAGCTTTCTGAGACATTACAGTTAATTTTGAGATCTCTTCCTGCATAGTGATAAGTTTGTAATCGACATTGTTATTTATATCGAAATTCTGTGAAAGGATAGCATCAACATTTATCTGGTCTATCAGGTTTTCCAGAGTTTCCGTAAGTGAAATTTCAGTATTGCCCGGCACTCCAAGCTGGAATCTTAACAGATTATAATCAAGTTCGATATTCCGTAGCAGGGAACTCCTTGAATTCTCAGCCATTGTAACATTTGACATCATCTGATCAACGTCAGTCGATTCTGCCATGCCGACCTGATACATGGATTTTACTGATCTGAGCGTTTCATTAAGATTGACAATGTTACTGTCAAGTATTCTCAACGACTCCTCGGCAACAAGTATCAGAAAATAGACTGTGCTTACCGATTCCTTAGTGTCAAGCTCAGTCCTTTCCAGGTTCTGTTCGCTCAGCTTATTGGCGAGCTTTGTTGTTTCTATACCTATATATAATGGTGCATTAAACAGAAGCATTGATGCCTGAACCGAAACACCTGTATTATATTTTGAACCAAAAGTAACAGGAATCTTTTCTCCCGGCTGCCCAAAGAATTCACCAGGTAACAAGGTTGTCATTAGTTTCAGGTTATCGGTAAAAGAACCGGAGCCTTCTACATTTGGCAGAGCAGCAGATATTGTTTCCCATATAGCTGCCCTGGAAGCCATGACATCCAATTTTGCCGAATTAACAGCCTTATTGTTTGAAACAGCATAATCCTGAGCCTGTTTAAGAGTCAGATTAAGGCTTGAATTCTGCTCCTGTGCAAAAATCATTGCCAAAGGGAACAGCAAGAAGATTAAATTTAAAAATGTTTTTCGTTTCATATCCAATGAATTATTTTCTCACAAATGATATACATTTTAAAAAGTCAGTTTATTATTATAATGGTTAATAAGTTCAAGACCCTTGGGGGTTGATATCCCCCTGAGATAATTGACATAAAAATCCCGGAAAACATTTCTGTTGTTCTCCGAACTGTAGATATCCCTCTCGCCAGACATTCTCAGCACCTCATTAAGACATTGATTTGTAATATCTATATCCTCCCTGAAAATGCCTTC
>Ga0255346_1003668_pt1 | contig 17749 bp, 10 predicted proteins | sample wastewater_treat_FD_194410 | JGI IMG/M metagenome (GOLD analysis project Ga0255346, IMG submission 194410) | Wastewater microbial communities from Lulu Island WWTP, Vancouver, Canada - plant22 | ecosystem: Engineered > WWTP > Wastewater > Unclassified | place: Canada: Vancouver, British Columbia... | reverse complement strand
TAAGTCTAGATGTAGTGCGAATTCTAATTCATAGATGTATGCCTATCTTTTTATGAATTGATATGTTTATCAAGCAGTTTTATTTAAATAGTCGAATTAAATGATTAAATTTCAATCAATATTAAATGTAATGCAATGAATTATTTCTTTTTTTTATTTAAACGTTTTTGTAAAAAAAATAGTGTAAAGCTTATCGTATCAATAATTTTATTGTTGATGTTAAATGTAAATGCAGCTTATGCATGTCAAACCATTAATGAAGGTTGGCAATTTGTAAAAACACCCGGAAATAAAACAGTAATTCCAACTTTCGAAAATGCCGAAAAAGTCCATCTCCCGCACACATGGAACATGGCCGATGTGTGGGATGACGTAAAGGGATATTATCGCGATGCTGCTTGGTATCGTAAATCAATACTTGTAGCTGATTCGTTGAAAAACAAAAAAATATTCTTATTTTTTGAAGGAGCAAATCAGGAGGCTGCCGTTTACGTAAACGGACAAAAAGCGGGTGAACATAAAGGAGGATATACAGCTTTCAGAGTGGATATTACTAACCTTGTTGATTTCGGGAAATCGAATCGGATCGACGTAATGGTGGACAACAGTTATTCTACTGAAATTGCCCCCATATCGGGCGATTTCAGTATGATGGGTGGCATTTACCGTGATGTTTATTTAGAAGTAAGCGAAAAAATACATTTCGATAAAATGAATTATGCCGGTCAGGGAGTATTTGTGAAAAGCTTTTTAGATGGCGCAAATGCAGGTTTTCAGATAGACGCCAACATAGTGAATAGTTCCGGCGAAACGAAAAAGCTCATGTTGCGGACCCGTATTACCGATCAGAAAGGTAAAATTATTTCAGCGCAAATCAGTAAAAGTATTAATCTGAAAAACGCTATGCAGCAAAATGTTAAGCAGCTGTTTGCAATTCCTGATTATCAGCTTTGGTCACCCGACAATCCGTATTTGTACACCGTTGAATGTGAAATTTTGGATGCTAAAACCAAGACCGTTTTAGACACTTACTGTGTGCGTTCGGGTATTCGTACCATTGCCAAAGACGAAAAGGGAAATATTCTGCTCAACGGCAAAGTAATAAAATTGATTGGCGTAAATCGTCATCAGGATTTTGATGGGTTAAGCAATGCGCTGCCTGACGCTATTCATCGTCGTGATGTAGAAATAATAAAAGAGATAGGGGCTAATTTTTTACGTACCTCACATTATCCGCACGACCCTGCCATTTACGATGCCTGCGATGAGTTGGGTATATTAGTTTGGAGTGAAATTTCGGTTGTGAACCAAATCGGAATGAATGAGCATTTTGAACAAAATACACTAAACAATATGAAGGAAATGATTTTACAACATTTCAATCATCCTTCGGTTGTATTCTGGGGATTTATGAACGAAGTGCTGCTTGCCGACCATACTTTTCCTAAAAATGAGCGTGAAAATTTATACAACAAAACCCGTGAACTGGCACAGAAACTGAACGATGTAGCAAAATCATTGGATAACACACGACTTACAACCATAGCTCATCATGGCGATTTTGAGAAATATGAAAAAGCCGGCTTGAATAATATCACCGATGTGTGCGGTTACAATTTGTATTTTGGCTGGTATGTAAATGGATTTGGTGGATTTGATGATTTTGTAGATAATTTCAAACAAAAATATCCGACAAAGCCTCTAATTATCAGCGAATACGGTGCGGGTTCTAATAAAGGAATTTATGCCCGTTTGCCACGCCGCTTTGATAACTCGATGCAGTGGGCTGAAAAACTACACGAAATTTATTTGGATAAAATTATACGGAATCCTAAAATTGCCGGCAGTTCTTTATGGAATTTTGCCGATTTTAGTTCGGAAGGCCGAAAAGATACCGACCCGCATATGAATAACAAAGGTTTGTTGTATTATGACCGCACTCCCAAAGATGTTTTTTATCTGTATAAGGCCAAATTGCAAAACGAACCGGTGCTGAAAATTGCTGCCGGAAAATGGCTGAAGCGACCGGTTGAAGTGCCTGTGGAAGCAAGAACTTTTACCGATACCATTAAAATTTACAGTAATTGTCAGCAGGTTACTCTTCAACTCAATGGAAAAACAGTTGGTAATTTTCAACCGGACAGTATATGTCGGATTTTTGCTCCGCTTAATTTCGTAAATGGTAAGAATCAGTTGGTAGCAATTGGCAGGTCGACAAATGGAAAAACAATTACAGATGTGGTCAATTTTGATTATCACTTTATTCCATTTCCACTTAACAACGATTCATTTCGGGAATTATGCGTCAATGTGGGCGGTCATTTCGATTATGTGGATACGAAAAGTAACGAAGTGTGGATGCCCGACAGACCTTTTCGCCCCGGTGGTTGGGGTTATGTGGGCGGCGAAGAGTTTAAGATCTGGAAAGGACAGCGCACCGGTGGCGAACGGGTGATTTATAATACCATTAACGATCCGCTTTATCAAACGCAGCGGGTTGGTCTCACCGAATATCGCTTCGATGTGGCGGCAGGTTGGTACGAGGTGGAATTGCTTTTCGCCGAGCTGCAAAGTGCTAAAGAGCTGAAAGATGCATTTCTGAATAATCTGGGTAACGAAACCAAAACCGAGCTGTTGAAAGATGGTCGGATTTTTAATGTAAGTATTAATAATCAATTGGTTTTAAGTGAGTTGAATTTATTGGAAAGTGTAGGTGAAAATACAGCAGCCAATTTTACTTTCAGGGTGAAAGCTGCTGATAATGGTGTGGTTGTGAAATTTGACAAAATACGTTCCGAAACCGTATTGAATGGTATTAAAATCAGAAAATTTTAGAAATGAGAAAGTTTTTTTATGTGCTGATAGCCTGCTTATTGGTCGCTGATCTGTCGTTTTCGAAAGAGCTGTTTTACATTACAAAGTTCGGTGCAAAGGCTGATAGCAAAACCAACAATACCAAAGCCATACAAAAAGCAATCGATGCAGCAGCTGTGAAAGGTGGAATAGTAATAGTGCCGGCCGGTGAATTTTTGAGTGGTACTATTTTTCTCAAAAGCAATACTGAATTGCATTTAATGCAAGGCGCAAAACTTATTGCTTCGCCTCGTATCGAAGATTATGCGCACCTTTCCTGGGGACATCACGAAGATCGTACTCCCTGGCATTTAATTGTTGCCAAAGATCAAAAAAATGTAACGATAAGTGGTAAAGGTGAGATTTATGGAAACGGACCTGCTTACAGGGACCCTAATCGAAAAAACGAATTTTCTTTTTTTCGTGAAATAGAGTATCGACCTTCCCCGTTAATTGAAATTCAGGGATGCCAACAGGTGCAAATTAAGGATATTCTCATCACCGAATCGCCGGGGTGGACTATACACCTGTACGACACTGACAATGCCAAAGTGCGTGGAATAACCATCGAAAATTCGTTGTATGGACCCAATAGTGATGGAATAGACATTACTGGAAGTCATGAAGTAATTATCAGCGATTGTAACATAAAATCAGGCGACGATGCAATAGCTGTGAAGACCACCGAAGATTCACGTAGTTGTGAACGAATAGTAGTTACAAATTGCGTGTTTGAAACGAATTGTGTGGCCGTTCGTATTGGTTTCGAAAGCCGTAAAGATATTTCGGATATTACGGTAAGCAATTGTGTGATAAAAAATACCTCGCGTGCCATTGATGTTCGTACAGTGGAAGGCGGAAATATCCGCAATGTTTTTGTTTCGGGCATAACCGGAAAAATTGACTCGGGTTGGGCTGTGGACAGGATTATTGAAGTACATTCGAACCGTATTGACAATCCATACGATATTGCTATAAAGGAGCATCCCAACTTCGGGAAAGCAAAACCGGTTGAAAAAGCCGGAGTAATTGAAAATATTCATTTTTCGAATATGCATTTCCGTACTTCGGGGCGAATTTTGGTAAGTGCCATTTCCGAAGGACTGATTGACAATATTAGTTTCGAGAATATTAACCTCACCTACAATCTGTTGGAAGATGCACGAGAAATTGGGAAAGTGGCACAATCGGTTGGTTTTGCCCGTAATTTACCGTTTGTGCGTTCGCAAAATGCCACATTTGTTGTTGAAAATGCAGCCAATATTCGTATTCAGAATTATGTTGTTAAATGGCCTGTATATCCTGTTCCGGACGATTGTTTGTTGTTAGCCAGTCCGAATCGCTTGTATAATAAATGGTTTTTCGATGGAAATGAAGCAAAAATTAAAAGTGGTGAAATGCGTGTAAAATACGATGTCTTTGCTTTTAGAAATGCCAAAAATATTCAGTTACAAAACACAACATCAGTAAATTCTGAAAATGGTGCTGAGTATTTTTCATCGGAAAATTCCATTATATTAAAGTAAAATAACGTTTTTTCTTTGTGAAACTTTGCGTAACCATTTGTGATACTTTGTGTTATAAACTGTTATTTCACAAAACGAACAAAACTGATTCAAAAAACAAAAAGAAATTATCTTAAAACCATACAAACAAATGAAACGAAATCTTGCACTACTTTTTATTCTTTCAATATTTATTTTTTCAGCTAATGCTATCGAAATTAATGTATTGAACGAAGGCGTTGTCAGTGATTCAAATTTAGTTCAAACTGCTAAAATTCAGCAATTAATAGATAAATGCGACAAAGCCGGAGGTGGCAAAATTATATTTCCTGCGGGAGCTTACAAAACCGGTAGCTTGGTGCTTAAAAGTAATATCACTTTTCGTGTCGAAACGGGAGCTACAATAATTGCCAGTCGCGATACCAATGATTATAAAGCAGCACAAAACAACAGTGGTGATATTATCCCTTGTTTGTTGTATGCCAAAGATGCACAGTATATTAGCATTGAGGGCAACGGCGTGATCGATGGTAAAGCTACACACTATTGGGGCGATTTGGACATGGTGGATGGTTTTATCAAAGATATTACCGAGAAAGCACGCAAAGCAGGTGTTCCAATGAAACGCTATTTTCACTGTAAACCCTATACCTGTATGATTTATTTTGAAAATTGCAGGTTCGTGAATATTCGCGATATCACACTTACGGCATCCCAATTCTGGACGCTGCATGCACGCTGGACCGATTATATGACCATTTCAGGTGTGAAAGTTTTTTCTGATTTGGAAAAAGGAATTAATGCCGATGGAATTGATATCGATGGTTGTCGAAACGTTACGATTTCAGATTGCATTGTGGAAACAGGTGATGATGCCATTGTGTTGAAAACGACAAATTTACATGGAGAGTCCCGTTCGTGCGAAAACGTTACCGTGAACAATTGTGTGCTTCAGTCTTCTTCAACTGCATTGAAATTAGGTACAGAAAGTCATGCCGATTTCCGGTATATTTCGTTTAATAATTGTGTTATTCGTAATTCAAACCGTGGTTTAAGCATTGTAATTCGCGATGGTGGAACTGCTGAAAATATACAGTTTTCAAATATAATGGTCGAATGCTCGCGTCGCCATTTCAACTGGTGGGGAAATGCTGACCCCATCTGGTTGGTTGTGCTGAAACGCCGACCGGATTCCAGCGTTGGTAGTATTCGTAACATTACATTCAACAACATTATAGCGCACGGTATGGGAACTTCAAAAATCGAAGGATTTGAAGGTAAACCATTGGAAAATATCCGAATGAACAATGTGCAATTTTTTATGCATCCTGAAAACTACATAGATAAACGTGCTGATGATGCTTTCAGAGCTGTAAATGTGAATGATTTGTGGCTTACAGATGTGTCGGTAAAATGGGATACCACATCGGTAGAGCCGTTGTGGCGCAATGCTTTTACTTTTGAAAAAGTAAATAATGCCGTGCTTAACCGACTTTCGGGAACTAATGCGCCAACCGCAAAAGGTAGTTTTATAGAATTGAAAAACACTTATGACATACGCATTGAAAATTGTTTGCCACTTTCGGGAACTGCATCATTCCTGAAATACAATAAAAAGGAGAATGGGGAAGTGCTGTTGAAGAGTAATAATTGGAAATAACAGAAAGGTAAATAGTGTTAAGTTAAATATAATATGACGGTTATATAATGGTATAATTGGCTTAAAAAACTATGCCACGATACAAAATTCAATTAACAAAGGAAAGAAGTTAACGAACTTCAATTCATCATCAGAAAAGTTTCCCATACACTTCAATCTTTTAAAGTAGCCTACATTCTGCTAAACTGCGATGAAGGGGAATACTTAGATAAAGCTACTAATCAGGAGATTAGTAAAATATAGAAAATAAGTGACCACACTATCGATTAGACAAAAAAACGTTATTTTGAAAAGGGTTTGGATGCGGTTCTGGAACGCCGTCCAACCACTCGAGAGTACTATAAAAAAATTGATGGCGATGTAGAAACTCATCTTATAGCGCTTTGTTGTATTGTTCCCCTGAGGATTATTCTAAATTGTCGTTGCAGTTATTAACAGACAAGATGGTTGAGCTCAATTATATTGATAACATTTCTCACGTGAGCGTGGGCGAGGTTTAAAAAAACGAACTTAAGTCTTGGAAAGTAAAGGGTGGGGGAATACCGCCGGAGCAATACAGCGATTTTGTTGCCAATTTGGAACGCTTGCTTAATGTATAATGAAAGTTATCCTGTCGTTTGTATGGATGAGTCTACAAAGCAGTTGATTGAGGGGGCCGGGCAGCATTACCGATGAAATCCAGTTCCGAAAAGCGAGAAAATTATGAATATATTAGGCATGGAGTTTCCAATATATTTATGGCAAATGAGCCCCTTGTCGGAAAACGATTAGTAGAGATTACGAATACAAAGACGAAGAAGGATTGGTCCGTATTTATCAAAAAAAAATTGCAGATAGAATGTATCCGTTTGCTGAAAAAATAACGCTGGAGATGGATAATTTCAAAACTCATTCATAGTCTTCACTTTATGAAGCTTTTGCAGCGGGTGAAGCAAAAAAATTTAGGATAGTTTTGAATTTGTATTTACGCCCAAACATGGCAGTTGCCTGAATATGGCACAAATAGAATTACATGTACTAAACGGACAATGCTTAAACAGACACATAGCAACAATGAATAGAGTAAAAACAGAAGTTGAGGCTTGGCAAAAGAGTAGAAATAGCAAAAATGCCAAAATTAATTGGCAGTTTACAAAAGAGGACGCAGGGATAAAACTCAAAAAATTATATCCGACAATCTAAGATTAACATAACATTAGTTCTTGGGCGTATTCTTTTTTAAATACTCCATACACCAAATATATACTCCGGCTGTCCAGCCCAAAAATTCACGTGCATTGTACTCATTGTCGTTTATTTCGCCGGTTGTAACTATGTATTTTTCGTAAATATAACCGGGAATACGCGTTTTCAGTTCACCTTTTTTGCTATTATACTGAATCGGTAAGGGTTGTTCAAAGTTTTTCGCAAGCAAGTTGACATATTTTTGGGCTATGCGGGCAGCATCCGTTTTATATCCGTATTTGTTCAAGCCTTCTATTGTCTGACTGAACATGGGAGGCCATCCTGCCGGAAAATCCCATTGGTAGCGATGTTTTTGTTCTGATTTTTCGCAAACCGACACTCCATAAGCAAACTCAAATAAAGGTAGGTTTTTTACCGAACGTGCAGCTTGTTTGCGTGTTGCTAATCCGACAGTGAGTGGATAATAGCATACCACACTTGCCACCGGCGAAAATCGCTTGTTTACGTAGTCATAATCCATAAACATGCCGCGCTCTTTGTTCCAAAGATAGTTTGACATAAGTTTGCGGCGCTTTTTAGCCGCTTTAGTCCAGTTGGGTTCATTTTTCAGACCCAGTTCTTTTACCATTTTTGCAAATAAAATTTCGTAGCGATACAGGTTACTGTTCAATTCAACCGGAATATAATCATTGCATCTGCCTTCGAAGCGTGGCGTAAAATCCATGCCGGTAGCCGCTTCTGATGCAAAATGAGTTGCAATTTTCATTTTCAGTTCGTGCGAAATTGAATCAGGATGGTACGCAACAAGTCCTCTTTCGTAGCAATGTTCGTAAAGCGTGGCAAGTTCTTCATCGGTGCCGTGATTCGAAAAACGTTGCAAACCGGGAACGGCTGTTGGATGATTTTCAATAGCTGTAGCACTTGTATCGGTCCAAAAATGGTATTCTTTTTTAAGCGTTTCGTATGCAGATGCCAACCATTTTTTATCCTTGTATTTGCGGTACACATCGTCCACCATCATAGCTAAAAATGGTGGCTGACTACGGTTCATGCCCCAGGTCATATTGGAGTTGGGCACAAACCCAAGCGTATCCACAAACCACAACAAGTTATCAGTTGCATTTTTAGCATTGATAGCCAGTGAATCGATAAGCAGCAAGCCAATGTTTGTAAAGTAACTGTCCCAATAATAAATCAGTTTGTGTTCGCTATTAACTGTAAAATATGGTTTTGGCGGAATAATGCCGTTGCTGCCTAACCAACAGATTTTCGAACTGTCGATTTTGGATGTATGCCACTCGCGGATTATATGGTCATATATCTCTTGCTGTAAAGTAGCTTTGTTGTTGACTGAAACATTTTGATTTGTTTTGGCGTCAATTGCTAATGTCGCAGAATATAGTGTTATAAAGAGTAAAAAATGCAATTTTTTCATTTTTGAGCATTGATAATTGGTTATTACGGTATTGAAAAATATCCGGTTCAACTTTTGCACATACCTGGTGATTGTAATTGTGGCAAGTTTACAATTCTTTTTATAGAAATGAATGATATTTTTTTGACTAAAACCAATACAAAACAACAGCTAATATTTTGATTTTAAAAATCAAAATTAAATATTGATAGTAATATATCATTATTTGCAAAAAAAGTATTATAAATTTCATTCTAACTTCTTTATTTTTGTAAATCATTGTTTTTGATGATATTATTATTTATCCCTACATTATAGAATCTAAAAATGAAAAAATTAAAAATTACTTTCGGCTTATTGCTATTGTTCTGCTTATCGGTCGTTGCAGCAGAAACAAGTTTTGTTGAGAATTTTAGTAGCTCTTTGCCAACGTATTGGCAATCTACAGCGCAGTACACCCTTTCAGTTCAAAACGGTGAACTGAATATCAAAGTTGCTAAAAATGCCAAATGGTCGCAATTTCAGGTTACATTACCCCAAACGCTAGACCTGTCCGCAAATCCGTTTGTCAGCTTAAAAGCACGCATTTCAAAGTCTGCTAGAATTTTAATTTACCTGGTCGATGCTGCTAACCAAAACTATCCCTTACATACGCGCATTCTTTATTCGGAAAACGGATACAGTAATATTCTTTTTGATTTTACTAATGCCGCCTCAACCGTTGATTTAACACAAATAACCAAACTTTACATTGGTGTGAATGGCGATGCAATTGCATGGGATGGTAATTTGTGGTTCAAAGAAATCAGAGTAGGTGCTGCCGCTGTTAAAAAAGCTACCGTTGGTGCTGTCAAAAATCAAACATACTATCACGGCACTGTGGCAAATGAGCTTTTGCTTACCGATATTAATAATGCAACTAATATTATTGTTGAGGGTGCAGCAGCTTTGATTGATAATGTAGTGGTAAGTCCTTTAAGTAGTTCGGTTTATAAACTTGTTTTTAATGCGAAAGCGAATGTATCGGGCACCGCAGAAGTGAAAGTCATTTCGGTACCCAATGCAGGATATCAGGCCGATACAACCACTTTTAATATTACAGTACAACAAAATTTACCTCCCACTGCAGTCATTCCTTCGGCTTTAGAAGTAAAAACGGGCGCTCCTATAACATTCAGTATAACCGATATAACCAACGGAAATCTGAATGCCGAGCAGAAGATGAATTTTTCGCTTACCAAAGTTTCAGGCTCTTCTATTCAGATTCAATCGGCTGTATATGACACGCTTGCTGCAAGAATAAATGTGAACGCTCAGGTGGTTTCTGCCGGCCAAACGGTATATAAATTAGTTATTAAAGATAATGGCGGCGGTCTCGATTCGTTAGTTTCAAATATCACAATTAACGCTTATACCAATTTTAATTTAGCACCCGACTGCACAGTACCTGCATCAGTCGATGTGCTTTTAAGCAAAGGAACTTCCGAAATTCCAATTCTCGATTTAACCGATGGTAACAATCCTGTTATTCAGGACCCATTAACATACGATGTAGTAAGTACCAATACATCTGTAGTGAACAATGTAAGTATTATATACATTGATGGAAACCCCATGCAACCGGCTATATTATTTACTCCGGTAAAAATTGGAAAAGCACAGTTGCAATTAACTATTGCCGATAGTGGATTGGGATACGACAATGGCGCCAAACAGACTGTAAAAACCATTGATGTGAATGTGCAACCGGACCCGCTTTATGGATATGTTATCGATCTCGCAAATTTCGATGCCGAAAAAGCAACGAAATGGAAAATTGAAGCGGAAGGCACAGGACAAACAGTTACTGCCGATAACTTTGGCGGACAACCCTGCTTGAAAATTGTTGGAACGAACAAAGGGCAGTGGAACGGACTTTGGTACCGGAATCCCAAACTCGACCTTACTGATAATCCTGTCATCAGTTACGAAGTGTATGTGGTTGACAATCCCATTCAGACACACGTTTATTTTTGGGATAATAACGGACTGAGAAATGCACCGGGTGCAGAATCGGAACGTAAAACCGTACCTGCAAACGAATGGACTACATTATTAATGGATTTCAGAGGTGCTTCAAAAATGGTAACCAACACCGGTGTTCCAATTAATGCTCATTCAATCGACTCCCTGTTGTTCAATTACAACCCTTCTTTCCCCTATCCTTTTATTTCCTGGACAGGAACGATGTATATCCGGAATATCAGAATTGGAAATGCTGTAACAAATGTACCTCCGATTGTTCCTGTTGTAACTATTGATAATCCGGGAAACAAAAGTTATTACAAAAACTCAGGCAATCAGAAAATAACTATTACAGGAATTACTTGTGGTGCCAATTGCAGCAGTACGCCAACTGTTAGTATTAAATCAAATACAAATGCGTCATTATTGTCGAATGTTGCGCTTTCTTCAATGCGAAGCGATTCTATCGATCTTAATTTCACAGTTGGAGCTTCAACGGGCAATACAACTATCACACTCGAAGTCACAGCCGAAGGCTCGACAGCAGCAACAGTTGTGTTTACAATTTATGTAGTAAACGATGTAGCTGCCTACACATTCAGTGTAGATACAAATACCAAAAAGCAAACAATAGCCGGTTTTGGTGGTAATCCTAAAGCGCCGTTTATCGATCAATTTTTATCTACAGGCGCTACCGTTGTTCGTCTTTTCCCCGAAGGAGATGCCATAGAACCAATCAACGATAACAGTTCTCCCAACACACTCGATCGTTCGAAATTTCTCGATAGTGGGTTGCAGATTGAATATATAAAGACTGTTGCAGCTGCCGGCGTGAAGGACTTTGTACTTACTCTCCTTTCTCCACCTTCATGGATGAAACAAAATCTGAGTTCAAGCTGGGCACAATCGGCAGCCGAAACATGGGCAAATAGTATCAATAAAGTTGACCCGATTTATTACGATGAATATGTAGAGTTTCTGGTGGCATGTGTACAGCTTATCAAAGAACGTACCGGAGTGGAATTGATGGGTATTTGTCCTCAAAACGAACCGGCATTTAGTCAACCTTATGGCTCTGCTATTTTAGACCCTGTAAATTACGCCACAATCTGTGGTATGCTGGGTAAGCGTTTGTCAGCTATGGGTTTCAAAACCAAAGTGATCAATTCGGAACAGGTATTTGGTCAGGGATTTTATCCGGTTACCGATTATATTGCAGCTGTACGAGCCAATGCTGATGCTAATAAATATACTTCGGTTATTGGTATGCACTATCCAACCAATACCGCTTCCACATTCCAAACCCAATATACTGCTGCCAGTGCTTCGCCCTATCCCAAAGAATACTGGGGCATGGAAATGAGTGCTTTGGGGAATGATTGGGCAAAAGTAATTGCAGAAATGCAAACCATGACAACTGCTCTTAATAATGGTGTTGGTCTTTGGCTTATTTATGGATGGAACGGTGCTCCGCTGCTTACTAACAGTATCAATGCAGTCGGGTCACAAATTGCCATGACTTACGGCGATTTTGCAACACGACATTTTTATGCAGTGAAAAATATCTTTAATCATTTTAAACCCGGTTCCCAGATTGTTGCCTCTACAGTAACACCCTCTACAAATCAGAATTTGGGAATGGTCGCAAATTTCAATCCCAACGATTCGGTACTTAGTATTGTTTGGACTAATTCAGGTACGACGAGTGTGGTAGGTACTTTACCGACTGGTATTGCGTTTGATAATGCAAAATTTGTACGTACTTCTGAATACGAATTTTATCAGGAAGTTAATCCTGTTATGAATGAGAAAATTTTACTCCCGGGCAGGTCAGTTACTACCTTATCGGTTTCGGTGGCTAAACTTCCGCAAGGGCCAAATGCCGTGCCTGAAGTAGATGCTACTAAAGAATCAGAATTTGTAATGTATCCGAATCCGGCAAATAATCAATTAAACCTGATGACAAAATATGCCGGCGATTTCTCCGTAACAATAGTGGATTTAACAGGACGTACACTCCTTACAAAAACCAAACAAAGTGCGTCGATGTCGCTCGATATTTCAAACTTGAAACCCGGTATTTACAATGTAATGATAAAAGCGGACAAAGTGCTTGTAAAAAAATTAGTAGTGCAATAATATGTTCATAAACCTGATAGGTTTCGAAAAACCTGTCAGGTTTTATCCTGACCTCAAACAATGAAGTATGCTTAATATTTAAACTTTTTGTACTATTAATGGTCAAAAAAGTATCATTTAAAATTTTGCACATACACTATCTTTGTAAACATCTAATATATTAATTTACAATAGTTTGTTAAGTTTTTAAGCACACAAGGTGCCATATAATAAAAGTTCTTTGACATTTTGGCTATTTTTTATCAAGTTTGGATTTACGGCAAACATGGAAAAAAATCTTTCAAGCAATAAAGCATTGTGATTGATGATTTTAATGTTTTTCATGGAAAAAGTATTTCTTTGATTTTTGGGTAGGTTATACCAATGTGCTACTTTAGCGATATTAATGGCCGAGAGAGCAATATTAAAGTGGAAATCAAGTTTTTTTTCATCTCTTGCTTGACAAGAAGTGAGGCCGGTATATTCTTTTGCATCCCGAAAGAGAAACTTAATTTGAAATCTGCTGTTGTAAATTTCCAGTATTTCCATAGCTTCCATTTCCAGGTCAGTGGAGAAATAGATTTTGGTATTTTTTTCTTTTTTCCTGTCTTGAACAATAACAACTTTGACCACCTGTTTTAAAGCTACAGCTTTTACCTGTGCGGTATAAATGAGAAAGTCAGCGTTTTCTTGTTCAACCAGAGAGAAAAAGTCCCTGTTCAAATGCTCTTTATCTACTTTCCCTCCATTGGTTTTAGGACGTCCTTTTTTGCCTGTCTTTATGGGAGTAAGTATATATTGCAAACGAGCATCGTCTCTGAATCGTGAAACTACTTTTAATCCTACTTTTTTCATTTTTCCGACAAAGGGTTCTTTTGAAAAATATCCGTCTACGACAAGGATATCAGAAATTTCTTTCAATTGCTTTGAACGGGAAGATAAAGTATCAGCATAAATATCCAGTAACGTTTTATCCTCACTAGCAATGGTTTGTTGAGCTTCCAGATGCAAAGCTGTATGATTGTCCAAATCAATGGCGGCTATCTCGCCAATTTCCAGTCCCCACAGACTTCTACCGGCACACCCCGACCAGAAATATCCTGTCCCGGGTGTATGTTTACCTGACTTTGGAAGGTAACTGGGATCAAAGGCGAGGACTTTCCTTTTTCCACAGTATTTCTTGACCAGTGAAGTATTGAAACCAAGAAAATCAAAATCCTTTTCAAATTGACGACGATAATGTTGTTCTCCAAATTTGCCGTAACGGGATAACTGTAAAAAATTTATTTTCCCGTGAATACTTAAAATAAGCCAAAGAACGTCTTTTATAAAATCTTTACGCCATTTGTTGAATGGCTTTAATGAGAGAAAACAATGTTCGCAAATCGAACTGTATATCATTTTATAAGAAAAGTGAGTCTTGGAAGTCATTTCTTTATTTTTTTATTGATTATCTATAAAGATACTGATTTCCAATGACTTACTAAAATATTTTAACAAGAATTATACATTTATATTATTGATTATCAATTGTTTATAATAAAATTGAACGAAGTATTGATTAAACAAACGCTGAAGCCTAATGGCGGTTTTGTTTGTAAATTAACACCGGTTAACAAACCATAAACATTGATGTTGAATGTAAGAAAAGTATTGTTTTTTGATTGATTTTCATTACTATTTAAAGCCCTGATGCTTTACTTTTGTTATGTTCCATTTTACACATAGGGTTATTGTGTCGTAATGTAATATGTATATATCATCCTTTTTTTGTACAGAACTAATTTTAAATTTTTATATAATATGAAAACAACGATTACATCTTTTCGAACAGCGGCATTCGTAGTGCTGTTTAGTGTATTTAGTGTAGCTGCCGATGCAGCAACGATTACCAAAACCGTGGGCGGCGCAGGCGCCGATTATGCAACGCTGGGAGCAGCTTTTGCTGCCTGTACTACTGCCGACGATTATGTATTACAAATTACAGGAAGTACCAACGAAGGTTCGACTCCTGCTGTACTCGGTAATGTAGATGGACGTACTGTTCTGATTTATCCTACCGTAACCGGTTGCGTTATATCAGGAAGTTATGCAGGCACAGACAATAAACTGGCATTGATTGCCATTCAGGGTGCCGATAATGTAACATTCGACGGGCGCCTGCGTAATACCCAGGGAGATATTATTGGTAGTACCCCTGACCTTACTATCGATAATACGAGTAATGCTACTTCAGCGAGAAATTCAGCCTTACTGGTCGGAAGTATTGCTACTGCTGTTCCTGTAGCAAGAGCCGCTTACGATTTCACCATGCGTTACTGTATTGTAAAAAGCGCCACTCAGGCTCCTTCAAACGACAATAACGACGCGGGTATTACCTTAGCACCTTATGCTAACAGCAATGCCGATGATATGCGCTGCCTGCTTGAATACAATATCTTTAAAGCCTCGGCAGCCGGTCGGCCCATTATGACGCTAATGATCACCACTACAAATGGCGTAAAAGTACGGAACAATAAATTCGAAGATGTGGTAAAGACTGATGGAATAAGAGTAGCTTATGACAATATTAATTGTGAAATAAGTGGCAATAGCTTTTACGAAACAACAGCGTTTGAACCCACCACAGCTATAATATACATTAATGTTACTGCGAATACGAATGCCGGTTCACAAAACCTTAAAATTGAGAACAACTACATAGGCGGAAGTGCTGCACAGTGCAGTGGTACTATGACAAAGCAAAATACTGGTACCACACAAAATGTGAAAGGGATCTTCCTGGGTGGCAAGTTGGCAAACGGGGTTAGCATTAAGGGAAATCAGATTAAAAATATAGAGTGGATTACAAGCAGCACAAGTTCAGTTACATTTCACGGAATACATATGAATGCAGGTGGAGGTACTTCAGTTCCTGCCGATGCAAACATGAACTATATCGAAGGTAACTTTATAGGGAATATCAACTATTCATCGACGGCTAAAGATCATAATCTGTATGGTATTTATCATGAAAATCGCATAGCTACTATTGCCAATAATATTATCAGTTTGGGTAACACTGCCCAACAAACAATTTATGGAATACGTACAAATGCACTTTATACTAGCGCAACTATCAAAGGAGATGCTTTGATTTACTATAACACGGTATATATTACAGGTGAACAAATCACTGCAAATAAGCCAAGCTACGCATTCTGGTCAAACACCAACACCAACACCCGCGATTTTCGCAACAATATATTTGTGAACGCCCGAATCGGCAATGACAGTCATTATGCAGCTTATCTGAATTACTCCGCTATGGTTCCGGATGGTAATCCTAACAGTGTGAGCTTTACCAACGATTACAATGACTATTATACAACAAAAGTAGCATTTTTATGCAGAGCTGGAGTAAATTATACCACCTTAGCTACTTTCCAAGCCGCCACCGGTCAGGATGCCCACAGTACCGATGAAGATCCGGGAATTACTGCTGGCACTACGCCAGAAAGTTTTAAAGGAAACAAAATACTTGCCGGTGTGGCTATACCGGGTATAACCACCGATTATGACGGTAATACACGTACTTCGGCAAACCTTGGAGCATTTTATCTTTTGAGAACAGATTTAATTGAAAACAGCCAAAATAATTTGTCGCAATTCAGAATTGTTTCAAACGGCATTTTGTTCGATTGTAATGCAAATGCAGAGGTTATTTCTATCAGCGGTAAAACCGTATGGAAAGGTGCTGTTAACCACCAGACAGTAAATCTGCCCAAGGGTGTGTATATTGTAAAGGTAACCGAAGGACTGCAAAAGCAGGTAGCTAAAGTAGTGTTGTTTTAGTTTAAATGTTGGTTTTGAGGATAAGCTCCAACGGCTGCACAAGCAGCGGTTGGAGCTTTTTTAATGCCCGCCCATAAGCTGCACAAATTCGCCTATATGTAGTATGCGGGCAGCGTTCGATTTATTAAATAGCAGATGTTCAAAATCTTTTATTTTCTGATTCAAATCCACAGTTTTTAAAATTTTACCCACAGCCACCTTCAACTCTTCTGCCGAATGAACTCCTGATTTAGCTCCCAGCAACTGATAATCTGGTTTTGTTTGTGCCAACAGAAACAGGGCATCGTAAAAACCTCGTACCTCTGGGCTTGCACAGTCTTTTTGCCTGCCTCCGCACAATCAACCCTGCTGTTGTTTTTTTTTCTGTCACACTTTTTGCAATCACCCCTGCCTTCATAGTGTTGTTTTTTCAAAACCACAATTCAATCCATCCACAGGCAAAAAAGAAATCAGGCACTCCAACCGCCACCACTGTGCCTGAAATGCGTTAGAAAAAACAACCCGAAGCTAAGTTACATAACAAGTAGTTATAGTACTTTTTTCACCGAATAGGCTCACTATGTTCGGGATGATAAAACCCTGATAAAAAGTCCTATAACCTAATTATGTAAAATAGCCGCACAAGATCAACCCATTGCCCCGCTGCGCTGCCCGAAAATCCACAATATTCCCCCACCGCCCAGTAGCGGTGCAGCTTTGTAAATAGTAAGTTTTATTTCTCATGTGCTTGCAGCAGGTTTCTTTTCATTCAATCCAGCTTCAGCACCCCCGCTGCATAAGTATTCCTTAACTCGCTCCACATGTTCCGCTCCCGCAGTCATACCCATGCATTTTCCAACCCATTTCCAACGGTTGTCTTCCTTTCTGCGCGTGTTCACCCCAAAAGAATTGAATGCTATTTTTTGTAAATAATCTGTTTTAATCGATAATTTTTCAACGTCCTCATTGTCCTCAAAGTCAACTAAGAAATTAATTATAAAATGGACTTTTTGAGTAAAAATAATGAACGACAAAAAAATGTTTACAAAGATAACAGCACTAAAATAAGTCTCCTGTTTTCCTCATTGCAACACCCTAAAAATTTTTACAAACAATTTCATACAATTCAGCTTGTTCTTTGTCCATGTTGAGAAGTTTGGATTTTGTTTGTTTTGATTCGGGCAAAGTATAGGTGAT
>Ga0255346_1003665_pt1 | contig 17755 bp, 14 predicted proteins | sample wastewater_treat_FD_194410 | JGI IMG/M metagenome (GOLD analysis project Ga0255346, IMG submission 194410) | Wastewater microbial communities from Lulu Island WWTP, Vancouver, Canada - plant22 | ecosystem: Engineered > WWTP > Wastewater > Unclassified | place: Canada: Vancouver, British Columbia... | reverse complement strand
CACAGGCGGCCCCTACACATCGTAATGTTGAATGGTTACATAAATGAGGGCGAGCGGAACTCGCCCCTACATCCCCAAACGAAGAATAACCGATTTGTAGGGAACGGCGCCCTCGCCGTTCCATTTTGCGGTTTATCAGTGAATTCGTGGAATGCCGGGGGCGGCGTTCCCTGCAAAACATTCACGAAAAACGAGGTGCTTTCCGAGCGCCCTTTCATAATATAATTGGCGAAGGAGGCAAAGAAATGGCAGTCAGCTGCAAAGGCAAACGCAGGCTCACCTACAAGGGAAAGGAATATATCTGGAGCATACGTGAGAATTACGAAGGCTTTTTTGCAGATAGGTATAATGTGTTCCACGAACTGCATATAACAGCCGCAGATAAGAGCTTTTCGACAATTTTTCCTCTGCGTCCCGATTATGATGATGATGGTGAGAATTATAAGAGAATGAAGGAATATTTGTGTATAGACTTTGATATCCCCGAAGCTGTAACTCCATCTTTTGTGGCAATGATAATCGAACGGGAAGACCGTTATTTCGTCATTGAACGGCATACAGAAAAAATTCCGCAAATACACATCGGCAGCGGAAAAAGCTATACTGTCATGAATAATGTCAGACCGCTCCTCTGCGTAGAGGTAAGCGAGACGAGCAATCCTTTCGATACTGCATATATTTTCGGGAAATGGCTGTGTATCGGCAGTGACAGGAAGGCATATTTCTTGGATATTGAAACAGCGGAGTATCATGAGATGGACATTCCTATGTATTTCGGATATTTCCGTGAATTCGGCGGTCGGCTGTATATTTTCACGGGAGTGGGGATAATAGCCCTTGATAATGACATGAACAAGCTGTGGCAGAACGACAGCCTTGCCGTGGACGGAGTAACAGGCGGAGAACTGTCTGCTGACGGAAAATACCTGACGGTGTCATGTGAACTTGATCCTCCCGGCGGCTGGGTGGATACAACAATAAGCACCGAAACAGGCCGCTGAGCGAGTGACTCCCTGTAGTACAGGGGGATGTCCGAAGGACAGAGGGGACGTGCGACTGTTGGGAGGCGGCGCAATCACGATGTGTTTCAGGTCGTTCGACGGCAAGCTGACGGCAGCTTGACCCCGATCACGATTCGGCGCAAGCGCCTAACTCCTTGCAAAGCGATGAGTCTCAGGTCGCTCGACGGCAAGCTTTGTACGGGTAATATCGCCCTCGCCGTTCCCTGCGCATATAAAAGAGAACAGCCGAAATGTAGGGGCTGCCTTTGGCGGCCCTTTGCTTTTCTACGTGTTATTTGAGGACCGCCACAGGCGGCCCCTACACATCGTAATGTTGAATGGTTACATAAATGAGGGCGAGCGGAACTCGCCCCTACATCCCCAAACGAAGAATAACCGATTTGTAGGGAACGGCGCCCTCGCCGTTCCATTTTTGTGGTTTATCAGTGAATTCGTGGAATGCGCCGCCGTCCGCTCAACGGACCGAGAGAACGGGGGAGTTCTTTCTTTCCCTTTCTTTAATAATTTCTTTTCTTTCTTTATATATGTATGGTTGCAGATTTATGCAATAGTAGAGTTGCAGTTTTCTGCAATAGTAGGGTTGCAGTTTTATGCAATATAGCATTGCAGATTTTTGCAACGGTTGCAGTTTTTTGCAATTGCAGAAAATGGTAATAGCAGACATGAATTTTTCCGCAAAAGTGTCACATACTATCAGCAAAGGAGTTGATAGTTTATGGTCGAACAGGACACTATAAAGCTTCTGCGTGAATGTGACGCAGGAATAAAAATGGGCATCTCATCCATTGACGAGGTGCTGGAGTATGTCTCTGACAGGCAGCTGAAGGATATCCTCATCGACAGCAAGGGCGAGAACGAGAAATTGCAGAACGATCTGGTAAAGGTGCTGGCGGACTACGGCGACGACGGAAAAGAGCCGAATCCCGTGGCAAAGGGTATGTCGTGGCTGAAAACCAACGTGAAACTGAAAGCGGACGGCAGTGACAGCATGATAGCCGAGCTGATGATAGACGGCTGCAACATGGGTATCAAGTCGCTGTGCAGGTATATGAACCAGTATCAGGCGGCAGACCAGCGCTCAAAGGATATAGCCATGCGCCTTGTACGTGCCGAGGACAAGCTGACCGACGATATGCGCCGTTTCCTGTAAACCTGCCGTTTGTAAGAAAGCAGAAAGCAGAAAGCAGAAAGTAGAGCGCAGAAAGTAGAAAGCAGAAAGCAGAAAGCAGTAGTGGCGGATATCGTCCGCCCGAACATATAATTGCAATGAACCGATTGTAGGGGCTGCCTTTGGCGGCCCTTCAGAGTGTCAAAAAAGCTGATGTTTTTCTAAAATATGCGGGCGAGCGGAACTCGCCCCTACATCCACAAAACGAAGAATAACCGATTTGTAGGGAACGGCGCCCTCGCCGTTCCATTTTTGCAGTTTATCAGTGTATTCGTGGAACGCCGAGGGCGGCGTTCCCTACAAAACATTCACGAATAATAGCCGATCGTAGGGGCTGCGTTTGGCGGCCCTTTGTCTTATTCACGTGTTATTATGAGAAACGCCATTGGCCGTTCTCGTTTTTCGCTTGGAGCAGGCAAGATCAAGGGTGCAAATTGCAAAAAAGGGATGCCCAATGGACATCCCTGCAATATCGATATTTTGTTATAGTATCAGCAGCTTTTTCTGGATAGCCAGAGCGTCTGTGTTGGTGATACCGTCGCCGTCAGTGTCGGCATTGAAATTGCCCTGTGTTGTAATGCTGTATTTGCCGGGATTTGCAATAGACTGCATGATAAGCACTGCGTCCGACATATTCATTTGTTCGTCGCAGTTTGCATCGCCGTCAACTGCATTGAAAAGATCAACACCGACTGAGCATTCTCTGTCTGAAAGATCATATCCGCACTTCATAACTAATCCGCAGTTTTCATATACTTCTTTGAGAAGTGCGAGGTGTTCTCCTAAGGATAATGGCTTATTCGGTGCAAGATAAATGCCGACTCGTCTTTCAAGTGTCAGGTCATAATCCTTGTCAGAAAGGTAATTTTTCAATAATGTGACAGAAAATTCTGTCATGACATCAGATCTTTTTATGGGCTCAATACCTTCCAAATACTCATCAAGTTTTTTTCCATTCAGCTCCTTGGTGTATAATGCAGGAGAGACCGTTAAATTAGTAAGGGAGTATCCACCAAACATAGGATTGAAAACGTTGTTGGCGAAGACAATATTATCTGCTGTATTATCTTTGTTAAGCAGTTCTTTTATCTTACGTGCATCATTTGAAGTAAACTTAAGTACAGAATCAGGCTTTTCATCATTGTACGGCGTTACGTAACATTCATATTTGCCTCTGAAATCATTATCATATATCTCACTGCTGACTTCGATATTATCTCCGTTTTCAGTTTTAAAATCGCTGAAAAGAGCTTTTATCGTATCAATTGACTTTTTGTCATTGTCTGGTGTACTGATGTATACTCTGTCACTCAGCTTTTTTTCCAGAATCACCAAGGGTTCGTTAACATGAATGTAGAAATCAGATGTTTCGTCAGACATGAAGTCAACTCTGATATATCCGCTGTGGTCGATGGGATTTGTTGTTATAATGTAATCAGCACTCGCACATAAAGGCATTGCTGTTAATGTCATGACCATAGCTGTCAGTGCGGATAATAACCTTTTTTTCATAAAAATAACCTCCTTTGTATCACATTTAACGAAATATAGCCAAAAAGTCTGCTTTTCTACTTTGAGTATACCACATCTGAGCGGCAAAGTCAACGCTTTTTCACAGGCTGTGAAAAGTTCGTAATATATATATATATATACGAGGATTTGTAAGGGATGCACAAAACTGGTTTGCAGGGCGCCCGAAGCAAGAAAGCAGTAGTGGCGGATATCGTCCGCCCGAACATATAATTGCAATGAACCGATTGTAGGGGCTGCCTTTGGCGGCCCTTCAGAGTGCCAAAAAAGCTGATGTTTTTCTAAAATATGCGGGCGAGCGGAACTCGCCCCTACATAATTCAACGTAAAATAGCCGATTTGTAGGGGCGCTTTCCGAGCACCCTTGATATAACCGATCTCAAAAACTACTTTTTCTACAGACAGAGGGGCTGCCTTTGGCGGCCCTTTGTCTTATTCACGTGTTATTATGAGAAACGCCATTGGCCGTCCTCGTTTTTCACTTGGAGCAGGCAAGATCAAGGGCGAGCGAATCCTGATCATTGCAAATTGCGAAAAAAGGGATGCCCAATGGACATCCCTGCAATATCGATATTTTGTTATAGTATCAGCAGCTTCTTCTGTATAGCCAGAGCGTCGCCGCTTGTTATACCGTCGCCGTCAGTGTCGGCATTTTTTCTGCCCTGACCGGTAAGCTTGTACTTTGATGGATTTGCTATAGACTGCATGATAAGTACAGCATCAGCCATATCAACATTTCCGTCACAGTTAGCGTCGCCCTGTAAAGCTTCTGCATCAATGAAAGTGTAGTTTACATTGTAATGTCCGAGATAAGTTCCCCAACCGTCGGCAGCGGGACAGTGAACAGTTATACCGTTCTCAGCCATAAGAGCCGCTTCCTTTGGAGTTGGCTGAACATCGGCATTATAAAGGTATATGTCTTTCAGCTTCGGACAGGACGCATAATCTATGTTGTAATACTCTTCATCTGATGCAGCATGAGGAGAAGCGGTGAGTTTCAGCGTTTCAAGAGCAGGCATATCCTTTACGGACATACGTCTTGCGTTGCTGACTTCAAGTTCGGTCATAGACTTGCAATTGCTCACGGTAACATAAGAGAACTGCGTCAGGTCGGTCTGAGGTGATACGGGCATTGCGAACGAAGCAAGCTTGTCGCACTCGGTAATGGTCACCCACAGTTCAGTTGCCAGTTCGGGCATGACTATCTCTTTCAGATTCGGACATCTGCTGAATTTGAGAGAACCGGAAAGAACGTAATTCTCAGGGATAACGACTTTTTCAAGCTCCTGATTATTCTCGAATTTCAGATTAGCGGCAACTGTGAGTTTATCCACAGCAGGTAGCTCAGCTATCTTCTGGCCTGTGAAGTCAAATTCGGGAGCGACCTGAACATCCGAGAGGTCTGTTTCGGGAGCAGCCGCAGCTGCTGACGGAATGGCTGCAAATGAAGTTATACTAATTGTCAAAGATAACAAAGCAGTCAATAATCTTTTTTTCATAAAAATAACCTCCTTTGTATCATATTTAACGAAATATAGCCAAAAAGTCTGCTTTTTCTACTTTGAGTATATCACATCAGAGCAGCAAAGTCAACGCTTTTTCACAGGCTGTGAAAAGTTTGTAATATATATATATATGCGAGAGGATTTGTAATAGATGCACAAAATCGGATTCATATAATTGCAATGAACCAATCGTAGGGAACGGCGCCCTCGCCGTTCCATTTTTGCGGTTTATCAGTGAATTCGTGGAACGTCGGGGATGCCGTCCCCGACTGATTTCGCTGAAAAACTGAAAATACCGATTGACAAACGGAAAACACTGTGCTATAATAGGAACATATTCCAAAAACGATGACGAAGAGGAGTAACCGCTTTTCTGATGCACAGAGAGCTGTCGGATGGTGTAAGACAGCATGAGGGCGGCGGTGAAGTAGCTTCCGAGTTCCCGAGGTGAAATAACAGTAACCGAGGGCGTGTTCCTCACGTTACAGGGGGAGAGATTGCATGATCTCGCAGAGTGCGGATATTCATATCCGAATTCAGGTGGTAACACGGACTTAGTTCGCCCTGACCTTCATTGGTCGGGGCGTTTTTAATGCGTAATTCGTAATGCGTAATGCGTAATCATTGTGTTCGCATACGCTCACATATTTGAATAATTATGAATTATGCATTTTAATTTAAATCCGTCCCCGACAGGGGACACCTCAATTACGAATTACGCATTACGAATTACGAATTAACTGAAAGGACGAAATCAAATGGCAAAAGAACTGGCAAAGGCTTATGATCCGAAGGATTTTGAGGATCGTATCTATCAGGCATGGAACGACAAGGGTTGTTTCCGTGCAGAGGTTGACCCTAAGAAGACCCCTTACACTATCGTTATCCCCCCTCCGAACATAACAGGACAGCTCCACATGGGACACGCTCTCGATGAGACATTACAGGATATCCTCATCAGATGGAAGCGTATGAGCGGCTACAGCGCTCTCTGGCTCCCCGGCACCGATCACGCTGCTATCGCTACAGAGGCTAAGATCGTTGAAGCTATGCGCAAGGAAGGCATTACAAAGGAAGACCTGGGACGTGAAGGCTTCATGAAGCGTGCATGGGAATGGAAGAAGCAGTACGGCGGACGTATCGTTGAACAGCTCAAGAAGCTGGGTTCATCCTGCGACTGGTCAAGAGAGCGTTTCACTATGGACGAGGGCTGCTCAAAGGCTGTAAAGGAAGTATTCGTAAAGTACTACGAAAAAGGCCTTATCTACCGTGGCGAGCGTATCATCAACTGGTGCCCGAAGTGTAAGACTTCACTTTCCGATGCAGAAGTTACATATGAGGATCAGGCAGGCCATTTCTGGCACCTCCGCTACAAGATAAAGGATACAGATAACTATCTGGAACTGGCTACTACCCGTCCGGAGACACTCCTGGGCGATACTGCTGTTGCTGTAAATCCTGCTGACGAGCGCTACAAGGACTTAGTAGGCAAGACAGTTATCCTCCCTATTGCTCACCGTGAAATTCCTATCGTTGCCGATGACTATGTTGAAATGGACTTCGGTACAGGTGTTGTTAAGATAACTCCTGCACATGACCCTAACGACTTTGAAGTTGGTCTCCGCCACAACCTCCCTGTTATCAACGTAATGAACGACGATGCAACTATCGTTGACGATTACCCTGAGTACGCAGGAATGGACAGATACGAGGCAAGAAAGAAGATAGTTGAGGACCTGGAAAAGGAAGGCGCACTCGTTGAGATAGAGGACTACAGCCATAACGTTGGTACCTGCTACCGCTGCGGCACAACAGTTGAGCCAAAGGTTTCAACTCAGTGGTTCGTTAAGATGAAGCCCCTTGCACAGCCTGCTATCGATGCTGTAAAGAACGGCGATACAAAGTTCGTTCCTGAGCGTTTTGACAAGATCTATTTCCGCTGGCTGGACAATATCCGTGACTGGTGTATCTCACGTCAGATCTGGTGGGGACATCAGATACCTGCATTCTACTGCGACGAGTGCGGCGAAATGGTCGTAACAAAGGAAAGCAGCGCAGTTTGCCCTAAGTGCGGAAAGCCAATGAGACAGGATCCCGATACACTTGATACATGGTTCAGTTCCGCTCTCTGGCCTTTCTCAACACTGGGCTGGCCTGAAAATACGGAAGACCTTAAATATTTCTACCCGACAAATACTCTTGTAACAGGCTATGATATCATCTTCTTCTGGGTAATCAGAATGATGTTCAGCGGTCTGGAGAATATGGGCAAGGTACCATTTGATACTGTTCTCATTCATGGTCTGGTACGTGACGCACAGGGACGCAAGATGTCAAAGTCATTGGGCAACGGTATCGATCCTCTTGAAGTTATCAATGAGTACGGCGCTGACGCTCTCAGATTCATGCTGGCTACAGGCAACTCACCCGGAAACGATATGCGTTACATTGACGACAAGGTAAAGGCTGCACGTAACTTCGCAAACAAGCTTTGGAACGCTTCACGTTTCATCATGATGAATCTCCCCGAGGATTTCGAGTTCAAGGGACTTCCAAGCGACCTCGAACTGGAGGACAAGTGGCTGGTAAACAAGTTCAATCAGCTTGCTAAGGAAGTTAACGAGAACCTTGACAAGTACGAACTGGGCGTAGCTTCACAGAAGATATACGACTTTATCTGGGATGTTTACTGCGACTGGTACATCGAGCTGACAAAGCCGAGAATACAGGCAGGCGGCGAGACAATGGCAAAGGCACAGGCTGTTCTTGTATGGGCAATGCAGGGAATGCTGAAGCTTCTCCATCCGTTCATGCCTTTCATCACAGAGGAGATATGGCAGGTCCTCAATAACGAGAAGTCAATGATAATCCTGGAGACATATCCTACATATGACGCATCCATCGACTTCACAGCAGAGGAGAAGTCATTCGAGAAGATAATCTCAGCTATCAAGGCTGTAAGAAACGTTCGTACAGAAATGAACGTACCTCCGTCGGTAAAGGCAAAGCTGTTCATCGAGACAGAGGATAAGGAAGTATTCAACAGCTGCGGCGTATTCTTTGAAAAGCTTGCATCTGCTTCATCGGTTGAGACAGGCGACAAGTTCGAGCATGAGAACTGCGCAAACGCTGTAACAGAGTCAGCACGTATCTTCATTCCTATGGATGAGCTTGTTGACAAGGAGAAGGAAATTGCCCGTCTTGAAAAGGAAAAGGCAAAGGTACAGAAGGACATCGACTTCCTCAGCGGCAAGCTGAACAATCAGGGCTTTATTGCAAAGGCACCTGCACAGCTTATCGAAGCTGAAAAGGCAAAGCTTGCAAAGGCAGAGGAGAAGATGGCTAAGATAGAACAGTCCATCGCAGCATTCTCAAAATAATCAACGTAGGGGGCGATGCCCACATCGCCCCTTGCTTTATAAATGATACAATTATAGGGGTGGATATCATCCGCCCGAAAAACGAAAAAACGCAGGGGATGCCGTCCTTAACGTCCCCTTTGAAAAATACGAATAACCAATGTAGGGAACGCCGCCCCCGGCGTTCCACGGGGCAATGAAAAAACTGAACCAAATGTAGGGGAGCCCGCCCTCGGGCTCCCGTTGGACATAAATATGTTGATTTGGGAGGGCGAGGGCGCCCTCCCCTACAAAAGAGAATAACAAATAATATTGCAGCGGCGGATATCATCCGCCCGAAAAGGAAAGCATACGGCTGACGGGCGGATGATATCCGCCCCTACAATGATAAATAAACATGAGCCGTTTACATTATGCTGCGTGGAACGGCGAGGGCGCAGTTCCCTACAAATATCCCTAACGAAAGGAGCATATCATGAGCATTTTCAAAGTCCCCACAATAGAAACAGAACGTCTTATCCTCCGTCCGCTCAGTCTGGACGATGCGGATGCTGTCTTTGAATGGACAGGCGATGAGCGTGTAAATAAGTATATGATATACTCGCTGAATAAAAGCACCGATGATACAAAGAAATGGCTTTCGTCACTGGATAAGCTTGAAAATGAATATATGTGGGGATTTGTCCGCAGATCGGACGGAAAGCTCATAGGTTCGGGAAGCATCAGGTACAGGACTGACGAGGACAGGTGGAGCTTCGGCTACAATATCCGCTATGACTGCTGGAATCAGGGCTACACTACCGAGGCAACTCTCCGCATGATGGACTATGTACGTGAAATGCACGGTGCAAAGCGATTCGCTGCGGAACACGCTGCCGAAAATCCTGCTTCGGGCAGAGTTATCGAAAAATGCGGACTTCACTTCGTTGGTTACGGTGAATACTCACGTTATGACGGCAGTGAGACATTCCGTTCAAAGATATATGAACTTGACGAGAATTGAGCAGAAAGAAGGTACATTATGAGCGATAGAAAAGCACTTCTTGTAATAGATATGCAGAACGACTATCTGTGGGAAAAGAGAAAGTCTATGTTCAGCTACGACAGCAAAAAGCTTACGGAAAACGTCAATGCTTCTATTGTCGAGTACAAGGCTAAAGGCTGGGATATTATCTATATTTCTCAGATATTCCCCAACATCATAACCAATAAATGGTTCATCGGCTTTTCTATCAGGGGCACTCTTGGTGCGGAACTTTACAGCGGCCTTGATCTGGCAAGCGATTACTATTTCGAGAAAAAACTTCCCGACACATTCTCATCCAAAGAGTTCTGTGAATTCGTCAATAAAAAGAGATACAAGGAAATGGCGCTGTGCGGACTGGACGAGTGCGGATGTGTGGGTGCAACTGCCAAGGGTGCTGTCAAGAGAGGGATAAAGACATATATGATAACCGACAGCATAGGCAGACGTTTCCCCGAGGAGAAGGTAAATAAAATGCGTGCAACTCTCAAAGGACTGGGAGTTCAGTATATTTAATAATTCGGAAAGCGGAATTCGGAATTGAAGTGTCCTCTATCGGGGGACGGATTTAAATAATAATTATGAATTATATATCTTCAAATCCGTCAGCGGAGCTGACACCACTAATTCCGAATTACGCATTACGAATTACGAATTACAGAAGGTGGGGTGAAAAAGAATGATAAGACATATTGTAATGTTCAAGCTGAAAGCAACAGAGGGTATGAGCGAATATGACAATGCCGCAGAAGCAAAGAAGCGTTTCGATGACGTTATCGCAAACGTGAAGGAACTGAAAAAGGGCGAGTTGGTCATCAATTCAAAGGACGCAGATCAGTCGAATTACACTGTTTCGCTGATTTGCGATTTCGACGATATCGACGGACTCAACGCATATCAGGTGCATCCTGCACACGTTAATTTCGCAAAATTCCTCGGCACAGTAAAGACAGACAGAGCGTGCATAGACTACGAAATATAACGTGCATTGATTACGAAATATAATTCGGAATGCATTGAAAGGACTGCCAAAGGCAGCCCCTACAAAACATATAAAGAATCGGTGAGCGAAAGCAGACTTGCGTTCTTGCAGAGAGTAAGCGAGTTTACGAGCGAAGCGTGATTGCGCCGCCGCTCGCTCAGCGGCAAATGGAGGGAAAATCTATGGTAAATGTAAAAGGAAAATGGGCACTTATTACAGGTGCAAGCCGTGGTATCGGCTATTTATGCGCAATATTCATGGCAAAGCAGGGCTGCAACCTTGTTCTTCACAGCAGAAACGCTGAGCACTGTCAGCACGTTGTGGACGAGGTAAAGGCTCTTGGTGTGGAAGCTTACACAGTTGAAGCTGAGCTTTCCGATATGGCTCAGGTCGAGAGAATGTGCAAAGAGATCGATGAAAAGGGAACTCCCATTGACATCATTCTTAACAATGCAGGACTTCAGATCGCTTACAGAACGGAATATCTCACAACTCCTGCATCCGACTATGATATCAGCTTCAAGGTAAATACTACCGCACCGATGATGATATGCTATCACTTCCTCCCTGCAATGAAGGAGAGAGGCTTCGGACGTATCGTCAATACAACAAGCGGTATCGACCTCGAACCCGAGCAGGCAGGCTATTCCGCAGCAAAGGCGGCTCTGAACAAAGTTACCCGTGACCTGGGCAAGTATTATGAGGGCACAGACGTAACGATGAACCTGACCGATCCCGGCTGGTGCAGGACCGATCTTGGCGGACCGAATGCGCCTAATTCTCCCGAAAGCGCACTTCCCGGCGTACTTGTGGGAGCATTCGTTGACGACAAGAAATGCGGACGTATCTTCTCTGCTCAGGAATTCAGCGGCATGACACTTGAAGAAGCCGTTGCAAAGGCTGAAAAGCAGGCAGGCGTTTATTAATGCGTAATTAATAATGCATTTATACATAATTGCAGGGGCGCACAATTGTGCGTCCTTATTTGTTGGAGCATTTCTGTAGGGGCCGCCTTTGGCGGTCATTCATGTCGTTTATCAATATTGCTCCACCAACTAAACCTTGCCTTCAAATGCTTGACATAAAGAAAAATTCTCAGCGTCAGAAAAACTTGAAATGCGTCAGCATTTCTGCGTTTTCCTTTCTTGATAGTTTTCCTCTATGTCTTCGCCTTTGGGGCAATGTTTAATTGGTGGAGCAATAATATGCGGGCGAGCGGAACTCGCCCCTACATAAACCAACGGAAATATCTGAATTGTAGGGGCGCTTTCCGAGCGCCCTTTTTTGTATTCCTGTTAAAAATTAACTTATTATTGATGTAAAACCAAAAACTATTGTAATTTCAAAATATTTGTGATATACTGGTAATCGTAGATACATTATTTAAGGATAGTGAAGGATAACGGTGATTATGGTTTTATATCGATAAAAAGGGGCATCGGTATGACAAATGTTGAAAAAATAAAAAAGATACAAGCTGTTATTAATTCTAAAACTCCAAGATTTGAGCATTATAGTAAGCTCTTTGACGAAATGGAAGATAATGTATATAATTATACGGATTATGTAGAATCCGATGTTGATAAAGAGATCAAAAGACTTCCTTATGCTGACTATCATATGTGCTGTTGCCTTATGACACTGGTTTTTAGAGAAGATTACTTTATGAATGGCAAGTTTAGGGAAAGATATAATTCAGGTATAGTTACATCTATATTAGAAAGGATGTTGTTTTTACTCAACTGCGAAATTAATATCTCTTATAGAAAGGAGAATAACATGAAAATAGGTAAATTGCAAGAAGTAAATATAAGAGATTTATGGAAGCATGAACAATATGATTTTTCTGCGTGGCTTGCAAATGAGGAAAACATAGAATTATTGAATGAGAAGATTGGTTTGACTTTAGTTGATATAAATACGGAAGCTTATGTGGGTTCATATAGGTGTGATATTGTTGCAGTTGATGAAACAACAGGAGTTAAGGTTATTATAGAAAACCAACTTGAAAACTCAAATCATGATCATCTTGGAAAAATCATCACTTATGCGTCAGGTTTAGATGCAAAGGTTATTGTATGGATTGTAAAAGACGCAAGAGATGAGCATAGGAGTGCTATTGAGTGGCTTAATAATAATACATCTCAGGACATTAATTTTTTCTTAATTGAACTTCATGCTTATAAAATCGGAGATTCTGAGCCTGCTCCTATGTTTCAAATAGTTGAGCAGCCAAATGACTTTATTAAAGAATTGAACAATAAAAAGTCGACTGATACAATGACGAAAAGTCAGTCTGAAAGGCTTGAATTCTGGACGCTTTTTAATGATCATTTGATTAATAGAGGAAAGCCGTTTAATGTTCGTAAGGCAGTGACCGCTCATTGGTATTCAGTAGCGATTGGTACAAGCGAAGCTTGCATTAATGTTACACTTGTTAATAAGGACTCCTATATAGGAGTTGAATTAACTATAGCTGATAATAAAGCTTTATTTGATAAGATTTATGAAGAACGTGCTAATATTCAAAAAGAACTTGGATTTGAGCTGGATTGGCAAAGATTGGATAATTCAAGGGCAAGTAGGATACTTTATAAGATTGACGGTTTGAATTTTAACGATCATAGTAACTACGATAAGCTTATTGAAGAAGCTATAGATAAAGTAATCGCTATGCGTGAAGTATTTAAAAAGAGATTGAAGTAATCTATAGAAATGAGTTTGATGTAAAAATGAATATAAACGAGTGTATGGAGTACATCAACTCCTATACAAAGTCAGGCGGCAGGATCACCGACCTTTCCCGTGCGCAGAGCCTTATGGACAGCGTGGGTAATCCCGAAAAGCGTCTGAAGTTCGTACACATTGCAGGTACTAACGGCAAGGGCTCAACCCTTGAATATATTGCCGATGCCTTACAGTTTGCAGGGTACAGGACGGGTAAATTCACCTCGCCTTTCATCCTGCATTACAACGACAGGATCCGCATAAATGACGATGAGATAGACGATGAGTCGCTTTGTCAGCTTGCGGAGATAGTCAGGGAAAAAGCAGGGGACAGGGAGTATTCGCAGTTCGAGATAACCATGGCCATAGCCATGCTCTGGTATGAGCGTGAGAAATGCGATGTGGTAGTGCTTGAAACGGGCATAGGCGGACTTCTCGACTCCACAAACGTAATACCTCCGCCGCTGATTTCTGTGATAACTTCGATATCACTTGACCATACCGCTATACTTGGCGATACGGTGGAGAAAATAGCCGTTCAGAAGGCAGGCATTATCAAAGGCGGATCGGCAGTTGTGCTTTCCGAGGACAACCCCGAAAGCGTCCGCAGTATCGTAAAGAGTACAGCTGAAGAAAGGGGGGCAGAGTTTGTAGAAAAGGCTGACTGTATACCTGCGGCTGACGGCGGACTTTTCTCACCGCTTATTTTTAACGGTGTGAAGTACAAGCCTGCGATGGCCGGAGTTCATCAGTATTACAACGCAGTTACGGCAGTAACAGCCTGCGTTTACCTGAGAGGAAAGGGATTCGATATCCCCGACGAAGCCATAGGAAAGGCCATAGAGACCGCTCAGGTCAAAGCGAGGGTGCAGTACATTGACGGTGAACCGCCTGTAATAGTTGACGGCGGTCATAATCCTGCGGGAGTTGGTATGCTGTCGCTCATGCTGATGTATCTGACTTCACGCAGCAAGAAGATATACGCAGTTATGGGCATGGTCAGCTCAAAGGATTACGTTGAGTGCGTGCGGACGGTATCGGAGCATTGCACGAAACTGTTTGCGGTTGACGGATTTGCGCCTAACTCAGTTCCGAAGGAGGACGTAGCAGAGACAGCGGACTTCCTGACGGAAACAGAAACGGGAACGCTTGAGGAATGCGTAGAGAAAGCGAAAGCGCTTGCACTGGAAAACGATGGGGTAGTCGTAGTGTGCGGTTCGCTGTATCTGGCAAGCGAGTACCTGAACAAGTATAAACAATAAAAATCGGCGAAGCCGACAATACGGAGTCCGGAGGGGGGGTAGACCTCTCTGGCAGGATGGTGTGCGAGGAAGGGCGGCGCCCTTCCTGAAAAGTAGTGTGACAAGCGAAGCAATGTCACACGGCTGACGGACAAGCACTCCCCTCGGCGAAGCCCGACGAAAAAATGATATTAAGGAGATTATTATTATGTGGGATATCAATGATGATGTAAACGAGATCAACAACAGCAACAATAACGGTGGCTATAATAACAACGGCGGTTATAACAATAACGGCTACAACAATAACGGCTACAACAACGGCTACAATAACAACAGCTATAACAGCAACAACTACGGCTACAACAGCAACAACAGCTACGAACCTGCCGGTCTCGGCACAAGCACTGCTTCCACAAGAAGCAGCACCGGAGGAGGCAGCAGTTTCCTGCTTCTGATATTTGGGGTTGCGGCGGTGCTGTTCCTATTAGTCACCATCGGAACGGAATTCGGCAAGATAAAAAACTGTAAAGAAACCACAAAAGGTGTGGTGGTAGACGTTATCCAGACCAAGCAGAGAGTGCGTAAGAAGAACAACAATTATTCAAGTAGGAGATATAAATACTATTACAGGGCGAAGATAGCCTATGAAGTGGACGGCGAACCTTTCGTTCTCGATGTGCCGAAGTCTAAATGCAGATTCAGAGAAGGCCAGTCAGATATAGTTCACTACAACAAGGACAATCCGTCTGAGAGCTACTCCGAGGCCTATATGGAGCACAAGAAAACAGACGCAATGTTTACTGTAGGAATTATTGTTATAGGCGGATTCTTGTGTCTTTTCAAAAGAAAAACCACGGGGAGAATATAAAATTTCCTTTACAGAATATAATAACGGCATGGGTACAATGTTGCTCATGCCGTTTTTGTGTTATTTCTTTTCTTTGAATGTGTGGTAGTAGACGATTATCTCGGTGTCGGGACGGTACTTGTCGCCCTTTGAGAATTTATCCTCCGTCCTTTCAACGAAAACGTCCTTGACCTCATCGGGAGAGTTTATCCAGCCTGTGATTAGGTCATCCGCAGGTTCAGCAGTGATATTCACAAAGCCTGACTCCTCCAGCAGAGAAACAAGCTCCTGATAGTTCATATCCTTGTAATCTTTGCTTGAAATAGGCAGAGGGATGCGCTTCAGTGTCTTGTAATAGACCTTTATCTTCTGCCATTTCAGGAAGTGGTTTCGGGATGTGAAAGAGTCCTTGTCGCCGATCTCTATCCTCGTTACCAGATTTTCCTGATCTTTTTCGCCTACACCGAGTTCCTCTACAGGCAGAGTTCTTACCCTTGAGAAGCCCTGTCTTTCCAGCATTTCCGCAACTGAGCGCTGATCCTGACCGATGAGCTGTTCGGAATCGTAGCCAATGGAGAGGAAGTGAGCCAGCAGGAAAGCGGCAATGAGTATCAGAATGATAAGAGCGAAGGCAAGCTTAGCTATCATCAGCACCTTTTTGTGTGCATTTTTCCAGCCGTTCAGTCCGACCATTATAGCTTCTGCGCTGTTTTCGTCCTCCTCATCGGGGGTCTGCGGATCATCGTCAGCAGGGGGCGCAGGCTCTTCCTGCGGAGGCGGAACGTCCTCATCGGGGATATTGTCCTCAATGGGCAGAGGCGGAATGGGAGCGGTCTTTTCGTTGTCGCTGTTGTCGTATTTGCCTTCTTTTATGGAGAAATCCCCAAGGTCGAGTTCTTCCACTTCATCGTCACGGGGGAATTTTCCGCTTTGAACATCCACGATGCGGCCGCATTCGGTACACATATGCTTTGGATTTTTAGGTGAAAAGCCTGCCTGGAGATTGAGAAGCGATTTGCAGGCAGGGCAGAAATAGTCTTTTTTCATGTTTTACATCCTTTATTATTTTACTTTGACTATAGAAAGTCGAAAATTATTTCGTCTGTCAAGCAGCGGAGAATAAATTTGAAACGTCCGTAAAGCATTGCTGCGCTTGCTTTACTACTTTTTTAGGGGGGACTCTGTCTCCTAACAGGAGCCCGTCCCCTCTGTCAGCTATGCTGACATCTCCCCACACAGTGGGGAGTCACCCTCGTTCACCCTCTGCAAGGGAGATAACATCCCCCTTGACCCCGGAATGTGCGGCTACGCCGCATATTTTAATATTTAATTGCCATATAATTATTATCGTGCATCATTCAACAATACCCGTGTTCTTACCGATAGTTATCTCGAAGCCCTTGTTCAGCGGCACTATGCCGTTTGGCTCCACAGTTCTCACCGTGTTATCGGGCAGTTTCACGCTCCATATCTGCTCGGTGAGATTGCGGAGAGCGTGTTTTGTGGGATCCTTTTTATTGCGGACTATCTCACCTGCGGCTTTGTGAAGATCACCGTCGGTGTCGCCAAGCTGTCCTTCGTATACTTTGACTCCGCCGTATACCGGCACATCGAAGCGCCTGAACTTCAGCTGAGAGTTGCAGGTAAGGGGAGAGCCGCAGTACATACAGCTTACGGTATAGCCAGCTGTGATGAATGTCTCCTTGCCGCAGTGAGGGCAGGGAACAGTCTCGCTCCTGAGCCTTACAAAAGCGTCCAGCCATGTTTTCTCGATGATGCGGTCATAGGGAGGAAGTACGGAACTTTTGCCGAATGACTTTATGAACAGCTCACGGATATACTCGGGATAGATCTTCCAGAATCGGAGAGTATTGGTGTTCAGCTGATTATTAGCGGCGTTTCTGTCGTCGTCGGGATCGAGGACGAAAACAGGGTCGCTTCCGTAGAATTTCTTCTCAAGTTCGGGAGTCATGCAGGGCGGAGTGGAATATTTTCCCTCCAGAGGATGCTCGATGAAAAGCATACGGAAGAGGATGACAGCCAGCGAGAAACGGTCTGAGCGCTTGTCGGGGGCACTTCCCAGAACGACTTCGGGAGCCATATATCTCTGCTTGCCTGCGATGCCGAAATTCACGCCACGCTCGGACACATTGTCGTTGTCGCAGATAAGCACATCGCCTGTCTGCGGATCGATGAAGAAGTTGCCGTTGTTCAGGTCCTGATAGCTGTAGCCGTCGTTATGTAGGGAACGGAAGCCCTCGATTATATTTATAGCCGCATTGCACCTTGCGGTGATGCTTGCGAAGCTTGCCTTCATGCGGCGCTTTTTGCTGTCCCATATGAGGAA
>Ga0255346_1003650_pt1 | contig 17789 bp, 8 predicted proteins | sample wastewater_treat_FD_194410 | JGI IMG/M metagenome (GOLD analysis project Ga0255346, IMG submission 194410) | Wastewater microbial communities from Lulu Island WWTP, Vancouver, Canada - plant22 | ecosystem: Engineered > WWTP > Wastewater > Unclassified | place: Canada: Vancouver, British Columbia... | reverse complement strand
ATAGAGGAGCTTGGCGCCGTTGCGGATGATGCCGTTGTGTTCCTGGTTGGTGCCAGGCAGGAAGCCCGGGACGTCCTCCAGCACGATGAGCGGGATGTTGAAAGCGTCGCAAAAGCGGACGAAACGCGCGCCCTTGACCGAAGCGTCAATATCCAGCACTCCCGCCAGAACCTTGGGCTGGTTGGCCACGATGCCCACGGGGAAGCCGTTCAGCCGGGCAAAGCCGGTGATGATGTTTTGGGCGAAGTTCATCATCACCTGCAGGAACTCGCCTTCATCCGCGATGGAGTGGATGACGTCCAGCATGTCGTAGGGTTTGTTCGGGTTTTCGGGGATGATGTCGTTCAGGATGTCGCAGGAGCGGTCCACCGGGTCGTGGGTGGGTTCGTAGGGCGGGTCTTCCATGTTGTTGGAGGGCAGGTAGCTAAGCAGCTTTTTGATAAGCAGGATGGTCTCTTCCTCGCTGTTGGTGATGAAATGGGCCACGCCGCTCTTGCTGGAGTGCACGCCCGCGCCGCCCAGGTCTTCCGTGGTCACGGTCTCGTTAAGCACCGTTTTCACCACTTTGGGGCCGGTCACGAACATGTAGCTGTTGCGCTTTTCCATGATCACAAAGTCCGTGATCGCGGGGGAATAGACCGCGCCACCGGCGCAGGGGCCGAGGATGGCGGAGATTTGGGGCACCACGCCGCTTGCCATCACGTTACGCCAGAAGATTTCGGCATAACCAGCCAGGGCGTCCACTCCTTCCTGGATGCGGGCTCCGCCGCTGTCGTTCAAACCGATCACCGGACAGCCGTTTTTGAGCGCCATGTCCATGATCTTGCAAATCTTTTCCGCGTAGGTTTTGGAAAGCGAGCCGCCAAAGACGGTGAAATCCTGGGCGAAGATATAGACCAGGCGCTGGTTTATGGTGGCGCTGCCGGTTACCACGCCATCGCCGGGGATGAGTTGCCCGTCCATGCCAAAGTTGGTGCAACGGTGAGTGACAAAGAGGTCAAACTCCTCAAAGCTGCCGGGGTCAACCAACAGCTCGATCCTTTCCCGGGCTGTGAGCTTGCCTTTTTCGTGCTGTTCCTGGATGCGTTTTTCGCCTCCGCCCAGAACCGCCTGATCGCGCTTCTGCCGCAGGCTGATGATCGCTTTGCTTGCTGTCATCTGCATATCCTTCCTGTCTTTATTTAACAAAGTAATTGACATGCTAAGAGGATGGAACGGCGGCCGTTAGCGCCATCCCACCCAACCCTTGGGGGACAGATTATTTAACTGTGTTTTTTAGTAAAGCCCTATTATCCGTTCTGATGGGAATTCCAAGGGAAAAAAGGATCATGCCCGCCTGGACGCCATTCTACCGCGGCACGTAGCCAACTTTCAGCGGATAAATGCGTTGACAAAAGAAGCCCGTCCCATCAGGATGCGACTTGTGCCGCTGGCGCGGACAGATCCCTGAAAGAGGAGTTTATGAACGCGAAACAAGTGTGTGTTTTTCTTTGCCTGGCCCTGCTGGGAGGCCTGATCTCCCCCCTAGCTGCCACCCAGCCTTTCTGGAGCATGGAGCCCAGCACCCGCGAGATCGAACGGGCGGATTCCCTCACCGGATTTAACATCAGCAAATATGTGGTGAACCTGCAGATCAACGACCAAACCCGCTACATCCAGGGCAGCGTGACCGCCTTCGTTGACGCCCTGCAGAACCTTGACGGCATCGACTATGAACTGGAAGGCGATTCGCTGCAGGTGGACGGCGTGCTGGTGAATGGCCAGCCCGCGGCTTTCACCCACCAAAACGGCGTCATCCACATCCCGCTCTCGGTGTCGCAGGGAACATTCACCACCACGGTCAACTACTCCGGGGTCCCCAACCGCAGCCCCGCGCCCTATAACATCGGCATGATCTTCACCCCAAACTGCATCTACACACTCTCCAACCCGGATGCCGGACGCTACTGGTGGCCAAGCTACGACCATCCCTGGAAAAAGGCTTTGGTGGACTGGAACATCACTGTGCGGGAAGACTGGCTGGTGGCAGCCAACGGAATCCGCACCGGCATCACGGACAACGGTAACGGCACCCGCACACACCACTGGAGCTGCAACTCCAGCGTGGCAACCTATGTGATGGGTTTCGCCGCCGGGCCATACATAGAGTTTTTGCAGCAGGCAGGAGACCTCCCCATCCAGAATTTCGTGAACGCCGGGCAACTCGCCAACGCCCAGGCGGATTTCGTCAACCTGCCGGAGATGATCTCCTTTTTCAGCGACACCTTCGGCCCCTATCCCTTCCAGAAATACGGGCACATGATCGTTCCCATGACGACCTACGCGGCAATGGAGCATCAGACCATGACCACCTTCGGCGCCGCCTATCTCACCGGCGACCGGCAGTATGAATCAATCGTGGCCCACGAGCTGGCGCACCAGTGGTATGGCAACCATGTGACCCCCATCACCATGCGCGAGGTGTGGCTCAAGGAAAGCTTCGCCACCTACTCCGAATTCCTCTGGGAAGCGCATCACGGGGGCTGGCAGGCTGGCTGTGACTACCTGCGTGACGAAATCCAGCAATACTATATCACTTGGGAAAACAACAACGGCCCCCACACCATCTTCAACCCGGAATACAACCTGATGTTCGCCCCGCCAACCTACCAGAAAAGCGCCTCAGTCCTGCACATGCTGCACCTCAAGATGGGCAACGCCGCCTTCTTCCAGTTCATCCGCTCCATCCTCACCACCTATCCCGGGGGCAATATCAACACGGCGGAGTTCATCAGCCTCGCGGAACAGGCCTGCGGGCAGGACCTCAGCCAGTTTTTCCTCCAGTGGATCTACTCTCCCGGCATCCCCAACGCGGAACTGTCGGTCTTCGCGAACCCTTCCGGGTCTGTCAGGGTGCGCGCCTCCAGCAGCAGCCCCACCTCCACCCTCTTCGACCTGGACATCCCTTTGAGGATAGGAGGTTCCGCTCAACCGGATTCAGTGCTTGTGCGCGCCACACCCCAGGGCTGCGTCAGCTACTTCACTTACTCGCCGCAAAACGACATCTCTACCCTGGAAGTTGACCCCAACCACTGGCTGCTGCTGCGCCAATACACCGTCCACAGCCAGCAACTGGCCATGTGCCTGCCTTACGACCATGCCGTGGATGTTTCCTGGAACACCTGGCCGGGGCCGGATCAGCTCTCCGGCTACCACGTCTATCGCCGCCAACTGCCATCCGGTGAATGGGCGAGGATCACGGACTCTCCTGTGCAAGGGCTTTTTTACAGCGACCTGAACGTGGTCAACGGCCTCACCTACGAGTACCGGGTGAGCGCCGTGGACGCGGAAGGCTACCTCTCGCTGCCCTCAAACACCCTGCAGGCCACTCCGCTGGACTTTCCCTTCGACCGCGGCTTTTTGGTGGTGGATGAGACCCGTGACGGCAACGGCGCCAATATCTCTCCCACGGATCAGATGGTGGACGAATTCTACGCCTACGTCCTGGGCGAATTCTGGCACGGCAACTGGGATCTGGCCAGCCAGGGCGCGCCTTCCCTGGAAACGCTCAGCCATCACCCCCTGGTGCTCTGGCATTGCGACGACTTCACCGACATGCAGATCATCAACAACCTCAACACCCTGGGCAGCTACGTGCTCAGCGGCGGCAAGCTGATGATCTCCGGCTGGAAGTATCCCAGCCAGTTCGACACCGGCTTCCTCACCCGCTTTTTACCGGGCATCCAGCCCCTGCTCAACAACAGCGCGGTCTTTATGTCCGCCCAATCCCCCACCTGGCCGCACCTGCACCCCGACCCCGCCAAGCTGGCCACGCCCTGGAACGGCATGCTGCCCATGAGCTACGTGTTTTCCGGAGGCGGCCAAACCCTCTACACGGCACAGATTTCCGGCGGCGGGGCAAACGACGGCCTGCCCGCGGCGATCCGGGTGGACAGCAATGGCAGCCTGGTCTTGCTGGGTTTTCCCCTCTATTTCATGTTGCAGGATGAAGTCCGTGCCTTCCTCACCCAATACCTGCCCGTTCTGCATCCCATGGTGGCGGCTGCAGACCCCCTCGCGCCGTGCCTGAAGCCCTCCCTCAGCAGCCATCCCAATCCCTTCCGAAGCTCCGTGAGGATAAGCTGCGATCCCGGCAAGGATGCCGGCCCCTTCAGCCTGCGCGTCTTCAACCTGCGTGGCCAGATGCTGCGCGAACTCCCCCTGGCAGCCAAGAGCGGCGTCCAACACCTGGAATGGGACGGCAGAGACGGACAGGGCAAGCCTCTGGCATCCGGGGTCTATATCCTGGAACTGCGCGGCAAAAACCTGCGGAAGACACTCAAAATATTAAGGCTGGAGTAGCTCTTCCGGCGTAAGCTGTGGAAAGGCGGAATGGGAATAGAACGCGGATGACTGGATCTTTGAAGGTGGAAAGGTGGAAAGGTTTCCCGAAATAAACCCCAATGGTTCCCCTGAAACAAGTCCACCAGACTATCTACCGTGTCATCCCGGGCCATCGGGGTCCTCGACGGGTCGGTAACGATCCGTTGGGGTGATTTAACGGGGTCCCCGCCGAAGCGCGTAGCGGTTTGGTGGGGTGGGATGACCCGGGATCCAGCCCCTAGGGGTGGCAAAGTCCGTTTGCCACAGAGACCGGAGGTCTCTTCCAAACAAACAACTCCGTTGTCTCTGCCGAACAGACTTCGGCAGCCCCTGACTTACACCAATCCGCGCTTATCTGCGCCTTTTTCCGCGTATATCTGCGAGAACCGCCTGACCCGGGATCCAGCCTTTTGAAGCCCAAACTACCGCCAACCCCAAACCGCACCCTATATGCCGATCGCCCATTGACCGCCCATTGACGTGCGGATAATCACTTACCCGACAATTGACCAGGACCTCAACTGCCTATCGGAAGGATATCAAGGCACCAAGGCGTAATCACCGGAGCATTCTGTTTTACCACACCCCTTCAGGCAACCCTCACCTGATCCACCCGTCTGGAACGAGAACCCCAGGCATTTTTCCCGCGGCTCCCACAAACCCACTCATGCCAAATATACCCTCCATATATATAGGTGCTACTACTTATCCACGCTTCCCAATCTCTTGAGAGACGGAAAGATAGTCTTGCCTTACTACTCTCTTACCAACATCTCAAATTCTTTATATAAGGATGAATTAGAAACATATAAACAAACTAGATTAATCTAACTTCCCTCTTTCAATCTTGCAGATAGCATATATGAATCATTTGGATCAAAAACATGTATTTATCACCTACTGTTTGCTTTTTAATACACTAGGTAATAAATCATCAATTTCTTCATTAGTAAAAAACATTTCTTGAGAATCTTTCAGTCCTTTCGTAGCCATTTTGTATGCCCTGGCAGATGTCCGTGGTGCTTTTTCGTAAACCATAAGCAATTGATTATGAATCTTATCTCTCTTTATCCTAGCCTCATCAACACTTACTCTGCTATCTTTACAATCAATTAATAGAGATAGCAACCGCTCTCTAATATCCCATATCTGAATCGCAGTCAAAGCATGTAATTGAGCTATTTGACCGAAGTCTTTATTCTTCGTTAAGGTAGTAATGATAAGATGAATTGCCGAAAGAAACCCAGTAAGAATCGCAACGATGGTCTCTGACCTAATAATAGTTGCTATAGTTCCAGATGTAACCAAAGCTGTTATTATAATCTGGCACCATTTCAGACTATTATTATATAGCGTATAAATATCTGCTTGTTTTTCGTGAGTTTTATGAGTCCAAACCACTCTACCGTAATACTCTTTTAGTTGCTCTTCAAGACAGGAGATGTGGGAATTTGTTTCCATAGATTTCCCTCCATTCATTAGTTGCTGTCCATAAACGGCCTTTTGAGGTTGCAAAAATAGCCTTAACACTATGTTCATAAGCTAATTTTGCCTTATTTTCAAAGAAGCTAGTCCTCCACACAAATTGCCCAGAACCAACTGCTTTCCAATAGGTTTGGTATGAGTTCTGATTCATAAGATATTTAAAACAGTCTCTTGACATCCAATCGTAGAACATAAATGACCTGAACTTATACTCCCATTGAGAGAGGAAATTATATGCTAGTGTGTCAATTAATAGACCACCGATGTTTACATCGTTTTTTTCTTTCCATGCTCTTAGCATACGACATAAACGCTTCAAGTTCTTATTATAAAGCTTATTCCCATCATTGATTGCCTTGATTTCAGCACGTGGGTTAGTGACTTTCCAACTTCCACCATTGTTTGTATCAGGATACCTGAAAGTTAAATAATCGTTGTTAAGAAAGCATGGTACAATTTCAAATGTTATACCATCTGTGAAACGTAAAACAATAACCTGCCCATCTGCACGTATATACGTTGTCGAGTATGTCTTTTTAATAACTTCTTTAACATCTTGCAATAACGCAGATTGACCACCTGCAGTATATCTATTAAATCTGTAAAAAACACTATTAGGAAGGATTACAAGAATATCAATATCACTTGTATGGATATCTGTATCTCTACCATAAGAACCAACATATAGACTATTCTTTATTTTAGAATCACTACCCCAATAATCCAAGTTAATTCTTTTCGTAATTTGCTGGTATCTTTCCCTTACACATGAAACAGTGCTTTGAGGTATATTGATATTCTCGCAAAAGGCTTTAAAACTATCTGCAACAGACATAATCAACCTCACTGATTATTGTTGAATTGATGTTTCATTAATCCAAATTCTTCTAATCCTTTGCACGATGAGCTCATCATAGTGCTTTATCATTTTTCGAGATTTAGCTACGTAGTGCTCTTCATCTATAAGACCTTGTATTATCTTATTTTGAGTTTCAATATCTGGAAGAGGGATCAGTAATTCGTATGCGTCATTTCTATTGAGTCCTGGAATACCAGTACCTCCACGTAAGTTTTGGAGGTTCGCCATTTTTAGAACATAATAGAGATACCTGTATACTATCTTCCTCTTGTCATGTTTGATGTAAAAAGTTGTGTCTATAGGACAGCAGTCCCTGTCTTCCCAAACCACTTCCCCAGCCGATCCCTTACGTCCAACTACAATTACAGGACCTTTTACAAAGCTACTATTGTGATATCCTGAAACTCCATTTGATCCTAAAACTGGATAAGGTCCAGATATCCTATCCTTTTCAGGTAGTCCTTTCCCATATTCGAATGTGCATAACTCTTTGAGTTTCACCATATCCCAGTTAGGGTCAATATCTATGTGTGGCTTCCAATTATCTACCACTTGTTTAGCGCCGTCAATGATCTTTTGGTAGGAATCCAGTTCTGCCACGATCTCTTCCTGGACAGAGAGGGGAGGGAGGGGAATTAATAATCCGTCAAATGTACTCTTTGAGACTTCTTTGTATGTGCCACCAGTTCCTAATGATTCGAGTTTGTCTCTCATGGAACGTATTACGTATGCCAAGTATTTATAGTCAATAATATCGGGGTCTTTTACTATCAGGTTTTTGAAACCCTGATTTGTCGCTAACGGCACGGTGTTTATTGCTACTCTTCCGATAGTTGCTCTTGATGATACTAGTACTGTGTTAACCGGTAGAAGTTTTGCAGATGAGTTTGTTAAACCAAGTTTGGTAATCTTTCTTGCAGTATTTGATATTGTTGTAATGAAGTCTGTGGGTGGTAAATCAACCAAAGTAACCCAGTTTACATCATCACCCCAGTATTCTGGGGTCCCTGATTTTGGAGTTCCCCCCATAACAATATCAACCAAGTTACACAGCTTTTCCATATCCCATTTGGAACAGCTTGGTTTCTTGGCGTTATACAGCCCTCCATTCAAGTTATAATCTTTACTATCAGCCAGCTTCGCCTTGTCCACCAAGATAACACCGTTATCTGGAACCTGAAACTCATTGCCGGAAAAAACAGCTTGTTTGAAAGCCTCCGCGCTGGCAATAGTGGCTGGGAGATCGTTTGCTTCAATGGGGCGGCGATTAGCACCAAGATCAAAACCATCATTATTGACCTTAATGAAGATAATCTTGTCGGTTTTTTTAGCCAGGGCTTTATCTATCCAGAGGATTGAGGTTTTCACTCCGCTGTAGGGATTGAACACTCCTGTCGGGAGCGAGATCACCCCCACCAGAAAGTTTTCTTCCACCAGCAGCTTGCGGAGTTGCTTATAGGCGTTTCCGCTCTGGAAGATGATACCTTCCGGCACGATAATCCCTGCTTTTCCGTTGGTGGTGAGGTGTTCCAGCATATAGTCCACAAAGAGCACTTCGCTGCGCTTAGCCTGGATGGTAAATCTCTGATGGGGACGGATTCCTCCCTTGGGTGTCATAAAGGGCGGATTGGCCAGGATAACACTGGCATATTCATTCCAGCGGTCGGTGCTGGTAAGGGTGTCATACTCATAGATTTGAGGCGTATTGAAGCCATGCAGGTACATGTTGACCAGTGAGAGGCGCACCATCTCAAAAGCTATATCGTAACCCTTGATGTTTTTATGTATAAAAGCCCGCTGATCGGGAGTAAGCAGGTCGCCAGTGTATTTCTTGCCGTTCTGGATCACCAGTTCGTCCAGGGGGGTACTGCGCAAGGCAAAGGTGTGGGGGTCATTGACCTTGTCGTAGTTTGAGCTATTGGTCTTAATTATGTGTTTATAGGCGGAGATCAGGAAGCCAGCCGTTCCACAGGCGGGGTCAAGGATGCTGTCTTCCTTTTTTGGGTCAATCAATGCCACTATAAAGTCGATGATATGCCGCGGGGTTCTGAACTGTCCCGCATCACCTTGCGAGCCCAGCACTGCCAGGAGGTATTCAAAGGCGTCGCCCAGTTTTTCACTGTGTTCATAGGTGAATTCATTGATGCACTTGAGAAATAGCTTGAGGGTTTCCGGATCACGGTAGGGCAGAAAGGCATTTTTGAAGATATCCCTAAAGAGCGCAGGCAGTTGTGGATTGTTTGGTATTTTGATCAAAGCATCCTGATAGAGCATGACCCTGCCTTCACCGCTAAGCTTGGGGTCAAACAATTTGTTCCAGGCATATTGGGCATAGTCTCCGGTAAAGTATTTAGGGTTGCCACCCAATTCTATGGATTCATTGTCCATATCATACATGAATTTATAGATAAGGGCGATGGTGATTTGCTCCACCTGAGAACTGGGAACAGGGACTTTGCCCACCAGAATGTCTCTGGCATCGTCAATTTTCTTTTTGGTGTTTGAATCTAACAATCAGTTCTCCTACATGAACCTATTCAGGATTACATAGTCCTTGATGTATTCCGGAATACTTGTTCGCCAGTTCTTTTTAACCGCTTTGAAATCTTTCATAGAAAAACGGGCATAGGTATTAAGCTCCGCATAGTCCCCATGATCGATAATGTCTCTCAAGCGGTTATCGGTCACATAAGCCTTGAAGAAGTATTTGAGAGCCGGGATGTTATCATCGGAGCTTGGTTTGTGGATAGAGACAAATTTGTCGAACTCGTTATTGAGCAGTTCGTCTTTGGATTTGAAGCCTGGGATCAGGCCAAAGGCTTTCTCCACTATTTCCCTGAGTGTGAGCCTGCGATCCAGGTGCAGAGATTGCCTCAGTTTTTCCAGAGTGAAGAAATCCTCTGGTTTGTCGATCATGTTTTGATTGATGTAATCCAGCACAAAGTCCCACTTACCATCGTCAACGCCTTGCTTGATGACAGGATCTTGTTTGATCTTTTCCTCAAACTTCTGGAAGAACATCCGGTCTATCTTCATACCCTCGGCGCCAATAACCTTGCGCTCTATCTTTGCCAGAGGATCGGGAGTGTGTATTTCCGCGCCAGTGGCTTGAGGTAGAGGAAGTTCCCCATCGGCGGGAGAGTTGGTTCGTTCTGATAATGCGGGGAGGGCGAGAACCTGGTCATAATCGAATTTCTCTTCAAAATACTCACAAACGGCAAAGAAATCAAAGAGGAAAAAGCCAGTTTTGATATTGTCCTGGTGTTGTTCCTTGAGCGCGGTATCAATAAACTGTTCGCAAAAGTCGTGCCTGCGGGTACCGCGCCCTTTGATCTGGATAAACTCGGAAGGCGAGAAAATCGGGCGCATCAAAGCAATGTTGAGGATATCGGTGCAATCGTATCCGGTGGTCATCATGCCTACGGTGACACAGACTCTGGTCTTGGAACTTCGATAGGAGGGAATAAAGTTGCCTCTGCCGGAAAGGTTGTTGTTGGCAAAATTGATACTCATCTGCTGGGCTGTTGGGATAATGGATGTAACCTGCATGGCAAAATCGGAATTGTACTTGCCTGGGAACATCTTGTCAGCAATGACATTAAGTATCTGTGTTATCTTGGTGGCATGCTTTTGGCTGACAGTAAAAATGATGGACTTGCCAATCTCTCCGCTGATTGGGTCACACATCGCGTTTTCCATGAAAGCCTTGCAGAGAGTGACATTGGTATTGTGGGAAAAGAAGCGTTTTTCAAAATCTTTCTCTTCAAAGTAAGTGATGGTATCTTCACCCTGGGGGTTTGGTTCCACATAGGCATAACCTTGATCCGAAAGCAACTGGGTGGTAACCTGGGAACGGGCATCGATCACCGTTGGACTGACCAGATAACCGTCTTTTACTCCATCTATGAGCGAATAACGAAAGGTGGGAATACCACTTTTGCAGCCAAAGGTCTCATAGGTGTCCAAAAGCAATCTGCGCTCATAATCCCGGGGGCTGTTACCGTCAAAAACGGCATTCTTAATGTAGTCTTTAGGGGTTGCGGTTAGGCCCAGTTTGTAACCTACGAAGTATTCAAATACGGCTCTGGCGTTACCGCCAATGGAACGATGCGCCTCGTCTGAGATCACCAGGTCAAAATCCGTGGGGCTGAATTGAGTCCTGTATTTATCTCCCGATAAGAGAGATTGAACTGTCGAGATAACAATCTCCGCCTTGTGCCAATCTTCTTTGTTTTCTTTGTATATTACTGATGTGTAGTCGTTTTTCAGATACTTGACCATGTTGCGCTGGGCTTGGTCTTCCAGTTCCAGCCGATCCACCAGAAACAGCACCCTGTGAGAGTTTCCGGTCTTGAGGAATAGCTTCATAACCGCCGCGGAGATCAGGGTTTTCCCGGTCCCGGTTGCCATCTCGAATAGGAAGCGATTGGCACCTTTGCGGACAGCACTCTGTATAGACTCGACCGCTTTAACCTGATAAGGCCGCAAGATGCTTAGATTGTATTTCTTAAGATATTCCGCTCTGGTTTTTTCGTTTTGAAAATCAGGGTTCTGGTCATAATCATATTTTTGGGTTACAGCGATGTATCCTGAAGTGATAATCTCGTTTACCAGAGCATTGGGATCAGGATTGTAATGTCCATATCCCTTGATGGACTCAGGGGATGGGAATTTGGTGATGATATACGGATTTCCCTGTTGGGTGTCCCAGAAATAGTGTAAATTGCCATTAGAGAGCAGAATAAACCTGCAATTCTGCGAGCGGGCATAGGCTCTGGCTTGTTCTTTTCCTACCAGAGGGTTGTGTTTTTCTGACTTGGCTTCCAGAACTATGACAGGATGGGAATGCTCGTCAACGAGAAGAAAATCTATGTATCCTTTGGTAGATTTCTCAAAGTCGTTTCCAAACTCATCGATCATCTTCCGGGTGATTTTGGTCTGGTTTTCCAAGATTATATTGGCTTTCCTGCCCTTTTCATCAAAGAACCGCCAGCCTGCCTCTTTTAGAAGCTCGTTGATCTTTACTCTTGCACTCGCCTCTTTACTCATCAATTTTCTCTCAGTTCGTGATATGCGTATGTTTCTACACACCTACCACTTTAGTCATTCTTCACAGTGATATGCGCTCTCATTTTCTGTCAACCAAAAAACTGTCTCATTTGGTCTTATCATTGATTTGCCTGCATGCTGCTTAGTGCTTTCCCGGCTCCAGAAGGGCGAAAGAATGGAAACAGGCACTATGGCAAGAGGCTGCACTGTGGCGGCGCTCGCTGAAGCGCCGCATAGGATCAACAACCAAGCCCCGAAACAAACCACACCAGTCTATACACCGCGTCATCACGGACAACAGGGAGCCCTTTTTTTTGGCTCATGTTCAATTAGAGTGGGTAAGTCCATCCATGAGGTATCCACATCGTTGCAGAACTTTGAGTCTGAAGTAGTCAAAGTCCTTGTATCCGTATGCTCTTTTCAGCAGTGTTTTGATGACGTTGTTGACTGCTTCGGCCTTGGCATTGGTAATGTGTTTCACGAACCAGTTCAGCAGGATATTCAGCTTGTTCAGAATGCTCTTTGCCAGGTTTCTGAAGGCACAATAGGCTGACTTACCAGCCATATCACACCAGTTTATCAGCAGGTCCCGGGCAACTTCCTTGCTTATGTCCTTGTCAAAGATAGAGAGCAGTTCTTCTTTGATGAGGTAAGCTTCAAACAGATCCGCATTATCCTGTTTGAGTTGCTCCAATCTGTCATGGTGCCATTGTGTCATATTACATTCACGTCTCAGGATCAACCAGCGAACATGTTTTTTGATCTGATATCTCAGCTCTTGGGGGAGCTTTCGCTGAATCTCTCTTCGGACCTTTTCCAGACACCTGTTGACATACTGGCTGACATGGAACTTATCAAAAACTATGTAGTGCTCGGCAAAGCATTCCCTGGTGGCCCCAATGTACGAGTGGCTGAAATCCATGGCTACCGTTTCCACCCAATCCAGTTTGTCGGAATACTTGTTGAACAGGGCAACGGCACTGCTTTTTGATTTGCCGGGATGAATATCAACTACCTTCCCGTCGTCCTGGTTGGTCAGCACTGTAGCATATCGATGGTACTTTTCGTATGCAACTTCGTCCAAACTGATATGCTCCATTTTTGGGGTGTTGGATATCAGATTCTCTTCCAGCTTGCTCAGTCCGGCCTTATCGATTCTGTAGACTGAACTGACAGAATATCCCAACAACTTGGCAGTCGACTTGTTGTCGAGCTTCTCTGTATAACCAAGAACGCAACGTTCCAAATGCCTGGAATGCCTCTTCTTGCCATCGGCAATGCTCTGCTCTTCCGTTCTGATACCACAGCGGGGACAATTAACCCGACGCCTTTTCAGAAGTAGGATAACGGCACGACCCAGTATTGACGCGTGGAAGATATAGCGTGTCCTGGTATCGTAAACCGGAAGCGCTGTTTTGCAGATCGGACATTGCGCAGGTGAAAGACTGCTAATGGATACATGGATTTGCTTTCTATCCTTGAATTCAACTTCTTCTATCCTTTCAACAAAATATCCTTGCAGTTTTAACAGCACTTCGGATATTTGTTCTTCGAGAGGAACTTGCATGTGACACTCCTTTTGTTGTGATTAGTAGTGTCATTAAAATCCATGCCTCGTTCCTCTCAAGTTTTTTCTACCCACCATAATTGAACTTGAGCCTTTTTTTTTGGGGGGGGGATGACACATTATGGTCTTGTATGATTTGTCTTTTGGCTGAACGCTTGTCTTTGTATCCTGTTTTAATTCGTGTTAATTCGTGGATGAACTTTCAAATGACTGGATCACGACTTACAGGCCGTGATAAAGCGCTTTTTGGCTTGGGATGGTTGTTTCGGGGAAACCTTCACCATTCCACCTTTCCACTAAATTTACAAGAGAATGTCAGATTACAAATAGCATATAATAGCTTGATGAAAGCGAATTGGTATTAGTGGTTGGCGAAAGGTTTAAAGCTGTTGTTGCTGTCTTGAACTCCAAACCAGTATCATCCTTTGACTGATTCCTTGCAGTAACTCAAGGCTTTATTCCAACTCCCGCTGTCTTAATAAGTTGTATGAGGGTCTTACTTTTTCTTTCTCCGGGCTGCCACCAGTTTTGCGCTGCTTTGCAAGTTTTCAAGATACTTTGCCTCAGCATCGTTTTCTTTTTCACGTCGTCGTCTTAATTCAAACTGTTCGTAAGCAGATTCTGCCAGTTGCCTGGCTTTGTCGCGTGAAACCTTTCCAGCTCCTTCCAACACCGGCAGTTCATTATCGAACAGGAACTTATCCAGAAAGCCTTCCCAGTCCCGGGTATGAATCTGTTTCCTGCGGAGCAATCTGAACTCTGCCTGATCCAGCCACATTGTGACAATGCGGTTGAGGATGTCTATTTCTTCAGCGTCCAAGTAGTTTTTAGCGATAGCCACATCGCCTTTACGAACGATTGAGCCCTTCCAATTAGTGAGTCCCATATTGGCTTTTCTTGCATCGGACCGCTCTGCGACTATCTCTGCCGCGGTTTTGCCAGTGGCGGCAAAGTGCATCTTGTTTTGCATGGTGGCAAAGAATTGATGCGCTGCGTCGCTTTTGGGGTCATAGTCCACTGCCAGTGAAAAAATCTCGCGCACTCTGAGGTAAACCCTTTTTTCGCTGGCTCGAATGTCGCGGATACGAGCCAATAGCTCATCGAAATAGTCGACAAGGCTACTGTTGCCCTTCAGGCGTTCATCATCCAAAGTAAAACCCTTGACGATAAATTCCTTGAGGCGTTCGGTAGCCCACTGCCTGAATTCAACCCCTCTACTTGAGCGAACCCGATAACCGATGGCAAGGATCATCTCCAGGTTGTAATATTCAACAGATCGCGTAACTTCTCTATTTGCTTCAAATTGAACTATTCGATAATATCGAATAGTTGCCTCTTTCTCCAATTCTTGGTCTTTGAAGATTTGGGAAATGTGGTAGTTGATTGTACTGGTGCCAACTTGATATAAATCCGACAGTTGCCTTTGGCTCAGCCAAGCTGTATCGTCTTCCAGGAAAACTTCCAGCCTGTGTTGCTGATCCGCGGTGGTATAAAGCACGACCTTAGTCTCTTCTGATGCAGTAACTTGTTTTTTATTACCGTTCTTGTTCATATTCCCTCTGATAGTGCACGGACATGCTGCTCACTTATAAATCATTCCTTTCCCAACAAATACAAGATAGTTCTATTAGCTTCTTTCATTGGTGCTTCTTTATGAAGATTGCCATTTCTGCTATTATCTGCGAAAGCATATCCTGTCAACTGAAAAATCAATCTTATCTTGCCCTATCCTGATTCTACAGCATGCTGCTTAGTGCTTTCCTGCTCCAGGAAATTGGAAACAGGCACTATGGCAAGCGGCTATACTTGAGGGAATCCGATAACCGATGGCAAAGATCATTTCCAGACTGTAAACCTTAATATTCCTTGTAATTGGCGGATTTTTTCTGTTTGAACTGTTAAGTAATTCTTAACAGTTGAATATGAGTCTAACTCCATACATGCTATAATGTTATGGAAATGTTCGCCGAAGCGCGCAACGGTTTGTTAAAGTGGCAGGACAATGCGTCCTGTCATTTGTGACAACTCCCCCTATTGTAAAGTTTCGCCCCGCTATTTTATTACTTGACATATTTAGCAAACCCCGCCAGTTTGCTTAAGAGTAAAAAAACAGCCATCAGGAGGAACAATGAAAACGTTTCAAAGCTTGGCCTTGTGTTTTGTGTTGCTCTGCGGAGCGACGGTTTTGGTTGCGCAGGCGCCCTATTGGCAGTGGGCGGTCAAAGCGGGAGGGGATGGAGAGGATTGGAGCATGTCCATTGCGACCGACAGCCAGAAAAACCAGTATGTCACTGGTCATTTTGATGGGATAGCCACTTTCGGCACCCATACCCTGACAGCAAACGGAGGTCAATGGGGTGCAGATCTCTTTGTCGCCAAACTTGATCCAAATGGAAACTGGCTCTGGGCCGTCAAGGCGGGAGGGATAGACAATGAAATTGGTAATGACATCGCCGTGGATGGAGCAGGTAACGCCTATGTGACCGGATTTTTTGAAGGCACGGCCACTTTCGGCACCCATACCCTGACGGCAAGTGGAGAGGAAGATATCTTCATCGCCAAACTGGACACCTCCGGCAACTGGCTCTGGGCTGTCAAAGCGGGAGGGACAGACTACGACTATGGCTATGGCATCGCCGTGGATGGATCGGGTAACGCCTGGGTGACCGGATGGTTTGAAGGCACAGCCACTTTCGGCAGCCAGACCCTGACTTCAAGAGGAGATTCGGATATCTTTGCCGCCAAGCTGGACACTTCCGGCAACTGGATCTGGGCTGTCCGAGCGGGAGGGACAAACTTGGACATGGGCTTGGATATAGCCGTGGATATAGCAGGTAACGCCTGGGTGACCGGAAATTATATAAACATAGCAAGTTTCGGTAGCCACACCCTGACAGAACTCGGAGGATTTGTCGCCAAGCTCGACCCAAATGGCAACTGGCTCTGGGCTGTCCGAGCAGGTCACGATGGGAGAGGTGTCGTTATAGATACAGTGGCTGGACTGGGTACGGCTTACGTGGTCGGGGAGTTTGGAAACACAGCCACTTTTGGCAGCCAGACCCTGACATCAAGTGGAATGTGGGATGTCTTTGTCGCCAGGCTGGACACCACCGGCAACTGGCTCTGGGCTGTCAAAGCCGGAGGAACAGGCGATGAAAGGGGATACGGAATCGCCGTGGATGGAATGGGCAAGGCTTACGTAATCGGGGAGTTTGGAAACACAGCCACTTTCGGCAGCCATGTCCTGACTTCAAGTGGAGAGTGGGATGTCTTTGCAGCCAAGCTTGATTCATATGGCAACTGGCTCTGGGCGGTCGAAGCGGGAGGGACGTTCAATGACTACGGATATGGCATCGCAGTGGATGGAATGGGTAACGCTTACTTGACAGGAAAAATTGAAGGCACAACCACTTTCGGCACCCATATCCTGACAGCAAATGGATACGGTGATGTCTATGTCGCCAAGATATCTTACATAGATGAAGACGCTCCGCCCAAAGCGCCGGAGAATGTACATATCACGTTGAGCGAAAACTCCGCCTTGATCACCTGGGACGCGGTGACCGAAAACATCCTCGGTCAGCCCATCACGCCAGATTGTTACTACGTTTATAAATCCTCTGATCCCTTTGGACAGTTCACATACTATGGCTCTTCCAGCGACACTACATTCGTTCTTACCACGACGGACTTGTCCCATCCCATGATGTTTTACCGTGTGACGGCATACAAAGACAACCCCAGAGGCAGGTCTGACCCTGCGTCGCCGGAACTGGAGTCTGGAATGGCTGAGGCAGAGATGAAGCATAGATTGAAGTTTACCAAAGAATAGACCGTCCACGATCTATTCTGGGTAGTTTGGAGTTCAAGCCGGCAAAATATGTTTGATAACTGTCTCCAATCCCAAAGCCGGCTTGGACTCCAAACAATTCTGTACAGGCGGTCGCAGAACCGCCTTTTTTTTACGCACTTTCACAAAAGACTGGATCACGGATAAGCCACCCCACCAAACCGCTACGCGCTTCGGCGAGGACCCCGACAGGCCGTGATGACGCGGTTTTGTGGTCTGGTGTGCTTAGTTTAGGGGTAGGCGTGGTAGTTTCTAAAAGACTGGATCACGGCTCGCAGGCCGTGATGACACGGTATTTAGACTGGTGGGGTTTGTTATTGGGGCTGGGTGGTTGTTTCCAAAAGACTGGATCACGGCTTGCCCGTGATGACACAGTGTATAGACTGGTGAGCTTTGTTTCGGGGGAACCTTTCCACCATTCCACCTTTCCACCTTTCCACCTCAAAAACACCTTTCCACGGCACTTTCAGGGTCGTAGCACCTATATATAATGGGGGCCTCATTTGCATAGTCTGCTTTGTGTGATGTCATCCTGGGGTCAACCTTATAATTTATAAGGATGACCTAAGGATGATGGCCCGCAAGCGCGGCCCCTCAAAGCAAAACGAGGAGGACAA
>Ga0255346_1003645_pt1 | contig 17816 bp, 15 predicted proteins | sample wastewater_treat_FD_194410 | JGI IMG/M metagenome (GOLD analysis project Ga0255346, IMG submission 194410) | Wastewater microbial communities from Lulu Island WWTP, Vancouver, Canada - plant22 | ecosystem: Engineered > WWTP > Wastewater > Unclassified | place: Canada: Vancouver, British Columbia... | reverse complement strand
AGCTATAAAATCATAAGCTCTATCAGCATTAAAATTTGGTACTTTAATATCAATTTTTTGCTGTTTATCAGTATCTTTATCAATATTTTTTTTGCAACTTCCTAAAAATAAAGTTGAAAAAAGTAATAATATTGTAAAATTTTGTATTAATCTTCTATTTCCCATGTATATTTATCTTTATTATCATTAACAACAACACCCAAATTTTTTAATCTATTTCTTATTTCATCAGCTAAAGCATAATTTTTTTGCTGTTTTAGTTGTGTTCTGATGTCTAAAATTAATTCAATAAAAGGAGCAATGTCATGTAAATTTTGAGTTTTTTCTAGCATGAGACCTAAGATATTTTCAATAAAAATATTTTTCATCCAATGCAGTATGTCGATATCTTTATTATTTAAATTAATTTTTTGTTCAGAAGCCAAATTGATAATTTTAACTGCTTCGAAAAGATTAGCAATAGCTATAGGAGTATTTAGGTCATCATTTAAAGCATTTAAAATTTTGTTTTTAATTTCAAGTAAAATTGAATCAGGACTTTCTGCATCTAAAGGTAATTTATCAATTTTATTAAAAGCTTTTGATAATCTATCTAATCCACTTTCAGCAGCTTTTAAAGCTTCATTAGAAAAATCTAAAGGACTTCTATAATGAGCTTGTAAAATAAAAAACCTAACGACCATTGGTGAGAAAGCATTTTCTAAAGCTGGATGAGTTCCATTAAAAAGTTGCTCAAGGGTAATAAAATTATTTAAACTTTTGCTCATTTTTTGCCCATTAATAGTAATCAAATTATTATGTACCCAGTATTTAACAGGTTGCACGCCCCTAGCAGCAACAGATTGAGCTATTTCGCACTCATGATGAGGAAATTGTAGATCTAAACCACCTCCGTGAATATCAAAAGGCACTCCGAGATATTTAGCACCCATTACAGAACATTCTAAATGCCAACCAGGAAAACCCTTGCTCCAAGGAGAATTCCATTGCATGATATGCTGAGGAGATGATTTTTTCCACAAAGCAAAGTCATAAGGACTTTTTTTCTCTTCTTTACCTTGTAATTCTCTGGTATGAGCTAATAGATCTTCTAATTTACGACCACTTAAAATGCCATATAAATTAGTATCATTCTGGTATTTAACGACATCAAAATATACTGAACCATTAGAAATATATGCATAACCATTATTTAAAATTTCTTCGATTAATTCGATTTGTTCAGGTATATGACCTGAAGCAAAAGGCTCAATAGAAGGAGGTAAAGTATTGAGCATGTCTAAAGCTTGATGATATCTACGAGTATAGTAATTTACTATTTCCATAGGTTCTAATTGTTCTAGACGTGCTTTTTTTTGAATTTTATCTTCACCTTCATCTGCATCATTTTCTAAATGTCCTACATCAGTAATATTACGTACATAGCGCACTTTATAACCCAGTTCTTTCAAATATCTAAATAAAACATCGAAAATTATAGCAGGACGTGCGTGTCCTAAATGTGGATCACCATAAACAGTGGGACCACAAACATAAAGACCCACAAAAGGCTCATTAATAGGAATAAATTGTTCTACTTTTTTAGAAATGCTGTTGTATAAATGAAGTGGATGATTCATAAAGATTAAAAAATTTTTTCGAAATTAACAGAAAAAAATGAAATGATGAAAAAGTGTAAATAATGAAATACAAATTTTTATATCTAACCTTTTTTTAATAAAATTTACAACGACCTCATTTATTAGAGGTATCCGAAAAATCGATATTAAGAGTATTATTAATAATATTTTCAGTAAATTTGAAATTGCTATCTATAAAAACTTTTTCTATTCTTTGTTTAGCAATTGAATAGTATAATTCATCGATTTCTATACCGATAAAATTTCTATTTAGTCTTTTAGCGACAACACCAGTTGTTCCTGACCCCATAAAAGGGTCTAATATTATATCACCTTCTTCACTTCCGATAGATATTATTCTTTCTAATAATCTTTCAGGTTTTTCTGTAGGGTGTTGAGTTTTATGTCTTTCTGCAGGAATTTCCCATAAATTACGCATTTGCTTACCATTATTCATTTGAACAGCAATATCATAATTAAATTTATATTTTTTAGATTTGCTAGCTAACCAAATTAATTCTGTCGAAGGTGTAAATCGATTTTTTTGTAATAGTGGTGCTGCATTAGGTTTATACCAAATAATATCATTAATTATCCATAGATTTAACTGTTTTAATATTTTACCAATAGAAGGATGATTATGTAAAGTGCCAGAAATCCAGATAGTTCCATCATCTTTGAGAACTCTTATACATTCACTAATCCATGTTTCATTAAATAGATCAATATTTTCTATTTGATCCCAGTCTCCTTTATTACATTTAGACATTTTACCACTTTTACATGTTTGATAATTTTCTCCAGATAAATTATAAGGAGGATCAGCAAAAATAAGATCAATACTATTAGAATCTATTTTATTTAAAATTTCAATAGCGTCACCATAAATTAAATTTATTTTTTGCATATTTTTTACTTATTTTCTTTAAAAATTCTATTAAATGCTATCTGGTAATATTTCTCATTAATTTCGATACCTATCCAATTTCTATTTAATGTTTTAGCTACAATTCCTGTAGTGCCAGTACCAAAAAAAGGATCTAGAACTATATCATTTTCATCTGATGAAGCCAATATTATTAATTCAATTAATTTTTCTGGTTTCTGGTTTGGATGAATAGCTCTACCATTTTCAGCCTTAATTCTTTCTTTGCCTTGTAGAATAGGCATATCTATAAAATCTAAAAAATCTCTCATTTGTTTAGATTTTCCATCTTTAGTTTTATGAGGATTAAATTCTTTAATTTTTTCATAATTAAATTTCCAATTTTTACCTTTGACAAACCAACAAACATATTCAGTAGAGTGAGTAAATGTTCTTTTAGTAATATTTGGCATAGCATTTATTTTATACCATGATAAAATATTATTCAAATTAAAACCGTTATTTTTAGCATTTATGATTATTTCAGCAATATTATGATAAGTACATGATATATATAAACTTCCATTAGGTTTTAATATTCTATATACTTCACTAATCCAATTATGTGTAAATGTTAAATATATATCATAATTCATTTTATCCCAATCTTCATTCATTTCATAAAAAGGACCGCCAGTATTATTATTTTTTAAATTTAAAGATTTGCCAGATAGATTATATGGTGGATCAGCATATACCAAATCAATGCTACTATCTGGAATTTCACTTTTCATTAATAATATGCAATCTCCTAAATAAATATTATTTAATTTCATGAATTTTTATTATATTTTCAAACCAATCATTTAAAATTATCTCTATCTGCTCTGCCCATTTAGAAAAACCATTGATTTCATTTGTTTTATTAATTATTGAATTGTAAATATTATATAATTCAATATGAGTAAATCTTTTATTATATTTTAATAACTCAATCAATGCTTTAAGTAAAAACGAAAATTGGTATGTTGTCATTGGTACTATTTTTTGTGGTTTACCGTCATATTCATATTTTACTGATAACCAAAACTGAGAATAAGTATCTACATTTACTTTAGGAGCAATAAAAATACAAAAAACAATATAATTTTTATTTTTATTCTCAAAATCTCTTAAATGCCTCATTATAGGTTGACCTTCCAAAACCCATTGTAATTTTGAAGTATTTAATGTAACCTCACAAATAGCTCTAAAATTTTTATAATAACACTCTATATCAGCTTTATCTTTGGGTGAATGATTTATAGGCTCCCCATCATCATCAACAGGATAATTGGGTTTAATTAATATTTCATCATTTATAATTTTAAATGATTCAGTTATTAATTTTTCAAATTGCTCCGGAGAATATTTTCTTAAATTTTTTTCATCTTGTAAAATTTGTATTAGTTTTTCTATATATGAAATATTATTAAGTAAATCATTTTTTCTAATTTTTTCTTTTATTTTTAAATTCAAATTTCGTATTTGAGATATTGCATCTTCGAGTAATTTAACATTTATATTTTTAGTGTCAATATTTAATAACTGCTCTTCCTCTAGTAGAATTTGTATATTATTATTATTTATTAAATCTTGCGTCTCATTCTTTAGAGATATAAATATTTTGTTTAAATTTTCTATATTTTCCCAAGGCAATTTAGGTAATGATATGTCAGCTATATAATTTAAATAATCTTCTGTATTAGAAAACTTAATAGCACTTCCATCATACATTAGTAATAATTGATTTATTTCTTCTATTCTAGATTTTTCTATATCTATAGTCCAGTTAGTGCCTAATGGATTGCTGATCGAAAGTTTAAAATATTTAGTAAGTCTAAAATATCTCATTATATTATCACCATAATCATATAAATTATTTATTTTTTTGTCTTCAATATTATCTATTTGATAAAATTTCTTAACAAAATTTTCTATAAATATTTTTTTATTCTTTGATTTCCTATAATTTAAAATATTATCTACATATTCATCTATTTGATCATAGTTTTTTAATGTTGGAATAAAAATACAAAACTCATGTCTTGTTAGTCCATTATTTTCAGATCTTTCATTTATCTTTTTCAAAAGCTTAATTATTGCTATAAATGGCATTATATTAAAACCATCTTTTTCAGAAAAATCAGCACTCCATGGATTAGGAAATTGTAATTTTAATAAACTTTTAAAAAATATATAGCTTAAATCATAATTTTCTTGTAAAAAAATATTTCCTAATTCAGTTATTTTAATTTTACCATACCCTTGCCTAGCAATTGAAAATCCCAATTTATTTAATGGATTAACAGATTGTCTACCTCGCATTGGAGGATCTTTGTATTTCTGCAAATCAAATATTTCATTAGCTATTTCGAAACTTAATTTACTTTCTGGATTATTATAATAATCCAAATATTTGTCAGGAATATTTGTTGGTTTATATATCTTTTCTTTTATTAAAAGAATTTGATAAACTATTTGATTTTTTTTATCAAACTCTTGCCCTTCCAAAGTTTTCAACACCATTAGAAAATCTCTTAATCTCTCAGGATTTCTAATAGTTGTTGATATAGACCATGGTTTAGTCATTTTTATATTTTAAAATTATTTTACAAATTTAATGAATTATTATGACTAATTATTATTCTATTTCAGTAAAATCTAACTCACTACCTAGTAAACTATGAGGTATGAAATAAATTAAAATTTGTATAGCAGCTGCCACAATTATCCAAGTTTTGTAATGAGCTTTATTTTTTTTCATTTGCCAAATAGCTATAATCCAAAATATCAGTGATATGAGCATTTTAGTATCAGTGAGATCATTGCCTACAGGCCAGCCTGTCCAGAATGCACCAAAAGCATATTTCTGCACTATCGCCCCTAATATCATTCCACCAAGCAAAATAGAAATAAAAGCTCCATAAACAAAATTGTGCAACTGTTTATCTCTATTAAAAATTACAAAAAATATCGACCCTATTGCAAAAAATATTGATAAAAACATTAGCAACACATGAGGTATCAAAACATATGCTGGTACAGGATCTTTGTATCTCAATATCACATGTTTTCCTTTATTATTTAAAATTATTTGTTTGTCATGATCCTTTAGTACAACCTCATAAATCATTTTGCCAGCTGCGGGCAATTGTGGTAGTGAACCTATCAATTTGCCATTTTCGTATTTCATAGTTTGTAGTTGCCAATCATCATTACTTTTGAATCTTTTGTAAATCAAAAGTCCATTAGCTGTAGTATCTCCTACTTCTATCACTATCTCAGCATTATTTTTAGTCTCTGCACTTCGTGGGAGCTCATATTTGATTTCATTTCCTTTATAATACACTTTGCCACTTACTGGGTATGTAGGTCCAGTAATTCGTTGAAAATATGCTATAGCACATGCTAAAATTATAGAAATTATATAAATAATCCAATTTCTCATATCAAAAAAAATAAATATGATATCAAAAATCTACACCAAGATTATACATCATAAAAGCAAAAACATCGGTTACCTCATCTATTATTTTAGACATTGGCTTGCCACCACCATGACCTGCTTCAGTTTCTATTCTTATCAAAACAGGATTATTACCGGTTTGTTTTTCTTGTAGAGTAGCAATAAATTTAAATGAATGAGCAGGCACTACTCTATCATCATGATCAGCAGTAGTTACCAAAGTAGCAGGATATTCTACACCTTCACGAATATTATGAAGTGGAGAGTAAGCATATAAATATTTAAAATCTTCAGGATTATCGCTGCTACCATAGTCACCTACCCATGCCCAGCCAATTGTGAATTTATGATAACGTAGCATGTCCATTACGCCTACAGCAGGCAGAGCTACTTTAAATAAATCTGGTCTCTGAGTCATCACTGCACCTACTAATAAGCCACCATTAGAGCCACCATTTATAGCTAATTTAGATGGAGAAGTATAGTTATGAGAGATTAAATATTCTGCAGCAGCAATGAAATCATCAAAAACATTTTGTTTTCGTTCTTTTATACCTGCTTCGTGCCATTTTTTGCCATATTCTCCACCACCACGTATATTAGGCACAGCATATATACCACCTTTTTCTAAAAATGGAATTACCTTTATGCTAAATGTTGGTAATACACTGATATTAAAGCCACCATATCCATATAGCAATGTGGGATTATTCCCATCCAATTTAATATCTTTTTTATGAGTAATAAACATTGGAATTTGTGTACCATCTTTTGAAGTGTAAAATACTTGCTCAGTGATATAATCATCAGGATTAAATTTCAATGATGTTTTGAAAAATTCTGTTAGCGTTTTAGTATCTGCATTATATTGAAAAATCGTAGGTGGATAAATATATGAAGTAAAAGTAAAATAAACATTGTTATGCTCAAAATATGTACTAATATCTGTAATTGTCCCTATCGCTGGCAGTTTAATTTCATTTAATATTTTACCAGTTTTATCTGCTAAATACAGTTTACTTTTCACATCTTGTTGATAGTGAATAACCCAATAGTCTTTAGTAGCAGATATCCCATTTAGCACATCTTTGCTCTCATTAATAACTGTTTCTATTGTGAATGGTTGTTTATCTAAAACTACTTTGATCAATTTATAATTAGGAGCACTATCATTAGTCATAAAATAAGCTACATTGTCGATAATATCTACTAAAGCATAATCATTTTCGAAACCACTAAATAATAATTGAAAACTATTTTTTTTAATTGGTAATTTAGACACATATAATTGCAGACCACTAGTAGCCTCAGTTTCATATAAAAAAGCATATTTTTCATCTTTATCTGTTTGTATAGCATAATTTCTAAGAGGATAATCATTATTTTCATATATTAATTTATCTTTTTGATGAGTAGTACCTAACTTGTGGTAATAAACTTTATGATATTCGTTTTTTGCTGTTAGAGCTTTAGAGGAGTCTTTAATTTCATAACCACTATAAAAGAACCCATCTTTATACCAAGCAATATCAGTAAATTTAGCCCATTTAATATGATCTGGTAGCAATCGCATTGCCTTCATGTCAAAAACAAAAATTTCTACCCAATCGCTGCCAGCTTTAGAAATGCCATAAGCTAAATATTTATTGTCATGAGAAAAAGATAAGGCACTTAATGCAGTCGTACCCTTAGCATCCCATTGATTAGGGTCTAAAATTACACGTTCTACGCCAGTTTTAACATCTTTTTGGTAGAAAACACTTTGATTTTGCAAACCTGTGTTTTTGAAATAATAAATTTTATCTTGTCTCTCTGATGGTGTGCCCATACGTTCGAAATTCCATATTTCTTCATAATATTTTCTCAGTTTATCTCTAAAAGGAATTTTTTCTAAATATGAGAATGTGAGTTTATTTTGTTCTTGTATCCACTGTTTTGTTTCAGGACTGTTCTCGTCCTCTAACCATCGATACGGATCAGCTACCATCGTGCCGTGATAATTTTCTACAATATCTACTTTTTTAGTTTTAGGATATTGCAACTGTTGTGCATTAATTATATTCATAATTATCATCATTAAAATAAAGAAAATAATTTTTTTCATAGTTTTTTTACAAATATAAGTTAAAATTTGGTAAGTTATTATATTTATAAACTTATATACCTAAAAATGAAATTTTCATTATAAAACGACTTTTAATAATTATAAAAAAGAAAAAATATGATATAAAAATTTTTTATAAATTTGTATACATAAAAAATATTATTATCAATGATATATAAGAGCTTAACAAAAAAACTTTTATAATAGTCTAAAATAACATAAATATTTTTTATTTGTAAAAAAGTTAATAACTTTACAAAAAACAAAGAAAAAAAACGTGTTTGTAATGGAAAGCGAAACTATCGGAGTAAAGAATATAACAAGAGAAGACATCTATCATGTACTAAAAACAGTATTCGGTTATGATAATTTCAAACTATATCAGGAAGAGATCATTAATAGTTTGCTAAATGGTAACGATACTTTTGTGGTGATGCCTACTGGTGGAGGTAAATCTCTTACATATCAATTACCAGCTTTATTATGTGATGGAACAGCAATAATTATTTCTCCTTTATTAGCATTAATGAAAAATCAAGTAGATATTATCAGAAATATTTATGCAGATGACAAAATAGCACATATGTTAAATAGTACTTTGCCACGTAGAGAGCTAAAACAAATATTCGAAGATCTCTCAAATGGTAAAACTAAAATGCTTTTTATAGCTCCAGAATCATTAAAAAAAGAATCTTATACAGAATTTTTCAAAAATTTGCAAATATCTTTTTTTGCTATTGATGAAGCACATTGTATATCTGAATGGGGGCATGATTTTAGACCAGAATATCGAATGATCAGACCAATGATAGATACCATAGGCCAAAATGTGCCTGTAATTTCTCTTACTGCTACCGCTACTCCTAAAGTGCAAGAAGATATTATCAAAAATTTAAAATTAAAAAATCCAAATATTTATATTTCTAGTTTTAATAGACCAAATCTGTATTATGAGGTGAGACCTAAAACTAAAAATATTAATAAAGAATTGATACAATTAGTGAGAGAAAGGGAAGGTAAAAGTGGCATAATTTATTGCATGATGAGAAAAACAACTGAAAAAATTGCAGAATTGTTGCAAGCTAATGGTTTCAAAGCATTACCATATCATGCTGGCTTGAGTGGAGCTGTGAGACGACAAACACAAGATTTATTTCTGAGACAAGATATAGACATTATAGTTGCTACAATAGCTTTTGGCATGGGAATTGACAAACCAGATGTCAGATACATTATTCATTATGACATGCCCAAAAGCCTAGAAGCATATTATCAAGAGACGGGACGAGCTGGTAGAGATGGTGGCGAAGGTGATTGCATAGCTTTTTATAATGAAGATGATCTGATTAAGTTTGATAAAATGGAGCAAAATAATCGTGGCGTTGCTGAAAAAGAAATTTCTGACTTGATAATGTATGAGACTATTTCTTATGCAGAGAGTACTATTTGTAGAAGAAAATTGCTTTTACACTATTTCGGAGAAGATTACAAAGAAGATAATTGTCATAGCTGCGATAATTGTATCTATCCTAAAACACAGTTTGATGCTAAAAAAGAAATTTTAACTGTTTTAAAAGCTATCGATGAAACAAAAGAACAGTATAAAGCTAAAATGATTGTTAAAATCCTTCTTGGTAACGACAAAGATAAAGCTTCATTGAAACATTTCAAAGCTGAAAAACTAGAAAGTTATAGTGCTGGTGCAGAAAACGACGAAAAATTTTGGAATTCAATTATTAGACAAATATTAATTTTGAATTTTTTAAAAAAAGATATCAATAATTATGGTGTCTTAAAAATAACAGAAAAAGGAAGAGAATTTTTAACAAACCCGAAAAGTATTATGCTTACAAGAGATAGAGATTTTTCTAATGACAATGAGGAATTAGATGATGAAATGAAAATGAAAGGTGGCTCTGGTGCTGATATGATATTGCTCAAAATGCTTAAAGATCTTCGCAATCAAATAGCAAAACAAAATAATCTACCACCATTTGTCATCTTTCAAGATCCCTCATTAGAGGAAATGACTATACAATATCCTATTACACTGGATGAATTGCAAAATATCACTGGTGTAGGTGTAGGAAAAGCCCAAAAGTATGGTCAGCCTTTTGTAGATCTGATAAAGCAATATGTAGACGAGAATGAAATAGAACGTCCTAATGATATTATCATTAGATCATCTGCTAACGCTTCTAGTCTTAAAATATTTATTATTCAAAGCATCGACCGCAAAATCCCTCTCGATGAAATTGCTAATGCCAAAAATTTATCTTTTGATGAACTACTCGATCAAATAGATAAAATCGTTGCTAGTGGCATACGTATCGATATAGATTATTTCATCGATGACGTCATAGATCCTTATCATCAAGAAGAAATTTATGATTATTTCAGAACTGCTAGCACAGATGACATTCAGCAAGCTTTAGAAGAACTTGGTGAAAACGAATATACTGAAGAAGAAATTCGCCTAATGCGCATCAAATTTATCTCAGAAATGGGTAATTAATCTCTATTAACATTATTAAAAAAATAAAATTATGGAAGAAGAACAAAATTTAATTAATAACAATAGTAATAATGAGCCAGATAATAATTTTTCTGCTCCTATTGAAAATCAAGAAACTCAATCAACTAAAAAATGTAAAAATAATCGCAATTGCAACTTTCTGTGGCAATTAATACTTTCTATTCTAGTGATAGCATTAATAATATTACAATTTGTACCAATAAAAAAATCTCCAAAATCAACAATTGCTACAGCCACTACTGGTAAAATAGCTCATATTAATGTGGATACTATCATGTCTAAATATCCATTAGTAGATACTCTACAGAATAGATTGCAAAGACAGATAACTACATTAGAAACAGATTTGATGAATAAGCAAAATAGCTTACAAAAAAATATGCAAGCATACCAAAATGATATGCAAACAGGGAAAATTATTACTAAAGATGAAGCTAATAGACGTGAACAACAATTGATGAATGAACAACAACAGCTAGTAACGCTACGAGATCAATATGATGCTCAAATTCAGCAATTGCAAATGTCTATGCAAACCGAAATATTAGATAGTATAAAAAGTGCTGTTAAAAATTTACTTCCTGAGAATAGCTTTGATTATGTATTAGGATATTCTAATGAAGGAGCCATATTTTATGCTAACCCTAGTTTAGATATAACTAATGATGTTTTAACAGTTTTAAATAAACGACTTAAAAAATGAGAAATATCACAAAAATTTTTTTCATTTTATTTACTATTACAGTTTTTACTAGTTGTAAACAAGAATTAAAAAAAGTAATAGAAGAATCTTATCCAGATGGCAACCCAAAGGTTGTTTATTACTATGATAAAGATAATAATAAAGTAAAAATAGAGGAATACTATCCCAATGGGAAACTACAATATACGGGAGGTCTAAATAATGAATTGCGCCATGGTGAGTGGAAATATTATCATCCAAATGGTAAATTATGGTCTGAAGGCAAATATGAAAATGGGACAAGAATAGGCAAAAGTGCAACTTATTATGAAAATGGTAACCTTCGCATTAAAGGTGCTTACAAAGATGGCAAACCATATGGTAAATGGTATTTTTATGATGAAAATGGGAAATTAGTTGAGACAAAAAATTTCGATTGATTTATAATGGCAGATAATACATATTTAGTCGTTGGACTTGGTAATATTGGCTATGAATATGAACATTCTAGACATAATGTAGGTTTTGACGTTTTAGATTATTTTGTAGAAAAATATTCCTCCAGTTTTAAGCAGGATAGATATGCTCTCAGAGCAGATGTGAAAATTAAAAATAAACTATTTATTTGCATAAAACCTACTACGTATATGAATCTCAGTGGCAAAGCAGTAAATTATTGGTTAAAAATACTCGAAATACCTTTATCAAATATTATAGTTATTTATGACGATTTAGAACTGCCATTAGGTAAAATTAGAATAAAAGCTAAAGGAAGTGCTGGCACCCACAAAGGACTAGGAAATATTATAGAAACATTGAAAACTGAACAAATTCCTCGTATGCGTATAGGTATAGATAATGATTTTTTGCCAGGACAACAAATAGATTATGTTTTAGAAAAATGGCCCATAGATCAATGGGAAAAGATAACCAAAGTTTTTCCCGTAGCTTCTGATGCTATTTATACTTGGGCATTTGAAGGTATAGATAAAGCAATGAATAAATATAACAATATCTTAGTAGCATAATTTTTGTATATTAAAAAATTTAAAAAAAAATTAACTAATTAAAACTTTGAAATATGGCTAAAATGTTAGATTTAACAAAAGGAGATGAACGTAAAACTATTATCAAATATGCAGTGCCATTAATATTAGGTAGTGTTTTACAAAATATATATTCACTAATTAATAGTATAATAGTAGGTAATTATTTGGGAAAAGAAGCATTAGCAGCAGTAGGAATATCATTCCCACTAATATTTGCAGTTATATCTTTAATAATAGGTTTTACAATTGGATTATCTATAGTAATCGGACAATATTATGGTAGTAAGCAATATGATAATTTGAAAAAATCTATCAGTACGAGCTACATAGTATTAGTGATTTTCGCTGTAATAATGACTACCTTTTCTATAGCTACTGGCAAATATTTATTGCAACTATTGGGAGCACAACCAGAGATATTATCTCAAGCTACCTCATATTTCAATGTATTTTGTTTAGGTTTTTTATTTGCTTTTCCTTTTAATGCTACTAATGCAGTTCTAAGGGGAGTAGGTGATTCTGTGACACCGTTATATTTTTTGATTTTTAGTATTATTGTAAATTTCATTTTAAATTACGTATTTGTAGCTAAATTACATTTAGGATTAACATCTACTGCTTGGGCGAGTGTAATAGGCCAGATATTAGCTTTGATATTGATGATAGTTTATATCAATAAGAAGCATCCCTTTATCTCAATAAAGATAAAAGAAATGAAATTTTATAAAGATATTTTCAAATATATAATGAAAATAAGCTTGCCCAGTGGTATACAACAATTTGTAATAGCTATTAATGCAGTAGTTTTAATGAGCTTAGTAGCTTCATTTGGTACAGATGCTATTGCTGGCTACTCAGTAGCTACTAGGATAGATGCTATAGCTGGAATACCTGCATTCATTTTCTCATCAGCATTAGCTAATTTTGTAGCACAAAATGCTGGAGCTTTAGAATTTAAAAGAATCAAAAATGGCTTAAGAGAAACTCTACGTATGACTGTAGGCATGACAGTCATTATATCTATATTGATAATTATTTTTAGTAAATCTATAATGACTATTTTTACTAAAGATATAAATGTAATTAATATAGGTAGTGAATATTTGAGGGTACTAAATTATTTTTATGTACTATATGCAGTGATGTTTGCATATCAGTCAGTATTCAGAGGTAGCGGCGATACTATGATAAGCATGCTAATAACATTAGCAGCTATATGGATAGTACGTATCCCATTTTCTTATATGCTTTCTAAACATTTAGGAACCTTAGGCATATGGTTAGGAATACCCATTGGTTGGTTTGTAGGAGTAATATTAACGTATAGTTATTATAAATCTAGGAAATGGGAATTAAAATTTGTAATGCAAATGCGTCAAAGACATAACCCTCCACCAGAATTGGCAGACAACATTTAATATTAATTTTTTTATAATTATATAAAAAGATAATGACGCTGGGGAAATGATTTGATAAAACTACGCAATCACCTCTATCCTCATTTGGGCAATTCGCGAATTGCCCCTACAATAATCATATTTGCAAATCATTTCCCAATGCGGATGGGACACATCTAAAGATGTGTTAAAAGAAAACTAGTAGTTTTACTGGGAGATAAATAGATCGCCGTAGGGGAGATACTGCAAATGCTGCACTACTGCACCATCTGCATCAGTTACGAAGGAGGCGGAGCCGAGATGGTCGGAGTGGTAATAGATTTTCATTTATAAATTTTGTTAGGTAAAATTAATAAATATTTTTAAATAAATTTTTATATAATTTACTTTTCTTTGTCAACCACACAAAGAAAAGTAACAAAAGAAAAGTCTCCGCTGGGGAAATGATTTGATAAAACTACACAATCACCTCTTGGGGTTTACAAACTCGCTCGTTATCGCTCACTCAAACAGTGTAAACCCTTCTTCCTCCCCTGCTTGCTTGTTTTATTGCAAATCATTTCCCAATGCGGATGAGACATGACTAGATGAATGAGTTTTGAGCTAACCTAGAGTTTAGCTGAGAGATGAATAGCTAGCTGAAAGTAATTTATTATTAATATTATTCATCTTAAAATTTCATTTCTTTGTTAGTATTTATAAATATTACTATATAAGCATTTTATTTATTTTATTCCAATGGATCATAATCTAATATTTTAACTAAATACCACTTCCCATCTAGTCTTTGGAAATAATATCTTCTATCCATATCTGTGAATCCTTTCCATTGAAATACTCTTTCATCAGTATCTCTAAATTTACATTCAAAGTTATCATAAAATATGGTATACCCATCGCTTATATCCATTAAATTATAGTATAATTTATCAAATTTATATTTTTCTTTATATATAAATATTTCATATTCTCTATCATTATCATAATCCCATGAAATGTACAATAAAGGGAATTTTATTCTTGAAAATTGAAACATTGAGTCTTGACAAAAATTATTAATAAAATTATCAAATTTTTCGTTTTGTGCTATAAGATTTGTGAAAATCACAAATAACAAAAAAAATTCTAATAAAATTTTATTTTTCATATATTTTTCATTTTAAAATCATTCTTCATTATTAATAATTAACCTTTTGGCTTCTATTACAACTGTTTGAAGAACGCCTCCATTTAAAGGTGGTTCAGGAGAAATTAATTTTTGAGGATCTATTAATTCAACTTCCATGCTTTGATCAACCTTTAGTATATTACCCACTACAGGATTTATTTTATTCCATTCACCTGTCTCTGGATCCAGAATTTCAATTTGATAATGTAGGTATGGACCAGTACTCCTTCCAGTATTCCCCACATTTCCTATAGGATCGGATTCATGTACATAATCACCCACTTTTAATGACGGTGCTTCCTCCATGTGCATATATGTTGTTCTTATATTGCCATTTGTAATTTGTATCCAATTCCCAGCTGTTGTACTTGTACCTGATTGAGTAACTATACCATCATGAGTAGCAAATATTTGACCCCCTGATATACTCCCATTACTAGTCCTATGAACTATATCAACACCACCATGAAATTGTCCAGTAGAATTACGGTACATTCCACTGGTGATTTTTCTTTTAGCTCCTTTATAGTATTCTAATATTGGCCATGGAATTTCACCTATGGGATCAACAAATATTAATGGATTATTCAAACAATATGAATACGGACTTAGTCCAGGATACTTATCACTCATCGGATCTACACTCAGCCACACACTCAGATCACTATCATAGTACCTCGCCCCGAAATACGTGTAGCTGGTTTCATTATCTAGCTCTTTGGCGGTATTCATAAAATATTTTTATTAGGTAAAATTAATGAATATTTTTGAATTAATTTCTACTTAATTTACTTTTCTTTGTCAGCCACACAAAGAAAAGGTAACAAAAGAAAGGTCTCCGCTGGGGAAATGATTTGATAAAACTACGCAATCACCTCTTGGGGTTTACAAACTCGCTCGCTATCGCTCGCTCAAACAGTGTAAACCCTTCTTCCCAACACTGCTTGCTTGTTTTATTGCAAATCATTTCCCAATGCGGATGGGAAGGAGGTGGATGATTAAAAATTGGCAAAAGCGAAGTTAAGTAAGATATATATTTATTGCTTCAAAATATAATCATAAATATTTTTATCCCACATAAGTACCCCTTTTTTAATTGTTTCAGTTTTCATTAAATTTATATATCCATCATCACCTATCTGATATATTTTTGTTTCTATTTCACAATCAAGCCCCTCATACTTATTTTTATACTGTGATGGATCTATTACCCGCATTTGTTGAACTCTAATGCTATCTTCAGTTACCCAAATACTACTTAACCAACAATCATTATCTTTAGCTATGGATTTCTCATCTATTATTTTACCATCTTTTGAATATACTATTAATAATGTTTCACCTAAATCAAAATCATAACATGTTTTACCTTTATCTTTACCTTTACTCACAAATGCAACTATAATATTTGAATTAATTTTATATTTATACCTATAATTATAACTGTATTCTGATGGATCATAGTCACAATGCATAGAATCTTCACATACAAATTTCTTTATATAATTTAATGGTATACTTTGCAATACTTCTCTCACATAAAACCTATTAATTGAATCTCTCCTATCAATTAAAAAAGGTAATTCTATTTCCTGAAAATTTGATATATAATCATTAAATTCTTGATTTTGTCCTTTACAACTGAGTAAGGTAAAACCGATTATTAAATAAACTAATACTTTTTTCATATTTTTTTTTTGAATTTATTTATAAATTTGTTCTAACTGTTGTAACTGTATAATTTAAAATTTGATTACCTTTATAATAATTATAAGTACCAACCATTTTATTATTTTGTATAGTTAATTTATTTGTTGGAGATGTCCCCAAATCTGGGTCAGATGTTCTTGGGTCGAAATAATTATAAGTTTTTGACATTACTTTTCCATGATCAAATGTTTCAGTTTTACTTGAAATCACTATAAAGTGGTCTGTCATTTTATCATAATTTGGAGATCCATCTTGATAATCTACCCCTACTATAATGGGATTACCATGTTCTAGTTCATTATCTATTATATTGAATCCATATTTAGCATTAGATGTTGGATTTCCTGCTCTGCCATTTTCACCTAACCCAGTTACTAAAACCTCATTAGATCTACCAGCAGTTTGTACACCTTCATTATTTAACATTTGACAACTCGTGTTATAACAATTAGATTCACTATTCCCGATTTGTGTCTCCCAACTAGATTTTTCAGCTCCAATATATGTCATTGATGTTATTTCATTTTGTGTATAATTTTCTATAACGTTACCACGTCTTATACTATGTGTTGCCCCAATATTTCTATATCTTACTCCGTCTCTTTCTATGTAACTTTCACTACCTTCATGCCAAAATGTAGCACCAGTCTCATCATCACGATACCAATCATCTAGCATCCCCCTCGGATCTACCAGTATTATAGGATTATTCTGACAATATGCATACGGACTTACCCAACTTCTTTCATCGCTCATCGGATCTACACTCAGCCACACACTCAGATCGCTATCATAGTACCTCGCACCGAAATATGTGTAGCTGGTCTCATTGTCTAGCTCTTTGGCAGTGAATTTGTAGCGAGAATCTAACTCGCAATTTCGCTGACTTACAAATAATTCTCCGAAAGGCAAATACTGGATGTGCTGGCACACTGCACCCTCTCTATCTGTAACAAAGGAGGCGGAGCCGAGATGGTCGGAGTGATAGTGGATTTTCATTTATAAATTTTTGTTAGGTAAAATTAATGAATATTTTTGAATAATTTCTACTTAATTTACTTTTCTTTGTCAGCCACACAAAGAAAAGTAACAAAAGAAAAGTCTCCGCTGGGGAAATGATTTGATAAAACTACGCAATCACCTCTATCCTCATTTGGGCAATTCGCGAATTGCCCCTA
>Ga0255346_1003640_pt1 | contig 17841 bp, 15 predicted proteins | sample wastewater_treat_FD_194410 | JGI IMG/M metagenome (GOLD analysis project Ga0255346, IMG submission 194410) | Wastewater microbial communities from Lulu Island WWTP, Vancouver, Canada - plant22 | ecosystem: Engineered > WWTP > Wastewater > Unclassified | place: Canada: Vancouver, British Columbia... | reverse complement strand
TATTAGCGGGCTAACTTATGAAGCACAAGAAAAATTAAATCAAATTAAACCAAATACTCTAGGTCAAGCTTCAAGAATTGCTGGTGTTTCACCAACAGATATTTCAATTTTAATGATAAATATTAAAAGCAAAAACCTAGTTAAGTGATTTTTTTTATATTTTTATTATTAAAATATGTATATGATGATTTAAAGAGTTTTGATTATATCCTAAATTTTTATTATGTATGATTATAGAAATATCCTAATAGACTTTTTTAAGTCAAATGAAGTTTTCTACAACAGCAAAACCATTGATAAGATAATCTCATTTCTTGAGGAGGTTTTTCAATTTAACCTGTCCGTAAACATTGTAGGGACAAAAAGCAAAGATGAGATTTTTATTAGACATATAATGGATAGTCTTTCAATATTTTCCTTAAAAAATTATTTTTCGTACAATGATTTGGTTAATAAGAAAATTCTTGATTTCGGATCAGGTGCAGGATTTCCTGGAATATTATTTTCTATTATTTTGGAGGATAGCAAGGTCTTCTTACTGGAAAAAAATCAAAAAAAGGCAAACTTTTTAATAGGTCTATCTAAAAAGTTAGAGTTAAACAATACTGAGATACTGAATTTTTCAGCAGAAAATTTAGCTAAAAAACCAACATTCAGAGAAAAGTTTGATTATTCAGTTGCGCGAGCAGTTTCCAATATTTTTATTTTGCTTGAATTAATAATTCCTTTTGCTAAAATTGGTGGTAAAATATTTCTATATAAAAGTAAAAAAGTTTTTAACGAGATTTTAGAAACAAAAGAACTTATAAATAGATTAGGGGCAGAGGTCGAATCCGTTAACGAACTAAAAGTACCTTTGCTAGAGGAATTTAGAGTAATAGAAGTTTTAAAAAAGATAACAAAGACACCTAAAAAATATCCAAGAGATTTGTCCATTATAAAAAAGACAATAGCTTAATTTTTTAAGAAACTTTATTTAAAGAATAAAAGTTTTATTAACTTAGAATTATTTTAACTTATATTTATTAAAGATCATTTGAAATTAAGCTTAAAGTTGACTGTTTTAATTTAAAAGTAGCACATAAATATTTTAAGATTTAAAAAAGAAAAGTTTTACGCAGTTTAAAAATAATTTAAGCTTTTATTCAATTGTTCTTTTGTTTTAATGATTATTTGGCTAAAATAAGTAAAATATAAATATTTCTAAAAATTTTTTAAGGCAGCTTTCATAATGATATTAGTTTAATATTAGTTAATAGTATAAGTAGTTAGTTTTAACTTGAAATTATAATGAGATTACATCGGAAAAGTCGTAATAATCAAAACACTGAGGATGAAAAGTTTAAAAAGAGTAATGTAACATCTTCAAAAAGGATAATGGCCATAGCAAATCAAAAGGGGGGAGTGGGCAAAAGTACGACTGCTGTTAATTTTACTGCCTACCTTGGATATTATGGCTTTAAAACTTTAGTCGTTGATATTGATCCTCAAAGCAACTCCACAAGTGGGCTTGGTATCTCACTGACACATGATATGCCCTCAATTTATAATGTAATAATTTCTGGTGTAGATGCAGCAGATGTTATTGTTAAAGCTAGTTTCCCAAATTTATATGTTATGCCTTCTTCGATTCAGCTTGCAGGCGCAGAAGTAGAGCTTGTCACAAGTATGAAAAGAGAATACAAGCTTAAAGAAGCATTGGATAAGATAAAAGATGATTACGATTATATAGTTATCGATTGCCCTCCTGCTCTTGGACTTCTTACAGTTAATGCTTTAAGTGCTGCCGCAGAAGTAATAATTCCAATTCAGTGTGAGTATTATGCTCTCGAAGGATTAGGCCAACTTTTAAATACAATTAATTTAATTAAGAAAAATTTAAACCCTGATCTTGAAATAGCGGGTGCTTTAATGACTATGTATGACTCCCGAATAAAATTATCTGAAGAGGTGATAGCAGAAGTTAAAAATTATTTTCCACAGAAAATATATAACACAATAATACCAAGGAATGTCAGATTAAGCGAGGCGCCAAGCTATGGAAAACCGATACTTTTTTATGACCCTGAGTGCAAAGGGGCTCAAGCTTATAAGAATTTTACAAAGGAAGTGATTGAAAATGGCACAAAGAGGACTGGGTAGAGGATTAAGTGCATTAATCCCAAATGTAAACAAAAGCTCTGAAATCAGCGACACGGGAGAAAATAAAATAATTGATATTGATATTGAGAGCATTGAACCCAATAAAAATCAGCCAAGACGTAATTTTTATGAAGATAGCTTACATGAATTAGCAGAATCTATTAAACAATTTGGGTTGCTTCAGCCAATAATAGTTAGAAAAATTAACGAAGAGGATCGCTATGAAATAATCGTGGGGGAGAGGAGATTTAGAGCAGCAAGGATGGCAGGTTTAAATTTTGTACCTGCTATAGTTAGCTCCTATACCGACGATTCATCAAGTTTACTGATGGCCTTAATAGAAAATATTCATAGAGAAGATTTAAACCCTGTTGAGCAAGCCCGTACTTATAAACAGCTAGTTGAAGAATTTAATATGACTCATGATGAGCTATCAAAACAAGTTGGGAAAAGCAGAGCATTTATAACTAACATTCTTAGAATATTAAGTCTTCCGGTAAGTATTCAAGAGCTAATAGAAGAAGGTAAAATTTCAGCTGGTCATGCTAAAGTGCTTGTTGGGTTAAAAAAGATTGAAGACCAGTTGCAGATTGCCGAATCTATAGTTAAAAATGATTTAAGCGTAAGAGAAGTAGAAAAATTAGTAAATAAAAAGAATTCCGTTAAAGAAGTTAAGAAAAAAGATGAAATAGTACCTCTCTTAAAATTTCCAGAAGTAAGCAAGAAAATTTCTGAGTTCTTAAATACTCCCGTAAAGATCGTGCAAGGAAAGAAAAAGGGGAAAATTGAAATTGAGTTTGGAAGCATAAATGAGTTTGAAAGAATTGTTAAAGCTATAATAAAGTAAGTAAGGTAATTAATTTATATTATGATTTTAGACAAATTTATGTTAATGACAGGATAGTTCTGTTTCATAAAAACTTTTCTAATTTTGTTTTTTAAAATAAAATTACCGCAATATTATTATTTGTTTAATATTAAGTAACCTATTGTTCGGCTATGGTATATTACCCTTATTATTCTTGATAAGAAATATATGATTATTCTATACAGTATGCTACTCCCCATGATTTTGGACCAGGGTAGACTGTTGCTACACACCCAAATGGTAGTATAAACATATCACCATAATCAAAATTTTTCTCAAGAGCCTCTTTTAACTCTAAAGCCGCTTGTTCGTTATCTGCATGGCCAATAATAAAAGTTTTAATTTTATTAGCTTCAAATTTTTCTAAATCTTTTTTTATAACTTCCACAATCTTCTCATTTACCTGGGAAACATTTCTTGCTCTCCCTATTGGAGAGACTATTCCTTCCATATCCCTTACTGCTACTATTGGTATGACTTTCATCATTGAGCCCATTAAAGCCTTTGCTCTCCCTATTCTTCCACCGTGGTAAAGATACATCAGATCAGGTATTCCGAAGATGGAATTTGTTCTGGGCACTATTTTTTTAACATATTCAACTATTTCAGATTTACTCTTTCCCTCCTTAGCTATTCTTGCTGCTTCCAGTGCTATAATCTCTTGCCCCCCTGCTATTTGGCGACTATCTATTATTTCTATATCGCCTCCTAATTCTTCGCTAGCTCTTCTAGCAGCCTCTAAGGTTGCAGAACTTAATCCAGCAGACATAAGTATTACTATTATAGATTTTCCTTCATCTATTAGAGGTTTAAATATATTAATTAAATCAGCAGGAGAAGGTGCACTTGTTTTGGGTATTTTCCCCTGATACATCGCCTTTAATATTTCATCTGGAGTAATATCTATACCATCTAAATAACTTTTATTTTCTATGAATATGGGAAATGGGAATAGTTTTATATCATACTCATCTATAAGCGCTTTGGTAAGTCCGTGTCCGCTACTGGTAACAATTGCTACTTTTTGCATTTAATAATCATTCCTTTCCTTTGTGAGTTCTTATTCTACGGAAATTAAATAATAATAGTAAAGCTGTCCTCCTTGATATAGCTGAACTTCCACATTTGGGAATCTTTCTTGTATTTCTGAATATAAACTTTTTGCTTTAATTTCATGAACATCTTTTCCCCAATAAATGGTAATAAGTTTACTATCTTCTGTAATTAACTTGCTTGTTAAATCTAATGCCACTATTTGATAATCTTTTCCTTTGGTTATTATGTCTTTACCACAGAGTCCTATAAAATCTCCTTTTTCTATCTCTAAATCTTTATATTGAACTTGGCGAGTGGCTTTTGTTACTTTGCCAGTAGTAACTCTAGCCAAGCTTCTCTCCATTTCTTTTTTGTTCTCTTTTAAACTATACTCAGGGTTAAAGGCTAACAAAGAACTTAGACCTTCTGGCATAGTTTTAGAAGGAATGACTTTCACATTTTTAGTTGTAAGGCTCACAGCTTGCTCAGCACTAAGCAAAACATTCTCATCATTAGGAAGCAGAAGAATGTTATGCTGCCTAACTTTTTCTATGCCTTTTAAAATCTCAGCAACTGATGGATTCATAGTAGCTCTGCCATCTATAATATAGGATGCACCAAAACTTTGAAAAATTTTTTTCCAGCCTTTTCCCGAAGCTACTACTATAATTCCTATTTCGCCATGGCTATCATCTTCTTCTGTAAGAGAAAGAAATTCTTCTTGCTGGGCATGCATATCATCGATTTTTATATCACTTACTTTTCCAAGTACGGAAACTGTATTAATTATTTTTTCTGGATCATTTGTATGAATATGAACTTTAAGAAAGTTACGGGCACTAGCAATTACAGCTGAATTTCCTGCCCCTTCTATTTTAGTCAACAAAATTTCTTTGCTTATATCTTGACCCCCGGCATGATTATGCAATACGAATTCCAAACAGTATCTTTCAGATGGTTTTTCTTTCCAGGCTTTGACCATTTTATCACCAGTAGATAATAAGTTCTTAGCGTTGGATAAATTAAATTTTGATAAAACTCGAGTTATACCGTTTAAAGGTAAATAAATAGAACTGATACTACTTCTTTTGGCAATAGTAGCCAATCTTCTACGTAAACCTTGCTGAAGATTTTTTGGCTGCAAAATTACATTGTTCTCTTGAGTAGTTGCTCTCCTGGTGTAATTTAGAAGCTTAACCCAAGTATTTATAAGGATAGGGGTATTTTTTTCCACAAGAACTTTCTGTTTTAAGCTTTTGCCTTTTAAATATCGCAGCATTCCTTCTAATATAAACACAAAACCACATCCTCCAGAATCTACGACGCCCGCTTCTTTTAAAATAGGAAGCATCTGGGGAGTTTGATTTAAAGTTTCTTTTGCCTTTTTTAAAATCTTCTCAAAAAATAAAGAAATAGAGACGGCATTGTCTTGAATTTCTAATGCAGCTTGTGCTGTTTCTCTCATTACTGTAAGGATAGTCCCCTCAACGGGACTAGAAACACCTTTATATGCATATATACTGCCCTTATTTAACGCTTCTGCTAAATCTTTGAGGGTTATTTTATCTTTAGAATCCAACCCTTCGCTAAAGCCATAAAAAAACTGTGAAAGAATAACACCTGAGTTTCCACGTGCCCCCATAAGACTTGATATAGCAATAATTTTAGAAACTTCCCCTACTGGCATTTCGTTGATATTTTTAATCTTAGAAAGTTCATCGATTATGCTTTTAAGACAAGAGCACATATTTTTACCAGTGTCCCCATCTGGAACTGGAAAAACATTTAGATCATCTACAATCTTAGATTTGTTTTTTAGCCAGGTATACCCTGCCGAGATTAACTCTTTTAGCTTTTCACTGTCTATATATTCCATATTAAGGGTAACTTTTATCTTAGATCATCTTAGCTTGGAAGCAAAATTGTATAATTAAAATATAAGCTGTTAATATAAGAACAGCTATTTTTTAAGGCTATTTAATACTTCCTTTGATATAAGCTCAACGAGAGCATCATAAACTAAGGTTTTAGCTTCGGGTTTAAATCTTGGATCTTCTATACCGCAAGTAGATTCATCACAAGATAAACATAAAGTTTTATCTGATGCTGTAATATTTTTGCTACCAAATACTTCCATTCTTCCCATTACTGTATTTTTTATTTCGTTCTGAACAACTTTTTCAAGATCGGGATAACTAATGCAATCAGGATTTTCATTTAAAAATTTCCTAGCCATTTTAACAGCATTAGCAGACATTTCTGTGTAAAAATTAATTTTGCATATTCCTAAACTTATTGCTTTTCTAAAGTCATCATCTGGTATACCAGAACCGCCATGCAAAACAAGTGGAATAGGTATTGCTTCTTTTATGCTTGCAATTCTTTCAAAATCAAGTTTTGGTTCACCTTTATATGTTCCATGCACATTACCTACAGAGATAGCAAGAGCATCTACTCCAGTTTCGTTATAAAATCTAACTGCATCTTCAACTCTTGTAAAAGACTCTTCTGATGCTTCATGAGGAGTGGGTGGGGTAACCCCTATCACCTCTCCACCAATGTTTCCAATCTCCCCTTCAACACCAACTCCCACGCTGTGAGCAATTTTTACAATCTCCTTAGTTTTTTCAATATTTACATTTAAAGGTTCAGCACTGCAGTCAAACATAACAGATGTAAAACCTGCTCTGATAGCCCTGATAATGGTTTCAAAATTGTGCCCATGGTCTAAGTTTATGCAAACAGGTATACTTACTTCTTTAGCTGCTCTTATAATTGAAGGCGCAATATGTTCAAGATTTAAATATTTAAAATGAACTTCAGCAAGTTGTAGAATTACAGGAGAATTTGATTGAATTGCTGCTTCTATTATCGGGTCAATAAGATTTATGCTTGTTACATTGAAAGCACCAACAGCATATTTATTTTCTCTGGCATGATCTAGGAGGTCTTTTAAATTTATTAAAGACATAAAAATCCCTTCCTACTAAAAAATTACTATTGCTATTATTTATTTAAAACTATAAAAATTATATTCTTCTTAAATATAATAATTTTTTAGATTTTATTTGTATAGCAATTTATTAAATAATTTAAAATAAAAAAATAATTTAAAACAAATTAATGCAAAATTATATAGGCTTTACAAAATTGGGAGATAATTTTCAATTTCATAATTTGTTACAAAAGCCCTGTATCTATCCCATTCGATTTTTTTGTTTTCAATAAATTTATTAAAAATATGATCTCCTAATGTTTGTCTCATGAGTTCACTATTTTCAAGATTTTTAACAGCAATATATAAATTGTCAGGTAGGGTTTCTATTCCTGCTGCTTCTCTCTTTTTTAAATTCATTTCGAAAATATTTTCTTCAATTGGGTCTGGTAAAGGATATTTATTTTTAATTCCTTCAAGACCTGCTGCAAGCATCACTGAAAATGCTAAATAAGGGTTACAAGCTGGGTCAGGACATCGAAGCTCAACTCTTGTAGCTTTCTCTTTGCCAGGTTTGTAGAATGGGACTCTTACTAAAGTAGACCTATTTTTTCTTGCCCATGATATATAAACAGGTGCTTCAAATCCAGGAACAAGTCTTTTATAAGAATTAACCCATTGATTAGTTATGGCAACAAATTCTTTGCAATGTTTCAGAAGTCCTGCGATATAACTTTTGCCGTCAGCTGATAGGCAATAAGAATCATTTACATCAAAAAATGCATTTTTATCTCCCTTAAACAATGATTGGTGGGTATGCATCCCACTGCCATTTACCCCAAATATAGGTTTAGGCATAAAAGTTGCATAAACCCCATTTTTTATTGCGATTTCTTTTACAACTACTCTATAAGTCATGGCATTGTCAGCCATAGTTAAAGCATCTTGATATCTTAAATCAATTTCATGCTGGGAAGGTGCAACTTCATGATGTGAATATTCAACTCCTATCCCCATTGCTTCAAGGTAAAGAATTGTTTCTCTTCTTAAATCACTGGCAAAATCTAGATTAGTCAAATCAAAATATCCACCATAATCAAGTACCTCAGGTTGTCCTTTATAATTTTTAAAATAAAAATATTCAAGCTCAGGACCAACGCAAAATGTATAACCAAGTTCCTTTGCCTTCATTAAATTTTTTTTCAAAATCCACCTTGGGTCTCCTTCAAAATGTTTTCCATCTGGAGTCATAATATCACAGAACATTCTTGCAACCCCATTTTCAGAAGGTCTCCAGGGAAGCATTTGAAATGTTGAAGGATCAGGAAGTGCTATTACATCGCTTTCTTCAATTCTTGAAAAACCTTCGATTGACGAACCGTCAAATCCCATTCCCTCTGTAAGCGCGTTCTCAAGTTCCTCATCGGTTATTGAAAAACTTTTTAGCATACCTTGGACATCAGTAAACCATAATTTTATAAATTTTACATGGTTGTCTTTTACTCTTTTTAATATATGTTCTCTCATCATGTCATCTTTTTGTGTTTTTTCCATTAAATTCTCCTTGCTGTCTTTAAATTTAAAATTATCAAGCTATTTATTTTGTATAATGTTAGTCAGATTATATTCCAAAAAAGTAAGGTAATGTTAAATTTATGCTAGATCTTTCTTGAAAAAGTTTCTTCATTTCTTGAAATTACTCTTATATTTTCTATTCATGTTTTATGCTTTACCGAAGTTTAATATTCCGAAAACTTATTTGTTATAGGATATCTTCTATCTTTACCAGAAGCTCTTTGAGTGATTTTTATGCCGGGAGGGCCCTGTCTTCTTTTATACTCACTCGAATCTATCATTTTTATTACTTTTTTGACTATTTCTGCCGGAAAACCAAGATTGTTTACTACATAATCATAGTCCATATCATTCTCAATGTAGGATTTTATTATTTGATCCAAAATATCATAGGGCGGGAGGCTATCTTCGTCTTTTTGATTTGGTTTTAACTCTGCAGTTGGTGCTCTTGTTAATATACTTTTAGGAATTAGATTATTAAATTTTTGGTTTATAAAATTACATAATTTGTAAACTTCTGTTTTGTAAATATCTTTAAGAGGAGACAATCCGCCTACCATATCCCCATAAAGCGTACAATACCCTACACTTATCTCACTTTTATTTCCAGCCGAAAGGACAAGCCAGCCAAATTCATTTGATAATGCCATTAATATATTCCCTCTTATTCTTGCTTGTACATTTTCTTTTGTAAGATTTATTTCTTCAGATTTAAAAATATCCTTTAAGTTTTCTATGTAAGAAAAATATATTTGGGTAATTGGAATTTGAAGATAATTAATCTTCAAATTTTTAGCAAGAAGAATCGAGTCATCAATACTTTCCTTACTGGAAAACATTGAAGGCATCAAAACACCTGTTACATTTTCATTCCCTAATGCAAAACACGCGATTACAGCACAAAGTGCTGAATCAACTCCTCCGCTTAAACCCAAAACAGCTTTTTTAAACCTATTTTTATGAAGATAATCTTTTGTTCCTAAGATTAACGCTTTAAGTATTTCTTCTTCCTTACAAGAAATTAAATTATTATAAGCTAAAGTGGTTGATTTGCCGGCCACCTGTCTATTAGGAGTTTTTTTAATACTTGGCTTTTTTAATTCACCAAAAGGAATTTTGATTATTTTAGGTTCAGTTATTTCTGATTTTAAAAGTTCTAGCCTTTGATTTTTGAATTTTGCGTCCTTTAGTCTTATCGATTGAACTTCTTCAAGATCTAAATCATAAACTAAGAAATCTTCTTCAAATGGTGCGCATCTTGCAATTATGTCCCCTTCAGCATTTAAAATTATAGAATTACCATCAAATACTAACTCATCCTGACCACCCACTATGTTGACATATAAAATGCAGGCTCTTGAGTCAATAGCTCTGGCATGCAGCATTTTTTCTCTTTCATGAACTTTTTTTATATGGTAAGGTGATGCAGAAATATTAATTATAAGTTCGGCTCCGCCCAATATTGCTTGAATTTTTGTAGGTCCTTCTGCGCAATAAATATCTTCACATATATTTATCCCAATTAAATTTTCTTTAAATTTTAATAGAATATTTTTTTCTCCTTTTCGGAAATACCTTTCCTCATCAAAAACTGAATAATTAGATAAATGTTGTTTATTGTATATTGCAAGTAGTTTTTTGTTAAAAATAATTGCTGCTGAATTAAAGGTCTCATTAGTTTTGCCAACAAAGCCAAAAATAACTAACAAATTTTCCGTCAACTCTTTTACTTTTTCAAGATACTCAAGATTCTTATTAATAAATGCTGGTTTTAATAAAAGATCTTCAGGTGGATAGCCAGTTAATACAAGCTCGGGTAAAGCCACAATCTCACAATTAAACTTTCTAGCTTTGTTTATAGAATTAGCTATCAAATCAAAGTTTTTTTGAAAATCACCAACTGTTGGATTAACTTGGCATATGGCTAATCTTATTATTGAAATGTAATTCTCCTACCTTATTATGTTTTATTTTTTATTTTAGGTTAATTTGTTCTTTATAATTTATACGAAATTTGTTACTCGTATTACTTAAAAGCTTAAGCTAGCTCCTGGAGAGCTTTTCTATTGCTTCTTTTGATATTTTATCAGGCGTCCATTTAGGCTCCCATACCAAATTAACATTAACTTTACCAACATTATCTATTTTTTCAATTCTTGCTCTTGCTTGTTCTTTTATAAACATATGCATAGGGCACCCCATTGTTGTGAAAGTCATATCAACATTTACATCATTATTATTGTTTATGTCAATTTTATAAATAAGTCCTAAGTCAACAATATTAATTGGTATTTCTGGATCATAGATTTCTGAAAGTGCTTTTAAAATATCATCTTTTGTTAATTTTTTTATTTCGCCCATTTCGTCTCTGTTTCTCTTATTTTTTATAATTTTTATGTTAATTTTTAAAAATAAAATATTTATCTTTCTTGTTTTCTTGCTGCAGTTGGTAATAATTTCTAAGTTCTAAAACGGTCTTATTTAAAGCTTCAACTAAATAGTCAGCTTCTTCTTTTGTATTTTCAAAACCAATAGAAATCCTAATCGAGCTTCTTGCCATTGCAGGACATAATCCAATAGCAAGTAAAGCCTCATTAGCCTCCTTAGATGCGCTTTTACATGCTGAACCGGTTGAGATAGCTATCCCATATTCTTCATTTAGCTTTTTTACTATGTCAATTCCTTCAACAGGCTCGAATGTAAGATTTATGTTTCCCGGTAACCTTTGCTTAGGATGCCCATTATACATAACATCACTGATTTTTTTTAATACCTCATCTTTGATGTAATCTCTTAGCTGGGAAACATAAGCTCTACGTTCGCTTAAACTTGGAAATAAAATTTCTGTTGCTTTTGCAAAGCCTAAAATATCAGGTATATTTTCTGTGCCCGATCTTTTCCCTTTTTCTTGTCCTCCACCGAAAATTTGTGGCATTATTTTGATGCCATGCCTTACGTATAAAGCCCCGATCCCTTTCGGAGCATAAACTTTATGTCCAGATATTGATAATAAATCCACATTTAACGTATCTACATCTATAGGTATATTCAAATAACTTTGTATGGCATCACAATGGAAAACAACATCACTTTCTTTAGCAATTTTACCTATTTCTTCAATAGGCTGGATGGAACCCATTATATTGTTTGCGTGCATTACGCTGATTAATATTGTAGTTGGCTTAATTGCTTTTTTTACGTCATTTGGGTTAATTATTCCAAAATTGTCGACTGGTATGTAAGTAACATCAAATCCTTCATTTTCTAGTATTTTCAACGGCATGTGGACAGCCGGGTGTTCTATCTCAGATGTAATTATATGATTTCCCTTTTTATAATAACACTCAACTACTCCAAAAATTGCTAAATTATTACTTTCCGTTCCCCCGCTTGTAAATATAATTTCATCAGGATTTGCATTTATGGCACCTGCAATAACATTTCTTGAATGTTCAAGTATATTCTTTGCTTCGACTCCTAATAGATGGGGCTCTGAAGCATTACCAAAGTATAAAGTCATTGCATCATAAGCTGCTTTTGCGACTTCTTTTAAAACAGGGGTAGTTGCACCATGGTCCATGTATATATAATGATTAAACCTGTTATTCATAATGTAATTAATAATTAACTAAAAGCTAAAAGCTTTTATACTCATATCTTATAAAATTAAATCAAGTTAAACTATAATTAAAATAAACTTGTTCTTTGTTTATTCTTGGATTCTTATTTTTTTATATTTTTTACAACCTAGTGACTAACGTCACTATTATATTTACTTAATTTTATATTATTTAACATTATTTTAATATCATTTATGTCAAATAGTGTCAAATAATAATAATAAGCATCTAAAACTTTGTGATAAAGATAAATTATTTAGCTATGATACAGTTACTTTAAGAAAACACTCAAAGCTTTTCCTAAAGCTGAGGGAAAGCTTGCTTAAAGTTTTTAGGCTTTAGCTCTCCTCTTAAAAGAGGAGCCATGCCCGCTTCGCCTTCAAATGGTTTTCTTAAATAACTGTATCATAGCTCTTAAAGTTTTGTTTTTATTGCTATTGTGGAATTTTAGATGTTTCCCAAATGATTATAAATTTTAAGTTTGAATTAATTAATAATCATGTAAAATAATAAAAGTTATTTAATAAATAAAACAATAAAATATTTAATGAATTTAATAAACTCAAAATAGTTGGAGTAATAAATGATAGCAGATTTTCACACACATACTTTTCTATCTGATGGAATAAATAGTCCAATTGAGCTAATAAGATGTGCTGTTGCTAATGGGTATTCAATTATCGGTATAACAGACCATGTTAGTTATTCAAATATTGACTACGTGGTTGAAGCAGTAAAAAGAGATTGTAAATTAGCTGAAAGATTCTGGAACATCAAGGCAATTCCTGGAGTGGAGCTGACAAACATACCTCCTGATAGCATAAATGAGTTAGCTAAATACGCTAAGGAAAGTGGTGCCAATTATGTTGTTGTTCATGGAGAAAGTATCTATGAAAAGGTGGAAGCCAAGACTAATTATAACGCTCTTAATTCTAATTATGTTGATATATTGGCTCATCCAGGGTTAATTACCTCTCAAGAAGCTAAGGAGGCAGCAAAGCGTGGTATATTTCTTGAAATAACATCTAGATTAGGGCATTGTCTTACTAATGGACATGTTGTTAAGATTGGAAAATCTGAAGGAGCCAAGTTTCTTATAAATAGTGATTCTCATAGTCATAAAGATTTGTATTTTGAAGATATGCAAGTAAAAGTTGCGAAAGGTGCAGGATTAAATGAAGGAGAGATAAAAGATATTTTTGAAATTAATGTTAAAGATTTGCTAAAGAAATTAGATATAGATTATTAAAAATTATTATAAACTAAGTACTTTATATGAAAAAGATATTGTATATAGACTGTTTTTCTGGCATCAGTGGAGATATGATGCTTGGATCTCTTCTTGATTGTGGGCTTGACTTTAATGATTTAAAAAAAGAGCTCTCTAAGCTAAATATAAATGGCTATGAATTGGATTTTAAACAAGAAATAGTAAATGGCATTAATTGTGTGTCTTTTAAGATAAATGTTATAGAAGATCAGCCGGAAAGAAGCTATCCGCAAATTCAGGAAATTATTAATAAAAGTAGCTTAAGCAACAAATCCAAATCAATTTCACTGTCAATTTTTGATATTTTAGCTAAAGCTGAAGCAAAGATACACAATGAAACTTTTGAGGAGCTTCATTTTCATGAAATAGGAGCTATTGATTCTATAATTGATATTGTTGGAACAGCAATTGCTATTGATTTACTGAAAATAGATGAAGTTTACTGCTCCCCAGCTATTCCCCTAGGGGGAGGATTTATTAATACGTCTCATGGGAAAATACCAGTTCCTGCGCCAGCTACGCTAGAAATATTAAAAGGCTTACCTGTTTATTCTGGTAATTTTGATTTTGAAGTTACTACACCTACAGGTGCTGCTATCTTAAAAAGTTTAGTTTCCTGTTTCTGTGATTTGCCTTTAATGAATATATTAAGAATTGGATATGGGAAAGGGAGCAGGGTAAACAAGGTTAGTGAAATACCTAATTTATTACGTGTATTGATTGGTGAACTCAATGATTTTACCGTTAATAAAGAGTTTTTTATAAAAGTTCAAGATGCTGGTTTTGGTGTGCAAAGTGTTATCCATCTAGTTACAAATTTAGACGACATATCATCTGAAATAATAAGTTATTTATTTGATAAACTTTTAGGTGAAGGGGCTTTAGATGTATGGACAGAGCCAATTCTTATGAAAAAAAATCGCCAAGCCTTAACTTTAAATGTGCTTTGCCATGAGAAAGACGAGATTAACCTTTCAGAAATGATATTTTTAGAAACATCTACTCTTGGAATAAGAAGACAAAAACTTCAGCGGTTTTTTCTTAAAAGAAAAGACGAGATAGTTAAACTCCCTTATGGTGAAGTAAAAGTCAAAATAGGATATTTAAATAACAAGATAGTAACTTGTTCTCCAGAATATGAGTCATGTAAGAAACTTGCTATAAAAGCAAAGAAACCTTTAAAGCAAGTTTATCAGGATGCAATTTTCTTTTTTTCAACTAAATAATATCTTAAAATTTCTTGTATTATTGCCACGGTTGGGACAGCAAGCAATAGTCCAATCCACCCAAAAACTGCACCACCCGCAATTAAAGAGAAAATAACAATCCCAGGATGTACCCCAACTTGATATTTCATTATGCTTGGAGAAATAAAATAATTATCTATTTGTTGAATTGCTACAAAAGTAATGATTACAAGCAGTGCCTTTAGTGGTGAAATAAACAAAGCTGTGAATGCTGCAGGTATCCCACCAATTACAGGACCTAAAAATGGGATTAAATTAAATAATCCTGCAATAAATCCAAGAAGTACAGCAAAATCAATTCTTAAGATAAGCAAGTCAATAGTACAAAGAACGCCAACAATAAGTGAAACAATTAACTGACCTCTAACATATCTACCAAATACAATGTTTATTTTCGAAAGTATTATTTCAGTTTCTATTTTTTGTCTGATAGGTATCACACGCATAAAAGAATTTCTTATAATATCAGTGTCTTTTAAAATATAAAATCCAAGAATAGGGCCTATTATAAAATTAAGGATTCCTGAGACTAATGTTCTTGTAACAGTTGTTGCTCCTTGGAAGATATTAAAATTTTCTAAACTAAACCTATTAATTAAGTACTTTGTTATTTCTTCAGAAGTAATTTCAGACAAGTCAAACTGAAATACTCTTTGTATGTTTTGGATGAAGGTACTGGTCTTTGCAAGATTATTCAGATAATTTGAAAAACTTTCCATGTAAAAAGGGATTTGCGTTATAAATGTTTTAAATTGCTCAATAACAAGCGGTATTATAAAGAATAAAATAACAAAAAGGATCGCTAAAAAAATAAAATAAGATAGCGAAACAGCAAAAATTTTTCTCATCTTTTTTTGTAGGACTTTAACAAGAGGGACTAGCATATAAGCAATAAGAATTCCTATTATGAGTGGTATAATTGCAGTTCTAACAAGATAAATAATGTAAAAACAAACTGCTACTATTACTAAGAGTCCAATTATTGACCAGGAAAAAATGCCAATATTTTTTATTGCCAGATCTTTACTGGTATTTAAGTTTTCGTTGGTTAGATTTGTTCTTTTAAATTTTCTTTTATAATTTTGCAAGTTTATTTTATTTAAGTGTTTTTAATGATTCATGGATTCACATTATTAATAAGAGGTTGCAGTAAATAACTCTCTTAAAAAATCAAGTAAAAAATAATAATTAAAAATTTGCAATAATTAAATTTTGTTATTGTAAATAATACAGACAAAGAAATTATATAGATAAAAATATCTAATTACAATTTTGCAATTGAAGTAATATTATAATTATGATAAATTTTAAGGGCAATTTTTATTTGATTGTTTATATTTTTATTATTTTTATGTTTATTTACTATCTTTTTAATATATAAATTATGCCAGAGCAATCAATAGCTTCTTACATTTCTAATTTAACTGCATTAGGGATAATGATTTTAGTTTCATTATTTTTATTTTTGATTTTATTTATAATCTCAAAAGTTTTGATTAATTTAAATTTAGAAGGTAGCCAGGAAGATAAAGAGACAGAGAAAAATTTAAAAGAAGAACCTTCCTCATCTTTGCGTACTATAAATTTAAAGAAAGATCCAAATATATTTGTTAATCTTTTGTCTTTATTTTTCTTTTTTATTTTTTTTATAATCTTTATTCTGCTATCTTTATTTTTTATAATTTTAAAGGACCTTATGAGTGTAAGATTAAATATTGCTTTTATAGGATTAATCTTTATTTTTCTCATTTTTATTACAGTTTACATTGTTAAATCTAAAATATTTAAGCGAAGTTAGGATTGACTCAAAATTTAATAAAAGCAAATTTAAATATTTACGTTGTAGGTTTTGGATGCTGCAAACAAGAGATATTAGCATCGATAGGACCTGTATATGATATAAGCAGGTTTGGAGTAAGATTTGTTAGTTTTCCGGAAGATGCCGATGTTCTTATATTTCAAGGATTTTACAATCAGCAAAATCTAGTAAGATTTTTGGAAATTTATAAAAAAATGGTCAAGCCAAATTGGGTAATAGCTTATGGAAAGTGCGCTATTGAAAATGTAGATTATTTTAGCAACAATGATGTTTTTAGCGAATTTAGCAAAGAAATAAAATTTGATGTATTTGTACCAGGGTGTCCTCCACGACCCGAAGCATTTATCTATTCGGTATTAAGACTAATTGAGAAACCATAGTTTATTAAATATATGTGCACTTCTCAAAGAGTCATATTTATGGTTATTGAGATAATTGGAGATAATGTAGCAAAAGAGATAAGCAAGTATTAAAAAACGATAGGAAAGATAATGGAAGCAGAGGAAAATAAAAATAAAGAAAATAATCCTGATAATCTAATAAATAATAATTTAATAAACAAAACAAATAAAGCTATAGATAGTAATAAAATAGAAAATAGCAAAATAGATAATAACAATGACAAAAATTACAAAAAAGAGGGCATAAATGTAAATGGAGCAAATAGCCTAGATGATTTTAAAGATGATTTGAGTAATGAAGACATCGAAAAGAATCTAGATTTTTATTTTGGAAATAAAATAGGGATTATTTACAATTTTGGCAAGGATTTATATTTTGAAGTAAGTCCTAAAGACCTTCCTGAAGTTATTGATGTTCTTAAAAATAATTCTTCTTTTAACTTTGATGTTCTTAGTTATATAAAGTATAAAGAGCATAGGAATTTTCTTTTGATTGGGCTTTTTTCTTACGAAAGGGGTTTATCTATAAACTTAAGGGTAAAGGATTTTTTTAATGAGAAAAAGCTTGATTTGAAAAATATTTTGAGCTTAACTAAAAAATGTTTTGAAACAGCAGAAAACTTTTTAGAGCAAAGCTATTTAAAAGATATCTATACAGATGTTGTTATTTTAAGCCAGGTACCAGAAACACTTGATAATTTTGATATGTATCTTTCCTTAGATGCTGGTTCTAGTTCCATAAAGAGTTTATATTTAAATGATGAAATTTCAAGTTTTGATTTGAGTATTCTATTTAGATCCAGTGAGATAAACAAATTAATTTCAATTTTAAATACTCTTGATTATAAAGCAGCTATATTCCCAGAATTATGTTTTTGTATTGGGATGGAAAGTCTTTTATCTATTAAAATATCCAAGAGAACTGAGTA
>Ga0255346_1003639_pt1 | contig 17848 bp, 21 predicted proteins | sample wastewater_treat_FD_194410 | JGI IMG/M metagenome (GOLD analysis project Ga0255346, IMG submission 194410) | Wastewater microbial communities from Lulu Island WWTP, Vancouver, Canada - plant22 | ecosystem: Engineered > WWTP > Wastewater > Unclassified | place: Canada: Vancouver, British Columbia... | reverse complement strand
GGATATCAAAAATATTCAGTACAAACTAAACCGAAGACCTCGAGAAAAATTAGATTTTAAATTACCCAAAAATGAGTTTTTCAAACATTTTGTGTAATTTCGCACTTGCTGGTTGAATCTGCAATAAAATGATTTACGCAGGTTTGATATTTTGTATTTAAGAATGTTTTATATTTGTTGCGTAAATAAGACGTTAGGGGTAATTGAATGCAAAAATGAAAGGAGGTTGAAAAGATGAAGAAATATGATCCCAAGGTCACACCTTGGCAAGTCAGTGAGCGAGATTTCCCTCGTGAAGGGAGTCCAACAGAGAAACTGAAATTCTTGCTAAGATATGCAATCTTAGCTCCTTCCAGTCATAATAGTCAGCCATGGAAGTTCCACATTCGGGACAGCGAAATCGATATTTTTGCTGATAAGGACAGGTGGCTTAAGGTCGCTGACGCTGACCAACGTGAGTTATATATCAGCGTTGGTTGTGCTCTGGAGAATCTTCTTATTGCCGCTGAGCATTTCGGATACGCTCATCAGGAGGAGTACTTCCCGGAAGGTGAAGATAACCTTGCAGCGGTGGTGAAACTTACACCCAAAGGAAAAATCGAGAAACAAAGGGATCCAGTACTCTTTGAGCAGATTCCGAAAAGATATACCAACCACAACTTATACGAGACACGAAAGATACCTAAGGCGGAGATGGCTCAGTTACATGCCTGTATTTACGAGGAAGGTTTCTGGATATTCTCAACTAACGAGGGCCCTTATATTCTCTTTACCGAAGAGGAACTTAGACGCCGAATCGACGAGCTCATCACCCGTGCGGATGCCATCCAGTTAACAGATCGAGCCTATACAAAAGAACTGGGGTTCTGGTTTGGGCAAGGTGTATTTGGTACCCCATGGTTGATGGCCAAGATAAGCCGGTTGGCGTTAACCTACCTCAACATCAGTAAGGGACAAACGAAGAAGGACTCTGAGATGCTCCTGAGTGCTCCTGCGCTGGTCGCCCTAGCCTCGGTGGCTGACGACCGAAAATCCCAAGTAATGGCTGGCCAAATCTTCGACAGAATTGCCTTGACCGCCACCAGTCTTGGGATGGCCATACATCCAATGAGTCAAATACTTGAGGTTCCTGAAATACAGGCCAAGTTAAGGGAGCTCTTGGAGGTTCCTGAAGTGAAGGCTGAGGTAGCGAAGCTCTCGCCTGAAGAGAATGTGTTCCCAAAGCAAACCTTCCGGTTAGGATACGCAGAACCAGAGAAGGAGCAGACACCAAGAAGACCATTAGAAGAAGTTTTAGTGTAGCGAACATGTTTTTCAGTTTGAAAAAAATAGAGCATTCAACAGCGCCTAACAGCGTGTTTGCGGTTCGGTTCGCTCACCCAAATGCCTTCGGCACTTCGCAAACACGCGAAACGTTGTGCGTCATGCAAAATGCGTCCTAAATGACAAATTGTGCTATATTATCCATTGCCTTGGGTGACAAATGAAATACAAGTGAAGAGTCTCAAAAACAGAATAATTATCAATTTTATATAAAATATTATGGATAAGCCTACTATTACAGAAACAATCATTGCGTTGGAGACAGCAGCTCTCGATGCATGGCTCAATGGTAATCCCTCTCCTTATCTCGACCTTTATTCGAAGGACTTCACTTATTTCGACCCTGTTCAAGAAAGGCGGCTTAACGGCTGGGACAAGATAAAAGAGTTGTATGAAAGCATGCGGGGAAAGGTAAAAATGGATCAATTCGAAATGATAAATCCCGTTGTACAATCAACCGATACAATGGCAGTTCTGACCTATAATCTGCACTCATACTCAGGTGAAACGCTCTGGAAAGAGAATTGTACAGAAGTGTATAGGCTTGAAGCAACTAACGAGTGGAAAATCATCCACAGCCATTGGTCGTTGACTAAACCCTCTATTGATTAACTGCACCTTCACACCTTTTAGATTGCTTATGGATAAAATATTGACATTCACTGATAAACAAGCCTTTCGGGAATGGCTTGGCAAGTATGGAACAAAGAGCGATGGTGTATGGTTACTCTTTAGTAAAAAAGGAGAATTTGTCACACTCTCTGCGGGTGATGCATTGGAAGAGGCGCTTTGTCACGGATGGATAGACGGACAAATGCAATCCCTTGACGATAATACTTATAAAAAGTATTTTGCGCGACGTATACCTAAAAGCAAATGGTCTGTTAAAAACAAAGAGCTGGCACAAACTCTTATGGAAAAGGGTTTAATGACCCGGCAGGGTTTAGAAGCCATTGAACGCGCCAGGAAAAACGGTTCATGGGATAATGCGAAACGTATTCTTATTGACGATGAACAAATACAGATATTTAAGGAAATCATTCAACCGTATGAGCCTGCTTATACCAATTTGCAGGCTATGTCGCATTCGGTACAGCGTGCATATACCGGATTTTATCTTGATGCCAAATCTGACAAAGCCCGACAAGCCCGGATAGAAAAGATTATTGACAGACTTAATAGAAATTTGAAGCCAATGTGATGTAAGTAATTTATGACGATATTGAAAAAAAGAAAAGAGTTATAAAATGCACGAACGCACAACAGGTCGGTATATGCAATTGCCTTCCGTACAGCGGGCCAAACATCAAGGTATAAGGCTTCCAATTCCCACTGTACGGGCTGCCCCGCCTGATGGCGGGGGCTCACACTTGGTGTCATGGTTCTTGCCAACGCGATAAATAAGTAACTAAATCCACTCTCCTACTCCGCAACATACCTGCAAAAACTCATGCCACAGCAATAAAAGGCAACTGCACATACAGCCAATCCGTTAGGTGAAATGGTAAAAAACAAGAGTGCAACAAGGAACCAACGTGATGAAAACCGGTAAAAGGTCGAATTATCGTGATATTAAAAAGGATGGCTGAATCAGAAAAAAATAAATGCAATAAACTATAATGACAAATTATTCCCTCATTGTCAAAAAAATCGACAACTCATTTCTGCATGTTTTAGCCAAAATGTTAGACCAAACAAAAAAAATCACCTACGGATTTTGACCGTAAGTGATTGAGCGGCAAACGAGGCTCGAACTCGCGACCCTCAGCTTGGGAAGCTGATGCTCTACCAACTGAGCTACTGCCGCCTTTCGCAATGCAAATGTAGCAGTTTTTTATTTTGTAGGAAATTTATTTCCAATTTTTATTGATATTTTATAGCGAAAAATCATTAACTTTGCGCTTGCAAAAAGCAATCGGGATGTAGCACAGTTGGCTAGCGCGCCACGTTCGGGACGTGGAGGTCGGGTGTTCGAGTCACCTCATCCCGACAAAAAGGACGAAAGAGATAACACTTCCGCCCTTTTTTGTTTTCACACATATCGATTCACAATCAAAATGCCTGACTGCGAAAAAAGTTCATCTTATTAAGTTAATGAAGTAAACAGGGGTTTCCGAAACGGGGTATAAGACTTTTACGGTTCTTTGAAAATAGGTATTTCCCGTTTCACATTTTGACTGAGCGAGATCATGGTTTCGGTGGCAACAACACCGGGAATTTCCTGAATACGGTTGTTGAGAAGATCCATCAAATGTTCATTATCGCGGGCGTAAAGTTTAACTAACAACGTATAGGGACCCGTAGTGAAATGACACTCGGTGATTTCGGGAATTTTCTCAAATTCGGGTACCACGTTTTTATACATGGAGCCTTTCTCGAGTTTCACGCCAATATAAGCAGTTGTAGCATATCCGAGCACTTTGGGATTAACATTATATCCGGATCCGGTGATCACATTGTTTTCGATCATCCGTTGAACGCGTTGGTGGATGGCAGCACGTGAAACGCCACATTGTTCGGCAACATCTCGAAATGGAATTCGGGCATTTTGAGAGATGATCTCTAAAATTTGTCGGTCCAATTTGTCAATTTTTTCCATCGAATTTCTTTTATTATTTACGTTTTGACTTCAAAAGTACTAATTTTCTTTATTAAAATGACAAATTGAAATTATTTTTTTGAAATAAAATAATTTGTAAACTAAATAGTCTCAATTTTGAAACGAATATTTCGTGAAAGAAGAACTCTTACTGCAAAATCGAGTTAACCAGTATTTCTGCCACATTAAAATCGAATGCGGTTGTAATTTTAATGTTCTCGTCATTCCCCTCCACCAAGTGAATTTCGATACCATACTCTTCGGCCACCGAAGCATCGTCGGTAAAGGAGCTTTTGAAATCGACAGAATAGGCTTTCTTCAAAAGACGAGCAGGAAAAACCTGAGGAGTCTGTACCAATTTCAACAAAGAGCGATCGATGGGTTTGTGTCCGTGTGAAGTGAGCATCCGGACACTGTTTTTTTCGCTCACTACCGGGATAGCTCCACATTGACAATTTGCGGCTTCGGCAAATACGTTTTCAATAACCGAGTGTGCAACAAATGGCCGAGCCGCATCATGGATAGCCACCATTTCATCATCATCGATCAGCGAAAGTCCGTTTTTTACCGAATGAAAACGCGTTGCTCCCCCATCGACGAGCAAGTGCGGCACTTCAAATCCATGAGAAGAACATAACTGCGCCCACAAATTACGATATTCGGGATGAAGAACAACGACTATTTTCATTTCCCGATTGTATCGATAAAAAACTTGAATGGTATGCATCAGTAATGGTTTACCGCCAACAGACACAAACTGTTTGGGTAACTCGGTGCCTGCCCGAAGGCCTACCCCTCCGGCGACAATCACGACACTTTGTTTCTGCAAGCCCTTCATGCAACGACACATTAAGCAATCTCATCGAGCATGCGCTGCAAATCCTCGTCGGCTTTGGTAAGTTTCTCTTTGCAAAAAGCAATCAACTCGCCCGCATGCTTAACCTTTTCAGTCAGTTTATCCACATCAAGCTCGCCGGACTCGATAGAGCGGACAATTTCTTCCAGTTCTTTCCGTGCCTGAGAATAAGTCATATTTTCCATTTTTCGATATTTTTTATTTCCGAAGTTGCTTTACCATCCGAAAAAATAGTTTCGATACATTCGTTTTCAACGAGAGAAGTAGCGGAAGTTACGATTTTACCATTTTGCACCGTGATGGTATATCCCCGCTTCAGCACATTTTTGGGAGATACCATTTCAAAATATTGCTCAGCGTTCTCTATCCGATGTTTTTCACTCCGAATCACATGTTCAGCAGCATTCCGAAAGCGCACGACCTGCTCTTTGTGCTCTTGCCTGAGCGTATCGAGTTGCTTTTGTGAATAGGCACGAAGCATAAAAACAACATTTCCGATTTCGCTGTTTTGTTTACTCAAAAAGGCAATAGAATGATGATATACGTCCTTCGACAAAAGCGCCAACTCCGAGTTTTCGCGGCTAATCGCTTGTCTTGCAATAGATACCAAACGCTGTTGCAAGTCGGTTATTCGGGCGAGCGACTCGGCTTGATGATCGATGAAAAACTCGGCAACGGCAGTTGGCGTTTTAACACTTGTGTGGGCAACCATATCGAGCACGGTGACATCGCGCTCGTGTCCGATGCCGGTTACGATAGGCAAAGGAAATTGAGCACAGTTGGTTGCAACCGGATAAGAATCGAAACAGTTCAGTTCGGACGTTGCCCCTCCACCCCGAATGATAGCTACGGCATCAAACATATCCCGGTTTTCGTAAATCTTTTCGAGCGCAGCAATAATTGAAGCTTCGCTATTTTCTCCCTGCATTGCAGCCGGAAAAAGTTTCGTATAAAAAATCAATCCGAACGGATTCGAAGAAAGTTGATGCAAAAAATCGCCATATCCGGCTGCAGTGGCAGAAGAAATCACGGCAATCCGATTGCACACATCAGGTATAGGGAGTTCTTTATTAATCTTGAGCACTCCTTCCTCCTCGAGCCGGCGAATGACCAACATTCGGTTGCGCGCCATTTCGCCAATCGTAAACGAGGGATCGATATCCACCACCGTGAGAGAATAACCATACTGTTCGTGAAATTCCACCGACACACGAACCAAAACTCCCATTCCCGAAGTAAATGCCGTACTGGTTTGCGATTGGAAATAACTTTCGAGCAAACGAAAGGTATTTGCCCAAATCACACCACGAGCGCGGGCGACAATATTTTGCGTAACCGGATCTTTTTCGATAAACTCCAAATAGCAGTGGCCATTGGCATTGCGCCGCACATCACTCGTTTCGGCACGTACCCAATATGTGTCCGGAAAATTGTTTTTTACTACTTCCCGCACAAAGCGATTCAGTTCCAGCAAGGTGAGCGATTGATTCATAGTTTAATTTTTAAGCGCGCAACACGCAAATCCAAAGGACTATCGATGACGATGTAAAGATATTGGTTTTCTTTTTTCAAACCACTGTTCAGCCGAAAATTTAATAGATAATTCTCGTCGAGCTTGTTTTCGTAAAAGATCAGTCCATTTTCGGAAAGCAATCTGACGGTATATATATTAGGAGGAAACTCGCGATCGAGAAGTTGAACGGAAATATGATTTTCAGGATGATCCATCGAAACGGAAAAAACATCATCCGACAATATTTTTTCGGCGGGTTCGATACTTTCGAGAACGGTTCTCATAGCTTTGGAAAAATCGGGAATTCCGTATCCAAAGACAGTATCAGGGCGATTACACCGATCGGCCGATTCTTTCAGGGCATGGAGGATGTCGGTGCGGGTAAGTTGAGGATGAATGGACCAAAGAGAGGCAACGAGTCCGGCAAGAAATGGCGACGAAAAGGACGTTCCGTTCGACCATCCCACAACACCGTTTTGATTAACCGTAGCCACTCCCACTCCCGCCGACACTAAATCGGGTTTTATGCGTCCGTCGGCCGTAGGGCCAATAGAACTAAATTTGGCAATAGTGCTATCAAGTAGAACAGCTCCGACCGTAAGCGCATGAAAAGCATCGGCAGGAACTGTAATCTTTCTCCAGGGTTTATTGCCCTCATTTCCGGCACTGCACACCAATAATATACCTTTTTCGAAAGCTTTGTCGGCAGCACGTGTCATGAGTGAAGTCGAACCATTCATCTGCTCGTAGCGGTAACTCAACGATGGATCGTCAAAATCGCTATAGCCCAAAGATGTATTCACGATATCCACCCCCACGCTATCGGCAAATTCTATTGCCTCCACCCAAAAATCCTCTTCGACGGGAAATTCGCTTTGCGAATCTTCGGATCGGAGCAACCAGTAAGACGCTTCGGGCGCAGAACCGATCATGAGATAGGGCTGATTCACGGCCATAGTAGATAACACTTTGGTGCCGTGATCGTTTGCCGAAAAAAGAGATCCGTTCGGGACAAAATCCTTATATCCAAGCAGGTTGTATTTTGCGAAATAGGGAATAACATCCACATTGGTAAAACCGGCATCGATAACGGCAATCGCAATTCCTTTCCCCCGAAAACCGGCTTTGATCATTCGATCGGCTTTATGTAAGGCAAACTGTTCGCGAGAGATTCCAAAAAAATCCTTTTCGGAGACGGTATCCTCACAAAAAGAGGGTTCGAGACGTGGTCGCATAAGATGAGTCGTCCGTTGATCATTGCCGCGCCAGATATATTTAACGGAATCTACAAAAGGCAATAATCGTACGGCCTCTATTTGCAGGCTGTCCTTCAACTGAACCACGCAGGTATTGAACCACTTGCTTTTCGAAACAATTTTTCCACCCGAATTTGCAATGATCTGCAAATAATTTTTCGAGACAGGAAAATCGGTACTGTCGATATCGACCCGTTCTTTACGTTTGCGCTCTATTGCCCGTTTCGATAAAAAAGATTGCGGGTTGTCCACCGAATATTCCATCTCGCTTCCTTTATCCTTCAAATATACGCGGAAGCGATATTCGAGCGGAGAGGTTTGCCCCAAAAGCACTATAGAAAAAGCGGCAAATAGAATGATGGTGTAGATGCGTAGTGTCATGATTTTAACTGATGGATAAGCAAAAATACATACGATTTATCAAAAAGAAAAATCCGCATCGCGATTTTATTCACGATGCGGATCGGCAGCAGCAACAACTGTCCTTAATCTTTACCGAAACCTTCGGTCATTTTCTGAATATCCTGCAATGTAAAATCGCCCAGAAACTGGAGTATCACACTTTCATCATCGCTGCCATCGACAATCATGATGAGTTCGCGAATACTTTCGGGCTTGCCTTTCATAAAAAAATTCACGTTGTCGTCGTCATCCGATTTCACGCGCATCAGCAACTCATAATTATCTGCCTTGACTTGGTTGTTTGCCAGAGAGACCATGCGTTTTCCAATATTCTTATCCTCGGTAGTAAGAATGAGAATGGACGACAATTTGTGCAAAAAATTGCCCACGTCTATGCCCCCATAATTCATATTTTTGGCGTTTTTGGGGAAAAGTGAAAGCATGTTTTTCGAAATGTAAACCGACGTAACACCATCCATTTCGGTAAACTGTTCGAATGGATTCTTTTGGGCTGAAATATTTGCTGCGCATACTACAAAAAGTATAGCTATCAATAATTTTCTCATTGTTTCGTATATATAGTTTGATGAATAATCTTCTGTGTTTTCTCCACGTGAACAGCTGCTTTTTCGATAGGCTGCATGCCTTTTTCGAAATTATCGGAAAACAACTGCAGAGCGTGCATTGTTGCCCGATAAGCATCGTCCGGATTTTGATATGTGTCGGCCATCAAAGTCGGTTTGGGGCTATCGGATTGAACAAAAAAACGGATTCCGAACACAAGCAAAACAGAGGCGGCAACAACCAAAAACGGAGATAACAATCGTCGCATCCCGGTCCTCTCCGACTTCATTTCTCGATCGTCGTCAAACGAATCAATGAGCGCGGAAATTCTCTGTTCCAAGTCGGATGGAATCGGCACATTTTGGTCGTAAAGCGATAAAAACACCCGTCTATCCTCTTCGAGCGATTTGGGAACAACTTCCTGTCTGAAAAAATCGGACAACCGCTTTTCCTCATCGAGCGAGGTTTCTCCTTTATAAAATCTGTCGAGCAGTTTATGTATTTCTTCGATTTGCATATTCATTTTGTTTTTATGATCACGGTTCGTGTCGTTCGATCAATGCCAGTTGAGCCTTCATCGCACTTCGCGCTCTCGAGAGCAATTGTCTTATATTCACTTCGGTATATTGCGTAACATTCGCTATTTCCGGAATTGACAAATCGGCAAAATGTCGGAGTTGCATTACTTTTTGCTGCGAAGCAGGCAATTTTTTTAAGCAATCCATCACCACCGAGAGTTGATCCTTCGCCATCAGAGTATGTTCGAGCCACTCGTCGCTTTCAGTTTCCTGATCCGGATCGAGCAATGTTGTGCGCTTATGATAACTTTCGCGAAGCATATCGAGTGCCAGATTTTTGGCCATTCTGATGACAAAAGCCTCGTCATTGCGAATATCATCGAGTCGGTCACGCAGCTGCCAGAGCTTGATGTAAACCTCCTGCACAGCATCTTCCGCATCCTTTTCGTTTTCGAGAATCGAGTATGCTACCCGATAGATTTGTCGATGGTGACCCAGAAATCTATCTTTAAACTCACTACTCTCCATCCCTTTTTTTTGATGACCATTTCTCGATATCCTTCGGATCTATTTTTCCGGTAATGCTTATCAACGCAGGATCGTCACCTGAAGTAACAATTACCAGTTCGCGAATTAAATCCTTATCGAACCGAAGCAAAATTTTGGTTCTCTCGCTGCCATCGTTCGTGTTTAGAAACGTTTCGTAACGGTTATCTCGCAATTTCGAGACGCGTTCGTTGAAACGTTGCTTCACTTCGGGAGAGCATTCTTCGAGCGACAACACCTTGATGCCGGAAATATTTGCCAGCTCGCCGTTTCCCCGCTCGAAGGTTTTCGCCACGGACATCAACAATCCTCCCAATTTCACTTTTTCGACATTCTCAGCGCCCGAAAACTCATTGAAAAGTCGGTTTACGGATATTTGTGCCCACATTGCCGAACACAAAGCTGTAAATAGCAGCACACTAACAATTCTTTTATACATTGCTATAGAATTTAATTTGGGAGAAACATCAATCAGGATCGTTTCTATACAGAAGACGAATCAGATAAAATTCTGTGACACGGATTTGTTCAGATTGTGCAGAAAAAACCGTCTTTGGGAAAGAATAGCCGGCAACTTCTCGTCCGCCTGCAATTTGTCCGGGCTGCTATTCTGCTCTCACTACTTCCTTTCCGAAAGGCACAAAAGCCAGCCTCATCAGTTTGAAATGCTGATTGCCAAAAGGAATACCAATGATCGTGATATAAAAAAGCAGTCCGAATAACAGATGTGTCAGCGCAATGGGGAGTCCACCGATAAAAAACCAAATGATATTCATAACAGTGGACAGACAACCGGAGCTTGAAGGAATGGTTCGGATTTTTTTGCCAAAAGGCCAGAGTGCAAGTTCGGCCAGCTTGAGTGACTGAAGCCCAAATGGTATGCCGACAATCGTAACCATCATGCCGATGCTGCTGACGACATATTCGATGGCGGTGATGGCGCCACCGAACAACACCCAGATAATATTGCCCAATGTTTTCATCGCACGGCTATTACCTCGATCTCAATCGGAGCATTCTTGGGCAGCGCCTTCACGGCAAAAGCCGATCGCGCAGGAAAGATGCCCGAAAACTGTTCGGCATACACTTCGTTCATGTCCGAAAAATCGTTCATGTCGGTCAGAAATACCGTAGTTTTCACAATGGCATCCATATTCAGTCCGGCTTCTGCCAAAATAGCCCGAATGTTTTTGAACACTTGAGCGGTTTGTTCTTTGATGTCGCCTGTTACCATTGTTCCGGTAGCGGGATCGATAGGCAATTGCCCCGACACGAAAATCATCCCGTTTGCTTCTACGGCTTGGCTGTAAGGACCGATAGCAGCAGGGGCTTGTTGAGTTGAAATTGACTTTTTCATATTCTTGGAATTATAAATATTGGGTTCAAATTACAAATGTAATTTCATGATCTATATTATGAAAACAATTCGCTGAATATATTGTCTAAATCTTTTTCTAAATCGCCCTCATAATCGTTATGAGGAATTCCAAGATTCTCAAGGGCTTTTTTAAATCTTTTATATCCGTTTTCACATCTCAATTCTACCCAATTGATTCCCAGATCATCAAGTTGATTTTTGTTTTGGATGGAAAGCTTGTCAGCAACAAATACATTTGTTGCTCTTGCTATCACAGCATCGGCACTTTCAGGATTTCCGCGCCCCATTAACTTTACTTCACACAAGTATTCTCTATCGTCTTTTATCAGATAAAAATCAACCTCTCTGTCAAAGCCTTTATTTTTATCTTTTTTAAATATGGACTTATAATTGCTTTCATCAACAGAATACAATTTGCAAAGAGTTAGCATCAGGGGGTGCTCAACACGTTTGCCGGCGGTGCTCCAAAGTCCGCCACGAAGTTCAGCTCTTTTAACGGCAAGTGTGTTAATTACAATTAAGCTTTCACTCACGCTCAAATCTACAGAAACACCTTTAAATTTGATTGTCAAAGTTAAATCAAGTTCATGCTCAGTTTCAACCAGATTCTTTATGCTTTCGTAAAGCACATCATAATGTTCGTTTGCAGCATCAATGATTATTTCTTTTGTGGAAGAATTGAACATATTATGGATAGTTTTCTTGTTCAATCCCGAATTAATTGCAATTTCTTTAGCGGGTAAGTTTGGATTAAGAAATGCTTCTTTATACCAATCCACCGTAATGTCTTTACTTTGAAGTTTTGCTTCAACAATCTTTTTAAAAAAATCAATAGCAAATTGCAAAAACTCTGCATTGATAAGTGTTACAACTTCAATCCTATAGTCTTCGCCTTTTAAAAGTTTGCGGATAATATTTTTAGCTACTTGCTCAGTTAATGTCATTGTATTGTATTCTGAAATTCTTTAAGTGTTAAAAATTTTGTCTCAAATGTATCGAACATTTTTATTGATTTTTTGGATTTCATATAATTAAAATAAGTCTCATCTTTTTCTGTGAGAAAAAAGAAACGACCTAAACTTTTTGCCGTTTTACCCACTGTTCCACTACCTGCAAATGGGTCAAAAACAAGGTCGCCTTTGTAAGAATAGTATTGTATGACTCGCTTGCAAAGTTCAACAGGGAAAACGGCCGAATGAACTTTATCAAAGCAGGGGTCAATTTTCCAAACATTTGTTGTTTCATATCCCTCAGGTACTTTGCTCTCTTGAACCGTTTGCCAATCATATTGATGTATGTTCCAATCCAAAAGCTTTTCGGTCGATTTTCTATAAACCATTAGATACTCTGTTACGGAATTAGGCTTGTATGCAAGGGGTTTTCTGTGTTGCTGAAAACCGCCAATACGATTTTTCACACTGGCTTCCGGTTTCATCCAAACTATATCGTCGATAAATTCCCATCCCATTTCGATCAAATAAGGGTGTATATCAAATGGAATTGGATAACGTTTGCTGCTGTGAGCACGACTTATTCTCGGTATTATTATGGGAGAAGTATTTAAAATTAAGAAACGACCTTCTTTTGTAATTCGATAAACTTCGGCAAATACTTCTTCGAGAAATTTTAAGTAGGATTTGTAGCTTGGATAAATAGAATAATCTCTTGCGTTATAATAAGGTGGTGAAGTAAAAGTTAAATGAATGCTTTCGTCTTTGAGTAATTTCATTACTTCAAGTGTATCGGCGTTCACGACAACATTTTTCAGGTAATCATAACTCTCGGAATGCGACTGTTCGTTTTTATCTTTTTGATTTGCAAAATATTCTTTGTAGATAACTGAACGGACCATTTCGTTTTCATGATTGAGCAATGGCTTTAATATATTATCCACCTTATCATCTCCTTTGAAAACGAGCAATCCACGTATGGCTTGGCAAACAATCTTAGGGTCGTTGTCCTGTAGAACCTCAAATAGTACACTTTGTCCTTTTTTTGTTCTCATTCTGCCAATGGAAGAAACAGCTTCACGTCTCACATTTGTGTCACTATCATTAAGGACAACTTTTTTAAGAATTGGTAGAAAATCTTCGTCGGCTAATTTACCAATAGTTTTTACGACCCAAAATCTCACGGTTGAATTTTTGTGCATTAGCAATTCCGGTAAAAAGCTTCCGTCAAAGGATTTGGGTAACTGCCCCAAGTTTTCCAGAATGAAAATCAAAGAACTGCTATCCTGATACTCCTTTATAAGATGCCCAATCGCACCATTTCCGTTATTTTTTAAGTTTCTAATATAATCTTTTGTGAGCATCTGATTAAGCATAATATTATCCCTACAAATTTACTATTAAAATAAGCCTATCATATCAATTCTGACTAAAAAATCTTGATATTCGAAAAATTGTCTTGCATTCCACTCAAAATTAAATACCAGACCGTTGTCGAACAACTTCATAGACAAGAATGCCGGCAGCAACCGACACGTTGAGTGAACCGATGGCACCGAATTGGGGAATTTTGACCAACTCGTCGCAGATACGCAAATTTTCGGCAGCGATGCCTTCATCTTCCGATCCCATCACGATGGCCGACGGCACCGTGTAATCGGCTGAAGTATAAAGATTGGCGGCTTTTTCGGTAGCAGCAATCACTTTAATCCCGCTATTTTTGAGAAAAACGATTACCTCTCTGATGTTTCGTTCGCGACAGACCGGGATGCGAAGCAAAGCACCGGCAGATGTTTTTACCGCGTCGGCATTCACCGAAACACTTCCTCGTTGCGGAATGACAATCGCATCCACGCCGGCCACTTCGCAGGTGCGCGCAATGGCTCCAAAATTGCGCACATCCGTGAGCCCGTCCAGCACCAGAATAAACGGGTTGCGACCTTCCTCAAACAGACGGGGAATCACCTCTTCGAGACGATAGTATGTAACGGCCGAGATATACGCCACCACCCCTTGATGATTTTTTCGGGTGAGCGATTCAAGTTTCTCGACCGGCACACGCTGCATCGGAATATTGTAGTGGCGCAACGTGTTCTGCAATTCACGAAACAGTTCGCCCTGCAAATCGCGTTTCACCAACACTTTGTCGATGTCCTTTCCGGCTTCCGCAGCCTCAATCACGGCACGCAGGCCGAAAATCATCTCTTTTTCTTTCATTTATCTGTTATGGATGGTTTCGTATTTTTATCACTTAGTTTTTTCGGAGCATCACCTTCGCATTTTCGATGGCCTGCGCCGTAGTTTCCGCGCCGCTGAGCAAACGGGCAATTTCGGTAATTCGCTCTTCGGAAGACAATTGCCGCATATAGGTCTGTGTAGAATCTTCGGTATCTTTTTTATAAACGATATAATGAAAATCGCCTTTCGAGGCAATTTGCGGAAGGTGCGTAATGGCAATTACCTGCATATTGCGGCTCATATCTTGCATGATGCGGCCCATCTTATCGGCCATTTCGCCCGAGGTTCCCGTATCTATTTCGTCGAAAATAATGGTTGGTAAGGCTGTAGCACCGGCAATCATAGCTTTAACGCAAAGCATGAGACGAGAAATTTCGCCGCCGGAGGCAATTTGCGAAACCGGAAGCAGATCGGTATTTTTATTGGCCGAAAACAAAAATTGGACATCGTCCATACCCGTTTCGTCGGGCTGTTGCTTAGGCATAATCCGGCATTCGAACCGGGCATTCGGCATTCCCAGATAAGAAAGTCGAGAAGTCAATTCTTTTTCGATATCGGATATTGCCGCCAAACGTTTTTCCGAGAGACGGCGTGCCAAATCGGACAACTGCTCGCGCTTTTCCGAAAGAATATTTTCAGCCGACGAAATTTTTTCTTCCATCGAATCGATATTTTGCAACTTCGAACCGATATTGTCACGCAATTCTATCAACTGCCGAACAGTGGCAACCGAATGTTTTTTTTGCAGATCGTAGATGACACCCAAGCGATCTTCAACAAGCTGTTGACGATCCGGATTAAATTCTATTTCGTCGAAAAGGCGCTCGGTTTCGCTGCGCAGATCTTTCAGATCGAGATAGGCCGATTCGAGGCGCTGAACAATTTCATCGGCTTTAGGAAAAACCGATTGCACATTACGGACTGACTCGAGAGCCGATTTGAGCATGGCTTCCACATTCTGATCCTCGCCCGAAAGCAGATTAGTAACCGCAAACAATCCCGATTTTATTTCTTCGGAATGCGTAAGGGCTTCGAGTTCGGCTTCGAGCTCCTCCTGTTCGCCTTCGCGAAGAGCGGCTTCCGAAAGCGCCGCGTATTGAAAACGCAGATAATCCTCTTCCTCCTTGTTTTTGCGTGACGCCTCCTTCAGATCGGCCAACACCTTGGCCGCCGATCGAAAACTGTGGAATGCCGAAACATATTCGCCACGAAGCAAGCGGGTATCGGCAAGCGCATCCACTACGAGCAATTGAAACTGTCGGTCGTTCAGCGCCAGGTTTTGGTGCTGCGAATGGATGTCGATTAGTCGATCGCCCAGCGCCTTCAAGTCATTCAAATATACCGGCGAATCGTTGAGAAATGCACGCGATTTGCCATTCGCCCAAATCTCGCGTCGCAGGATGCAGGTCTCTCCTTCGTAAACCCAATCGTGTTCATCGAACAATGATTTCAAATCATACTTCGACACATCGAAAACGCCTTCGACCAGGCACTTGTTTTCGCCCTGCTTTATTTGCCGGGCATCGGCACGCTGACCCAGAATCAACGATAGTGCACCCAGAATAATAGACTTGCCGGCACCCGTTTCACCGGTAATTACCGAAAAACCGGGAGCAAACTCGATATTCAGCGAATCAATCAGTGCATAATTTTCTATCGAAAGCGATTTGAGCATGAGTTATCAACGTTCGTTAAAATATCTTTTTATAAAAATCAAGTTCGTTTTGCAGGCGTTCTACTTTGGCCTGCAACGCACGCACCTTACCCAGCAGGTGATGCATCGCTTCGATGCCTTCGATATTGATATCCCAATCGTATCGCCAACGAACAAACTGTTCCAAATCGTCCAGATCGTCATATTCGATATATTTCTGTTCATTCTCCGATACGATGTGGATCAGTCCGGATTCCTGCAAGGAATCGATGAAATTTTCTTCCACCTGATAGATGCGAATGCAATCGCTATATAGAATTCTGTTTTCGCTCATCGTGTTCTGATTTTTGACAGTTCGGTAAACAATTCTTTCTCTCTTTGCGACAAATGTTCGGGAATCGTAACTTTCAGCGTGACGTACAAATCGCCATACTGCCCTTCCTTTTTATATACCGGGAACCCTTTCCCTTTTAGGCGTAATTTGGTATCGGGCTGAGTGCCGGGTTGAATTTTCATGTTCACTTGTCCGTCAAGCGTATTCACACGAATTTCGCCTCCAAGCACCAGTGTGTATATATCCACGGGCACTTCGGTATAAAGATCGTCCCCCAAACGTTTGAATTGAGGATCGTCTTCCACAATAAACGTGATATACAAATCGCCATTGGGGCCGCCATTGACGCCGGGTTGACCATATCCGGGAAGTTTAATCTTTTGGCCATTGGCCACGCCTGCCGGAATGGTGATACGGATATTTTTTCCGTCAACGGTTATTTCCTGCTTATGGGTGGTAGCAGCCTGACGAAGTGTCAGACGAAGCTCGGCATGATAATCGCCTCCCTTGAACTTGCGCGAACCGCGACTCCCGGCACGTTGAGAAAATCCGCTGCCAAACATCGAATGGAAGAAATCCGAAAAATCGTCGTCGCCGAAATCGCCTTCGGTATAAAAGGTGCGAGCTCCACCGCCGCCAAAATTGCCCCATTGCTGTTGATATTCGCGTTGCGCTTTTTCGTACTCTTCGCCGTGTTTCCAGTTTTCGCCATACTTATCGTATTTGGCACGCTTTTCGGGATCGCTCAGCACTTCATTGGCTTCGTTGATTTCCTGAAACTTGCGATGCGCATCCTTGTCATCCGGATTCAAATCGGGATGCATCTTGCGCGCCAGCTTGCGATACGCTTTCTTAATCTCTTCCTGCGTCGCATTTTTTGGAACTCCCAAAACCTTGTAGTAATCGATGTATGCCATACTGTCTCTGATACCTGTTTTCTATATTGAAAGTTTTCTACAAAAATAGCAAAAAATATACCGTTTTTATCTTTCGTAAAAAGAATTAGAAAGGTGCAATCAAAAAGAATGAGAAGAATTGGATCTCTATGAATTTATATGGGGAAAAAGTTAAAACATTATCTTAAGGCGTTGCGGTTTTTTTTTCTCAACTCATGTTTTTCATTGACTCTTGGGGCTTTGAAATTGATTTTGAAGAATTGACGGAACGCATATTGAATAACAATCATTACGAAAAACAATATTTGGCAATCATTCATTCCCTGCAGGATATCTCGTCGGACAAGAGTGTCAAATATCAGCTTAACTTATTTTATACATGTATTGTATTCTATTGATTATATGAGTGTTGAATAAACAAAAAACAAGATACAGGTAAATAAAAACTCCCGCGAAACTTTAGTTAATAAAAAAGCTGTTTTTCGGATTTTTTTGTACTTTTGATTATTACATTAACTCAAGAAAAGAACAAAATTAAAACTTAAAAAAATTTCCCATGAGAAAAAGAATTGTAATTATTGGTGGTGGTTTTGCCGGCATTACCGCCATGCATACGCTAAAAAAGCTGCTCCATCACAGTGTGGAAGTCGTATTAATCGACTACCGAGTTGACACCTTAAATAAGCCACGTCTGCCTGATGTTGCGCTGAAAGGTGAAAATGTTGAGCACGTACGATACCTCGTGCGAGATGCTGTAAAAAAAGATGGCTATTTATTGATCCAAGAAACGGTAACTTATATTGATGCTAAAACAAAAAGTA
>Ga0255346_1003638_pt1 | contig 17854 bp, 13 predicted proteins | sample wastewater_treat_FD_194410 | JGI IMG/M metagenome (GOLD analysis project Ga0255346, IMG submission 194410) | Wastewater microbial communities from Lulu Island WWTP, Vancouver, Canada - plant22 | ecosystem: Engineered > WWTP > Wastewater > Unclassified | place: Canada: Vancouver, British Columbia... | reverse complement strand
CTTGAATTATTTTTTCCGTACCCCCCTACGAGAAATTACGGAAAATAAAGTACATCTAAAGCATGATTTTGCCCGTTTTTAACTATAGTTTAACTCAATGGAACGGAATTGCTGCAACTTGGGTTAATTACTTGAATTTACGATTGAATAAAATATTGAATTAAAATTTAGTTAGTGGTGAAAATCAACAAACACAAAAACATTATTAGCATCTTCTTCTTTAAGAAGTGAAGCAACCAATTCTTTCAATTTGCCACTTAGCTTGTTTTCATTATATGCTTCTTCGAGTTCGGTAAAGTCCAATTCAAAATGGTACTCTTTTTCATAATAATTTGAAAGACGAGGATTAATATAGAAATCTTTTCCTTGATAATCGGGAAGAGTAATTTTCTGACGGAATATTTTACCTGTTTCTTTGTCACGCATATAATATTTTGGAGACGGAGATTTTCCACTCTCCAGATAGGGATAAACAGACATAAATTGAAATCTGCCTACATCCATGCAAATATCCATGACGGTCATTGGATTATAATCGCTCAATAACGGTTTTTTATGCATATATGGCGTTAAAGACTTGTCTTTGTTATAAAGAAAAACAGTGTCAGTTTCCGGATTGTATAAAAAGAGTCCCTCTGGGCATTTTCTCACACGCCCATAGCTAATCTGACCAATAAAGGCTCCTCCTAAATCTTTATAGCTTAAGTCTATGTTCTTATTTGGCAATTGAATGTATTCTAATATAGCTCCATCTGTTTTGGAAATAAGGAAAAAAGATGAATCAACAACTTGTTCCGTAAAAGTGATTTTATCCGCTGAATTATTTTGTACAATAGTTTGCCACAATTTGGTGTTATCATACACCAATATGGATTGGTCATCGAACAAGGCCATTTGACCATTGATATTTATCTGCGGTAAGGTTATTTTTCTTTTGTATGCACCGGCAGAAGAATAAACCATTATATGATCACTAAAATCTGGAGAAACAAAAACATCATCCTTCTCTTCATCATACATTACAGAAGCCGCATCCGTATACTCTTCCGGTCCTTGCCCCCTACGATTAAAACGAGACGTGGGGTTTCCATCTTTTGAAAAGAAGAGCAGGCTATGCGAAGAGCGATCTATGACAACTATGCTGTTTTCTGTTACATAATCGATGCTCCCTCTAAAAAGATAGTCATCATTTTTCGAACTTAGATGCACATAAGTAACATCAGCAATATTCGTCAAATCAATTCTTTTTTCAGGATACTCTTTCGAGACGTCAATGAACGGCAATTCTTCTTGTGATTGTTTGTCTGAAGAACAACCTATTACTAAGATTGACAGCACTAAATACAATACTATTTCATTTTTCATATTTTCGATTCAACAATGGGACAACGGCTTTTTCACCCTTCGGCGTGATGATGACAACTCCGTTCTTGCCCTTTTCGCCGTAGAGACGGGTCGCCTGCTCACCTTTCAACACATTTACCGATTCAATGTCATCGGGATTGATCTTATCCATTTCTTCTTTCGTAATGGCAACGCCATTCATCAGAATCAACGGGTTGCCATCTGAAACACCCATCCGGCGCTCGGTAGAAGAGGAATGTCCGTTATTTTTGGTAGTGATGATCACAACACCATCTTTAGCCTCCGTTCCGTAAACGGAAGTGGCAGCATCGCCTTTCAGCACCGCCACATTATCGATTTCTTGAGGATCAATGGCTTGCACTTTATCGTAATTCGTTCGAGTTCCGTCCACCATAAAAATTGCCCTTTTCGCATCGTCCGATAATTCCTCGAGAACCTTTTGCTTTTTATTCCAAACGGTTACCTTCGTTGTATCCTGAACGACCGTTTCCTTTTCGCCACTTTTATGTGCAAGGAAGTTTGCCGTTTCCGATGGAATCTGTTGTTTGGAAGTGTTCGTTGAATCGGCCTTTGCATACAAGGCGGGAATGGAAAGTGCGATCAGCGAAATTGCGATTCCCGGGAGCATTAAAGCATATTGCCATTTGCGGGAGATGTGTGTGTGAATTGTTTTCATCATACGAATTCGTTTGTGCAAATCGCGCTGCAAAAAATTGTTAGCCAAAGCAAACGTGTTCTCACCTGCGCTTTTGCGGATTAATAAAAGTTGATATTGTTTGATATCGACGCCTGATTCGAGTGTATGTTCGTCTGCCTGATACTCATGAACGGTTTGAATTTCGCGACGCAACTGCCAAGCGAAAGGATTGAACCAGAAAATGCAGGCGAACAGATCGAAAATCGTTCGGTCAACCGAATGATAGCGTTCGACATGTGTCAATTCGTGCCAAAGAATGACGGGGAAATAATTGCTCTTCACATCGTCTTTCGATACAACGATATATCGAAACCAGCTGAAGGGTTGGATTTTGCAATCAGTGATGCAAAGTATGGCCGCGTGCGAAACCGCCTCTTTTTCGGAAGTTCGAATCATTGCCGCCAATCGCATGAATCCGAGTAGCTGACGAATCAGAAAAAACGACAGTCCGGCGAAATAAAAAATCGCAATGATTTCAATCCACGGAATATTCTGCCAGAAAGATTGACCGACCGACGAAACAGGCAATTCTGAAAGGTTTGAGCCATTTATTGCAGAAATATCCATCATAGAATGCGCAGTGTCGGGAATCAGTCGAAATCGAAACAGCGGAAGAACCACCGAAACAACCAATATCGAATCCAACGCTATACGATTTGCCCCGTGAAACGTGGTTTGGCTGAATATCGCCTTATAAATTCCATAGAGCAAAATCGCCACAAGCGATGATCGCAGAAGATAGAAAAGAAACGTTTCCATATTTTGTTGTTTAAAGCGATGGATGAAATCGATATTATTTCGAAGACTGCTTTTCCACCTCGTCGAGCAGTTTGCGAACTTCATCCACCGAAAGGTCTTTTTCCTTGATGAGTGTCGAAACAACATTCAGATAGGAATTGTCAAAATATTTGCGAACCACATTTTTCAGATTTCCGTTCCGGTATTGCGCTTCATCGATGATAGGGAAATATCGGTAAGTAGCACCTAACGATTCATGCGACAAAAATCCTTTGTCCTCGAGCATCCGCACATAGGTCGAGAGCGTATTGAAATGCGGTTTCGGCTCGGGATACATCTCCACAAGCTGCCTTACAAACAATGCTCCTTCCTGCCAAAAATAGCGCATCACTTCTTCCTCTTTTGCCGTTAATTCTTTCATTTTCTCTGAATAATTTTATTCCGATGCAAATATAACTAAATTATTTAGTTATACAACTAATTATTATAGTTAATAAACTAATTCATTTAGTTAATTAACGTTTATCATACATAAAATCTTAATAAACAGTGCATTTCGATGCAGAGAATGTCACGACCAATCGAAACAAATTTTACTTCTTCTCATAAACTAATTGACTGACCAAACGAAAAAATTAGTCAAGTCTGACGAATTTTTTTTTTAAGCAGTTAAATGCTTTATGAAACGAATAAATTTCTTGATACAGAAACTATCCTGAAAATAGATCATCCGAATTTTTCCATAAATCCGACATAGCTCCGACGCAACTCCCAGTCTCCTCCCAGTCTCCTCCCAGTCTCCTCCCACTCAACTATCACTTTGAATTGAGAAAGAAACAGAGAAGAAAATAAGATCATGAAAGCAAAACAAGTTTCCGGTAAAGGGGTTAATCGATTTACAAGTACGTCCAACACGAAAAAATTACTTCTTCAGTCGGCCTTTTTTATTTTCACAAATATTTCTCTAATTTTTTTCAATTTCTTTAATTCAATCCCATTAGGCAAGTTCACAAGAAATAAGAGAAAAATCGTATAGTTGTAAACCGATTTAAAAAATCGTTCCAAACTATTTAATTTACAAATGATCCTTTTATGAGTAAAGTACTTTACATTAAGGCAAACCCCAAACCGGAAGAACTCTCAAGAACATTCAAAATTTCGAATGCTTTCGTTGAAGCCTACAAACAGTTTCATCCCGAAGATGAGGTTGTTACTCTCGATTTATATCGCGAAAATATCGGATTCTTGACTGAAAAAGATGTATCGGTTCATTCGGAGGCAACTGACGGTAGCCGGCAGAGCACAGCAGTGAAATATGCGCGTCAATTTCGCGATTTCGACAAATATATTTTTGCCGAACCATTATGGAATTTGGGCGTTCCGGCTATTCTGAAAGCCTATTTCGATTATATCACCCAGGTGGGCATCACATTCAAATATTCGCCCACAGGGCCAATTGGGTTATGCCGAGGGAAAAAAGCCATCAACATTACCACACAAGGTGGTGCTCATTCCGAAGATGCAGCTACGGCACAAGAACACGGAAACGGCTATATCAAAACCATGCTGAATTTTTTTGGGATTGAGGACTATAAATGTATCTCCGCGAGCAAACTGGATATTATCGGGATGGATGTAGAGGCAATCGTCAATAAAGCTATCGAAGAAGCCAAAGAATTGGCAAAAAGTTTCTAACGTAAACCTGCTTTGTTAATGATATATTGATGCCGAGCGTTCGAAAGGACGCTCTTTTTTTGAGTAAAAAGCGTGAATTGAGCAAAAAACATTATCTTTGCACAGTGTTATTCACTCAAATTTAATCTGTTATTAACTAACTGCAAAGCACATTTTTCTCAATTCAAATGAAAAAACTTTTCTTAATTCCGCTGGCTGCCATGACATTATTTGCATGCAACAACGCCCAAAAATCAGATAAAACTACGGGCGAAAAAGGGAGTATTTTTTACTCCGAGTACGACACCCCATACGGCACTCCGCCATTCGACAGAATTACGGAAGATGACTATCGTCCGGCCTTTGCCTACGGCATGGAACAACATCTTCGCGAAATCGATTCTATCGCCAACAATCCTCAACCGCCTACTTTCGAAAACACCATCGTGGCACTGGACAATAGTGGGGCGATTCTCGATCGCGTATCGGCGGTATTCTTCGGCTTGGAAGGTGCCGAGAAAACCGATACCATCGAACAAATCGCGAATGAGATCACGCCCAAACTCGCGGCCCACAACGACGATATTTTCTTAAATCAACAACTCTTCAATCGCATCAAAACACTGTACGACGATACGGCCGCCCTGCATCTCACTACCGAACAATTTCAACTCCTCGACAAATACTACAAACGATTTGTCAGAGGCGGAATCTTACTCGATGAAAAATCAAAAGAGCGCCTTCGCGAAATCAACAAGGAATTGTCATCCCTCACCCAGGAATATGGGAACAATGTGTTGAAGGAAACGAACAATTACAAGCTGGTGATCGACAACAAAGCCGATCTTTCGGGACTTCCCGAAGGAGTGATTGCCGCAGCCGCCGAAACGGCTAAAAATCAAGGACTCGACGGCAAATGGGTTTTCACGCTTCAAAAGCCCAGCTGGATACCTTTCCTTCAATATGCCGACAATCGCACTTTGCGCGAAAAGTTGTATAAAGCCATGTTCATGCGTGGCGACAACGACAACGAATTCGACAACAAAGAAATTATCAATAAGATAGTTAATCTTCGTATCGAAAAAGCCAAACTCATGGGGTTCGACACCTATGCCGACTTTTCCTTGCAAGAGACAATGGCAAAAACACCCAAAGCTGTTTACGATTTGCTGAACAGCATTTGGAAATATGCTTTGCCTCAAGCCAAAAAGGAAGCAGCCGAATTGCAAGCATTGATTGACAACGAAGGCGGTAACTTCAAACTCGAATCGTGGGATTGGTGGTATTACACCGAAAAATTGCGCAAGCAAAAATACAATCTCGAAGAATCGGAACTGAAACCCTATTTCAAAATGGAAAATGTTCGCGAGGGCGTTTTCACGGTTGCCAACAAACTCTATGGTTTGAACTTCAAGAAACTCGATAATATTCCTGTTTACAATCCTGAGGTGGAAACCTATGAAGTAACGGATGCCGACGGTTCGCTCATCGCCATCTTTTATACCGATTATTTTCCACGTCCGGGCAAAAGCGGCGGAGCCTGGATGAGCAACTTTCGCGACCAGCAAATACTCAATGGAAAAGATATTCGTCCGCTGGTTTACAACGTAGGCAACTTCACCCGTCCTACAAACGAGACCCCCTCTCTACTCACGCTGGATGAGGTCGAGACAATGTTTCATGAGTTTGGTCATGCCCTGCACGGAATGCTTTCGAAAGTAAATTACAAGGGAATTTCCGGCACAAGCGTATATCGCGATTTCGTAGAATTGCCTTCGCAAATCAACGAGCATTGGGCTTTTCATCCCGAAGTACTGAAATTGTATGCCAAACATTACCAAACAGGCCAAACCATTCCCGATTCATTGATCCAAAAAATTCAAGATGCGGCCAACTTCAATCAGGGTTTCATAACTACAGAATTGGTGGCCGCTGCGCTACTCGACATGGATTGGCACACACAAACTACTCAGCAGAAATTTGACGTGCGCGAATTCGAGAAAAAATCGATGCAAAAGATCGGCCTCATTCCCGAAATTATTCCCCGTTATCGCAGTACCTACTTCACACACATTTTCAGCGGCGGGTATTCGGCCGGCTATTACAGCTATTTATGGTCGGAAGTGCTTGATTCGGATGCCTTCCAGCCTTTTGTCGAAAAGGGAATTTTCGATCAGGCTACAGCCAAATCCTTCCGCGAAAATATTCTTTCGAAGGGCGGATCAGATGAACCGATGAAACTGTACATCCGTTATCGTGGAGCTGAACCCAATCCCATATATCTGCTTAAAAACAGAGGTTTTGTAAAATAATTTCGAAACAGTGTTTTGCATGCCGTCAGGTTATCCAAAAAATAATCTGACTGTTTTGTCTTAAAAAAGACGAAAAAGACTTATATTTGCAGGCTTGAAATAGATAGCTGCGAAATTCATAGTATGTCTTCGCCCGGAGTATAAGTCATAATGTTGATTGAAAATAAATTACAATAATAACATAACTAAAAAAGTAAAGCAAAATTCACATGTCGAACAAAGGATTTATCAAAGTTTTCAGTGTTCTGCTTGCGCTTATTTCTCTGTATTATCTTTCTTTTACAGTGGTAGGATGGCAATACGACAAAAAGGCAAACGAATACGCGAACGGAAACTTAGCCCTTAAGAATCAGTATCTTGATTCATTATCCAGCGAAAAAGTCTATCTGGGATACACGCTCAAACAAATTCGGCAAAAAGAGATCGGATTAGGTCTCGACCTGAAAGGAGGTATGACTGTAACGCTCGAAGTTGATGCAGCTCAAGTGTTGAGAGCTTTGGCCAATACCGACGACCCCGATTTTAACAAAGCGTTGCAGGAAACCATTGTGCAAAACCGCAAAGGTAGCTCAACAGACTTTATTTCGCTATTCCAACAGAATTACGAAAAAATCGCGCCTAACGGTAAACTGTCAAACATCTTTAGCATAACAATGGGTGAACGCGTAAGTCCCACGGCCTCCAACGATGAAGTTATTGCCGTGCTGCGACAAGAATTGGCAAGCGCTGCCGACAATTCCTTCAATGTGCTTCGCACCCGTATCGACCGTTTTGGCGTGGTTTCCCCCAATATTCAAAAACTCGATCGTGCAGAACGCATCCTTGTAGAGTTGCCCGGTATTACCGAACCCGATCGCGTTCGAAACCTTTTGCAGGGAAGCGCCAACCTCGAATTCTGGAAAACGTATAATGTTAATGAGTTGGCTTCTTATTTTAGCCAAGTCAACCAACTTTCGGCCGAATTGGCTTCTTCGCTTCAGGGAGAAGCTTCGACGGATACCACCACAATTGCTGTTGCCGATTCGGTTGTTGCCGGCGACTCTTTGCGTGCAACACTTCCCTCTACTATAGAAAATGATTCCGCCGACGAAAAGTCGTCCATACAAATTACCAAACCTCTGGTTCAATATTTTGTTCAGCCATACTTCGCAATGAGCGGAGCAACAGGCCCGATTGTGGGAGCAGTTCATAAAAATGATACGGCCACAGTGAATTATCTTTTGAATCGTTATAAAGACATTTTCCCTGCCGATGTTCGCTTTAAATGGGGATTCAAACCTATCGATACACGTGAATCGGTATTCGAACTTTTTGCGCTGAAAGGCGATGGAACAAAACGAGGTCCGGCTCTTGAAGGAGACGTGATAACCAATGCTCGTGCCGACCAAGGGCAACAAGGCTCAGGCTGGGAAGTCAGCATGACGATGAATTCTTCGGGTGCTACTCGCTGGGCTACTATTACGGGAGCAGAAAAAGGTAACAGCATCGCCATTGTGTTGGATGGATATGTGTATTCGGCTCCTCGAGTGAACGATCGTATCGAGGGAGGCCGATCTTCTATTACCGGCAACTTCACACTCGAAGAAGCGAAAGACTTGGAAAATGTGTTGAAGTCAGGCAAAATGAAAGCCGGTGTCCGAATTGTTCAAGAAGATGTAGTGGGACCATCTCTGGGTAAAGAGGCCATTCAGGCCGGATTCATTTCGTTTGTGATTGCTCTTCTCGTTCTGTTTATTTTCACCTGCATGCTGTACGGAATTACTCCGGGTATGGTGATAAACGGAGCGCTACTTGTGAACTTATTTTTTACGCTCGGTGCATTGGCGGCATTCCAAGCCGTACTCACTCTTCCGGGCATTGCCGGTATGATTATGTCTTTGGCAATGGCGGTGGATGCCAACGTGCTCATTAATGAACGTATCAAGGAAGAACTCGCTGCCGGTAAAACACTTCGAAGAGCATTGGAAGACGGATACAAGAATGCTTTCTCTGCAATCTTCGACTCGAACCTGACAACAATCATTACCGGAATCATTCTCGCAGTATTCGGCACAGGCGCGATTCGAGGATTCGCCATTACATTGATTATCGGTATCGTATCATCTTTCCTCACCGCCGTTTATCTTACCCGATTGGTGTATGAAAACCGGTTAGAAAAAGGGAAATGGACAAAACTTACGTTTGGAACAGGCTTCACAAAGATGATGTCAAGAGAATTTACTTTCAACTTTATTCATAACAGTCGAAAGGTTCTTGCAGGAATAGGAATTTTCATCATCATAAGCATTATATCGCTCTTTGTCTTAAAGTTGAATGCGGGCATCGATTTCACGGGTGGTCGTAATTATATCATACGTTTCGACCAGCCTGTTAAAACGGGAGATATCCAAAACGAGTTGGATCCTTACTTTGGCGAATCGGTACGAGTAATTACCATCGGATCGAGCAATCAGGTACGCGTGTCCACGAACTTCCGAATCGACGACGATAGCGAAAACGTGGAACAAGAGTTAATCAGCTTGTTAGGCGAAGCATTGAAAGAATACATTGCTCCCGACAAAACAATCAACGATTATGTGTTGAGCTCACAAAAAGTGGGACCAAGCGTCGCCGAAGATATGTTGCAAAATGCTTCATTGGCATTGTTGATAGCCCTTATCTGTATGGGATTATATATCTTTATCCGATTCAACAGCTGGGCTTTTTCGATGGGTACGATCGCAGCACTGGCCGTTGACGCATTCTCTGTAATTGGTCTGTACTCGCTGCTTTGGAAGATCATGCCCTTCTCGATGGAAATTGATCAAACTTTCGTCGCAGCTATACTTACGGTAGTCGGCTACTCTATCAACGATAAGGTGGTGGTGTTCGATCGTGTACGCGAATACACACAATTATATCCGAAGCGGAGTTTGCTCTCACTCTTCAACGATTCGATGAATGCAACGCTCACTCGAACGATCAACACGGGTTTAAGCACGATATTGGTGATCATCTGCATATTATTCTTCGGTGGAGAAGCTGTTCGCAGTTTTGTTTTTGCCATGCTTATCGGTATCGTGGTAGGAACAATTACCAGTTTGTTCGTAGCTGCTCCCGTGGCATATCGAATTTTAGGGAAACAACAGATGGGAAAGAATCAAATTGAAGCGAAAAAATAACTTTTAGATTTAAAAATCATACTCTTTTATGTAAAACGGGTTGCCAAAAGGCAACCCGTTTTTGTCAACATAAGCTCAATATTTTGCAGTTTTGAGTATTTTTTCTATCTTTGCCGCACGAAAAAACGCCACAATAGCTCAGTTGGTAGAGTAACGCATTCGTAACGCGTCGGTCGCGAGTTCAAGTCTCGCTTGTGGCTCAACCGAAAAAGGATTTGATCTTTTTCAAATCCTTTTACCGATTCGGTTGTTATAAATAGTACCTAATCGCACCAATTGCATGAAATACATCAAACACATTTAATTGCTGCAGAGGGTTTCTCGGCTTAAGCCGAGAGCCTTTTTCGAGCGGGGGGGAAACCGCAATACTCCTTTAGAACCGAAGTTTCATTGATAATACCACGTTTCGTCCCGGATTATAATATTCCACTTCCTTTAGTGTTGACAGATGATCGACATATCGAACATCGAATAGGTTATTGACACCCAATTGCCATGCAACCGGCACGCGAGCTACTTTCAAACCTGCTCCAATAGTTGCATCCACAATCGTATAACCTGAAGTGGGAGTTTCATTGGGTGCAGGATTGCGCTGAGCCAAAGCCGTATTTGTGGAAATTGAAACAAAAGCATCCTGAAAAAATGCCATTTCGTTTTTCTCGGCACGTATCTCGGCATTCAATTGGTGTGCCGGAATAAACGGGAGATAATCCCCGTTTCGTTGCTTTCCGATCACGGAGGAAAAATCGGTTTGAAAATGTAGCCACGAAAGATTTACCGGATGGATATGAAAAGCAAATTCACCTCCGTATAAATAAGCATCGCCCTGACGATATTGGTAAATGGGAACGCCACCGGCAGATTCGTCACCCGTTGGAGACAAGAAAATGTAATCGCGAATAGAATTATAAAAACCGGCCAAATCAAGGGTATAATTTTCTTTATGCAAATGTAAACTGGCATCGACTTCATAAGCATTTTCGGGGCGAAGCGAAGCATCGCCGATTTCGAACCTTTCTTCATGTTGTCCGTTGGAAGTAAGTTCCGCTAAATTGGGATTCCGAAAGGCAGCTGCAATGTTCGACCGGAAAAGAAGCGATTCATTGAGGTCGAGAGTAGCGCCAATCGAACCGCTGAAACTGTCATACGATTTGTCCAATGCCGGACGGAACAAATCGACATCGGCAGGATCACCGACAGCCTGTGTGGATACAGATCTGTAATCGTAGCGGATTCCTCCCTGTACCTTAAGTTTGCTAAAGAAAGTGCGTTGCAACAATCCGAATAGCGAATAATTTTGCATAATGGCATCCGGAAGTAATTTGGTTGCCCGATCATTCAAATTGTCATTCCATTGATTCATTCCCTGAAAACCCAAAATATATTCTGTATATAGGTCCGAAGGAAAATGTAATTTTGTTTCGTATGTAAGTGTTCTCAACCGCATTTCCACTTCATATTCGTTTGCCTCACCAATATGCGACAACTTATTATCTTGATATGCTGCATTGATTTGCAATTTGTAGCGATTGAAATATAAACGATTTCTGGATGAAAGCATCTGATTATCGAGTCGTTGATAAAAAATATCGGGTTTTCGACCCCGTTCGTCAATTTCTTCTGCCGATTCTTCTTCCACCAAACCGATATTGTGCCGATTATGATCGTAAAAAAGCTCGAATGTACCCATTCGACCCGCATGGCCAATATTAGCCTTTAATGACGATTCGTTGAAGCGAGTATTGGGAACAAAATCGCCACCTCCTTGCAAGTAATCGGCGTGAGAGACATAGCCTACTCTAAGGCCACCGAAAATATCCTTCGAAGCCCCTTTCAATCCCAAATTTTGAACCACTCCCAACGAGTTGGAGAAAAGTTGCAGGCCATAATCTCCCTGCAATGTCCCGACCGGCGCAGGTTTCTCGCGAATGAAATTGATAACGCCTCCGATCGCATCAGATCCGTAAAGAAGCGAAGCAGGGCCTTTGATTATCTCCACATCTTCTATTCCAAATTCATTCACTCCAAGCGGATGATGGTCAGAATACTGATAATTTTCGATGCGTACGCCGTTGTTGAGCGTCAGGATATCATTCATAGAAAGCCCCCGAATAACAGGTTTGGCAACGCCACTGCCCTTCGAAATCATGTTGACACCGGGTACTTGCGATAAAGTTTCCATTATATTCGGAGAAATTTTTCGGCGCTTTTCGTCAAGATTCAGGACATCTATTTTTACGGCAGTTTGGTGCTGTGTGGCGTTGTAACCTCCTGAAACGACAACTTCTTCGGCCTCGAGGGCAGTTTCATGCAGTGCTACATCGATTCTTTTGACATTTTCATCCATCAAAACAATTTGTACTTGCGAAGCATAACCAACAAATGAAAACTGCACGGTAATTTTTCCGGCAGGAAGATTGGAAAGTTCGAAATTGCCATCGGAATCCGAGAATGTACCTTTGCTCAGTTCATAACAATATATGGTGGCTCCGGGTAAAGGCTCTCCTGCTTGCGTGGTAACCTTGCCCGAAAGGACATGTTGTGCAAACATGCTTGCAAAATGGCCAAGCACGATGCTTAAGAGGATATATTTTTTCATTTTTCCTTTTTAAATCGTGAAATAATTAGTGTTTCTATTCTTTGATAAAATCTATCGATATGAGATTTCAGGAAAAAGGAGGGGCACGATGTGAAAAAGGAAAATCGATATAAGAAAAGGTGCAAGGAGTGTTATACTGATTTTTGTATCGATCGAAATGAGTAAGAACTTCCAAATCGATTTTCTGAATCTGATCGGTGAAGATCGAGAAATGAAAATCGCAAATAGGACAGTTTTCGTGAAATGTTTGACAGGATTTTTCGGAATGACAGCAACCCGTTCTTTGATGATGATGTTCCAGTTTCACCACCGAAGGAAACAGGAAAATGAAGATCAAATAAAACGGAACATATCTTGTGTAGCTGCGATTCATTTCTATTTGAGAATAAACTTTGACACACTATTCTGAGGCAGAAGAGGAGTCAGTTTCTGTTATCGAACGATTTCTCTAAAATGTAACAGCGACCAATCTATCAACTGACTGAATATAGGTATTAAACTTTCACCCATTTCAGTAAGTGAATATTCAACACGAGGAGGAATTTCTGCGAATGCCACTCGGTGGATAAGTCCATCTTCCTCCAATCTTTTCAGAGTGGTCGAAAGCATCTTTTGAGAAATATCGGGAATCGACTTGCAAATCTCCGAATAGCGAAGCATTCCCTTTTCGTGCAGCGTGGTCAAAATCAATAGCGACCATTTGTCGCTGAATCGAGCCAGGACATTTCGAATCGGGCACTGTGGGTATTGCAAATCGGCAGATTTCATTATTTTCTTTTTTTCATTCACAAAAGTAAAAATAATTCCTGAGGATGTTACGGGTATTAAAGATTATTACTTTCAAAAAGAGATTTATTATAAATATTCTTAAAAAAAATATTTTATATTCAGCTGATAATCAACATTTCGAACGATAGTGGTTCGTAACACACATCTTTGCTTTGTAGAAAGTGTTTTGCTAAATTTGAAAGGTCAAACAATTTAAATAGAAAAAAATGAAAAATCTAATCGTAAAAAATGTAGATGAAATTCAGGGACAAACAAATGCGGAACACGGCAATAAATTTACCGTAAAGACCATCATCCCCGAAGAAGAAGTGAGCAAATGTAGGGTAAATTTCGTGGAAGTGGATCCGGGCAATTATGCCTATGGATATCATTATCACGAAGTGAACGAGGAAGTTTTTTATGTCATCAGCGGACAGGGAGCCGTTTGTACCGAAGATGGAGAAATTATGCTGAAAGCCGGTGACGTTATAGCTTTCCCGACAGGAATAAAAGGTGCACACATCATGCGTAATCCCTCCGATACCGAAAAATTGGTTTATATCGACTTTGGTACTGCGGCGAATCCCGAAATCGTTCATTTATTGGACATCAAAAAAATCATGGTTAGCGGGACCGAATCGACGGGAATTTTCGATGAATTTGCTTAACTGTTCACTTCTGCCAACAATAAAAGAGGCTGCCCGCCTCTTTTTTTTCTGTACGAAATCGGTTGAAACTACTTAACTTTCATAAGAATATCGAGTCCGATTTTTTTACGGTTAAGCGATGTGTCTTCACAAATTTCGCGAATAAATCGTTCTTCGGCTTGCAAAACCCAATCTTGAAAATTTTCATCGGGTCGATAAAAAGGAAGGAAGTTGATCAACTTATTCAATTTAAATTTCCGGCTGCTGATTCCTGCTCCCGAAAGGCTTGCGTCGAACGCATTGAATTCCTGCTCAACATGTGCAGGAATCATCAGTATCGGTTTCCGATAATACAATGCTTCGCATAGCGACTCGAATCCCGACGTTGTGGAATAAGCCATACTTCCGGCCAAACTTTTCAAAAACAATTCATCGTTCAAACGATAAAGAACCAAATTTTCGTCGATAACCGTCACCTCGTCGGCATCTTTCTTATCCCAGAAAAAGCGTAACGGAATGTGCGGATTTTTGGTATGCCAATCCAAAATCTCCTCGAAATATCCCGAGTTAAGCATATATCCGTGGATGTAATCACCCGCCTCGGGCTCTATCTCGAAAACCTCTCTGCGAAGCAGCGGCGGCATCACAACCAAATTTCGTTCCTCACAACCGGGCATATCGCGAAACGATAGCGCTAATAACTTCGACGAACCCTGACAAGTCCATTTCGTAAGCATTCGGAGCAAATAATATTTCACATCCTGCTCAGGTGTGGTTTTGTAATGTGGATTGAGGAGCAGATACTGATGCCCGACATTTATCATTTTTACGCCTAATTTTTCGTTGATCTTATACACCTGATAAGCCGTACCGGTGATAAGTTCGTAAAAGTTGATAACGATATCGGGATGATATTCCTCGATTTTCTTTTTAACAAAAACAATGCTCTTGCGAAAAATGAGCGGACGGGCAAAATTGCTGAGCACGCTCATCACGATATTGGGGCGTTTGTTATTATAGAAAGAAGTAAAATTCGGGCTATGGAAAACAAAAATCGGGGCGCCTATCTTGTCGCTAAAGAAAGCCGGTATTTGACGATTGTCACTCTTTCCAACCAACACGGCACACACTTCGTGACCGTGCTTTCGCATTATCCAAGCCATGGAAAGTGCTTGTGTGAAATGGCCTCTCCCTTCTCCCTGAACAGCAAATAAAAACTTCACGTGCAACAGTTTTATGAAAAGTAGTTACAAAATTAGAAAAAAAGAGCAATCAGAGAGAAATATACCGGACGATTATTTGACAATATATTCTTTCTTCATCTTTCAAATTCGAGAGGTTGTCCGTGAAACGATTCTGCAACGATGCCTTTGTCAAATACGAGATTTCCGTTGACAAATGTTTTTTCGATGGTGTGGGAAAATCTTTCACCCTCAAGAGGTGACCAATTACATTTGTAAAGAATATTGTCGGCATTCACAGTATATGGCCGGTTGGGATTAATCAGTACTAAATCGGCCTTAAAACCCTCTCGAATGAACCCTCGATTTTTTATTCTGAACAGTTTTGCAGGAGCATGACACATCTTTTCTACCACAAACTCTTTCGAAAAAACACCTCGACAGGCCAACTCGAGCATCATTTGCAACGAATGCTGAACAAGCGGACCACCCGATGCGGCTTTCAAGCATCCACCTTCTTTTTCGGAAAGCAAATGCGGAGCGTGATCCGTAGCCACTACATCCAATTTCCCCTCTTTGAGCGCTTCGCGCAAGGCCTCGCGATCGGCAGCAGTTTTAATGGCCGGATTCCATTTAATTTTCGTTCCCAGACTTTTGTAATCGGCATCCGAAAACCACAGGTGATGAACACAGACTTCAGCCGTAATTTTCTTATCCTCAATTGGGGCTTTATCGAAAAGACTCATTTCATGCTCCGTCGACAAATGTAGTACATGCAGTCGTGAACCATATTTATGAGCCAATTCAACGGCTTGAGCCGATGATTGATAACAAGCTTCTTCGCTTCGAATGATTGGATGATATTCGATTGGGATATTTTCTCCAAATTTATTGCGATACGCTTCCACATTACGACGTACAATTTCTTCCTTTTCGCAATGAGTGACAATCAGCATATCCACTTCGGCAAAAATTCTGCGTAGAGAATCTTCTTTGTCCACAAGCATATTTCCTGTGGAAGCACCCATAAACACTTTGATGCCGCAAACGGTTTTCGCATCGGCTTTCAGCAATTCCTTGAGGTTGTTGTTGGTGGCTCCCAAATAAAACGAATAGTTGGCTATCGATTTTTCCGAAGCTGTTTCGAATTTGGCATGTAAAGCATCTATACTGATTGTTTGCGGGATGGTGTTTGGCATATCCATAAAAGAAGTAACGCCTCCGGCAACGGCCGCACGACTTTCGGTATAAATATCGGCTTTGTGCGTCAATCCCGGATCACGAAAGTGCACTTGGTCATCAATCACTCCCGGAATGAGGTACAAGTCATCGGCCTCAATGACTTTATCGCTGCGATTAAACACATATTCGGGAACCTTGTCGATAAATATTTTCGTAATGTTTTCGTCCTCTATCACTACCGATCCACGGTAAGAATGCCCTTCGTTGACGATAGTTGCATTATGAATGAGAATCATTGTCTTGTAGATGTTTTTGATTTTGATTTCGGTTTTATTTTTCCCGTCAATTTTCTCCAGCGTAAATTAATGACGCCAAAAAATGCTTCACCAAATATGCGGGAACTCATTTTCGAAGTGCCCAACTGCCGGTTTACAAAGATCACCGATACCTCATTTATTTTGAATCCGAGCACCAATGCAGTATATTTCATTTCGATCTGGAACGCATAACCTTTAAATTTTATCCGATCCAAATCCATAGTTTCAAGCACTTTCCTCCGATAACAAACAAAACCTGCCGTTGTGTCATGAATATCCATTCCCGTGATAAACTGAACATATTTCGAAGCGAAATACGATATCAATACGCGTCCCATAGGCCAGTCAACCACATTAACACCTGTGCTGTAACGAGAGCCAATAGAAACATCAAATCCCTCTACCGCACAAGCTTCATACAATCGGGGCAAATCCTGTGGGTTATGCGAAAAATCGGCATCCATTTCGAAAATATATTCATAGGAATGTGCCAATGCCCATTTAAAACCGTGAATATAGGCCGTGCCCAGTCCTAATTTTCCTTTTCGTTCTTCGATAAAAAGGCGATCGGCATACTCGCTTCGGATAAGGTTGTGGACGATTGTCGCCGTCCCGTCAGGCGAACCATCATCTATCACCAGAATATGAAAATCCTTTTCTAAGTTAAAAACAGCACGAATAATATTCTCGATGTTTTCCTTCTCGTTGTAGGTTGGTATAATTACGACACTGTCGGACATGCGAATGAAAATTTGCCTCAAATGTACTATTTCAAATGGATATAAAAAAAGTTTTCCAAAATATTTTGCTTTATTGAAATTAATCACTATCTTTGCAGTCCAATCATAAATAATACAACATCGCGGAGTGGAGCAGTGGTAGCTCGTTGGGCTCATAACCCAAAGGTCATTGGTTCGAATCCTTTCTCCGCAACATTTTTGAGGAAAGTCAAGCGAAACTTTCCTCTTTTTATTTAGCTCGTTGGGCTCATATCCGCCAGCCGGCGGACAGCGGCTTCGAATCCTTTCTCCGCAACTTGATGAGAGGAAGGTATGGCGTTACTTTCCTCTTTTATTTTGCTCGTTGGACTCATATCCGCTAGCCGGCGGACATTGGTTCGAATCCTTTCTCCGCAACATTTTTGAGGAAAGTCAAGCAAAACTTTCCTCTTTTTATTCAGCTCGTTGGACTCATATCCGCCAGCCGGCGGACA
>Ga0255346_1003631_pt1 | contig 17873 bp, 19 predicted proteins | sample wastewater_treat_FD_194410 | JGI IMG/M metagenome (GOLD analysis project Ga0255346, IMG submission 194410) | Wastewater microbial communities from Lulu Island WWTP, Vancouver, Canada - plant22 | ecosystem: Engineered > WWTP > Wastewater > Unclassified | place: Canada: Vancouver, British Columbia... | reverse complement strand
ATATGATCCGCAACAAGGGCGATCAGCTTGCAGTCCGCAACGCACTCTCTGTCGGTGAGGACACCGAGGGCGGCTACACTGTGCCTGACGAATTCGAGCGCAGACTGATTCAGGCACTCGAGGAAAACAACATCTTCCGCCAGATGGCAACGGTCATCAAGACCAATTCCGGTACCCGTAAGATCCCGATTGCGAACGATACGATGGAGGCACAGTGGATCGATGAGGGTGAGGAGATCCCGGAGACCGATACCCGTTTCGGTCAGACGACCCTCTCCGCATACAAGCTCGGCACGATGATCAAGATCAGCAACGAGCTTCTGCACGACTCCGCATTCGACCTCGCATCGTATATCGCTGCACGTTTCGGTGTGGCAATGGGTAATGCCGAGGAGCGTGCGTTCTTCACCGGTGACGGCGACAAGAAGCCCCTCGGTATCCTCGATGAGACCGGAGGCGCAGAGCTGGGTGTCACTGCGGCATCCCAGACTGCGATCACCTTTGACGAGGTGTTCGATCTCTACTACAGCCTGAAGTCTCCCTACCGAAGAAACGCACAGTTCGTCTGCAATGAGACTATCCTGCTTCAGCTCATGAAGCTGAAGGACAAGAACGACAACTACCTTTGGAAGCCGTCGCTCGATATTGCGAAGCCGGATACACTGCTCGGCGGACCGATCCGCACTTCCTCCTTCATGCCCGGTATCGCCAAGGGCGAGCGTGTTCTTCTCTTCGGTGACATGAAGAATTATTGGGTCGCTGACCGTCAGAACCGCACCTTCCGCCGTCTGAACGAGCTGTATGCCCGCACCGATCAGGTCGGCTTCCTTACCACCCAGCGTGTGGACGGTCGTCTCATCCTGCCGGAGTCTGTGAAGGTGCTGAAGATGGCGGGTACGAAGTCCAACACCACGGGCGGCGGCACAACTGGCGGTAACACCGGCGGCGGTGCAGGCGGCAACGGCTGATAATTCCCGGAACGGAGGTCAGCAATGAACCTTATCTCACTGCCTGAGACAAAAAACTACCTCCGTGTTGACCATTGTGAGGATGACAAGCTCATCCTCACTCTGATCGATACGGCACAGCGGCTCGTAATGGATGTGGGCAGAATGAATGAAAAGCAGTTAGCGGAAAATGAGGAAACCTCCCGGCAGGCTATGCTGTATACTGTTTCGTACCTCTATGAAAACCGAAATACTGCTGACTATCATGCGCTGACGCTGACACTCAGGGCGCTGTTATTCGCACAGAGGGAGGGCATCGTCTGATGGAGATCGGGAAACTGAATCAGCGCATCGCCGTGCTCGAAAACCATTTCAAAAAGGATGCTATCGGAAATCACAAAGCCCGGTGGGAGGAGGTTTTCTCTCTCTGGGCTTCTGTGACGGTCGGCAATACACAAGGCTCTGCATCTGAGGAGACAAACACCGGAGTCACCAGAGAGATACAGCGTATCGAGGCAACGATCCGGCAGACGCCGCAGACAAAGAAAATGGGCTCTACTGTGTATAGAATCCGGTTCGATGGCTTCGACTACGACATCAAGGGCATTGTCCCGAATTACCAGACGCAGGACTATATGAAGCTGATCTGCGAATCACGAAGGGCGGGATCAAAGGATGACATCTATTGACGATATGGCTGCGGAGATCATGGAGGGGTTGTCTGAGTACGCAGAGCTTGCGGATACAGCGATGAAAAAGGCAGTCCGCAAGACTGCGACCGCCGTCAAGAATGAGATCTCCGCAAAAGCCCCTGTAAAGTCCGGACGCTACAAACGAAGCTGGACAGCAAAGAAAACCAAGGAAAACAGCCACACGCTGGAAATGACTGTTCACAGCAAAGACCGTTACCAGATCGCACATCTGCTCGAACACGGTCATGCAAAGCGCGGCGGCGGCCGTGTGGCAGCTATCCCGCATATCGCTCCTGCCGAAGCAAACGGTGCAGATATGCTCGAAACGCTCATCAAAAAGGAGTTATCGTGACCTACGAAGAGATCAACGAAATGATGCAGGAGATCGGGCTGCCCTTTGCGTATCATCACTTCGCAGAGGGTGAAAGTCCGGAGCCTCCGTTCACGCTGTTCCTGTCGCCCGGCGAGGACACCTTTTCCGCAGATAATCTGATGTATCACAGCTTCAAAGAGCTGCACATCGAGCTTTATACGGATGAGAAATCGCCGGATACGGAACAGCGGGTGGAGGAAGTTCTCCTGCGTTATAACATCTATTACACAAAATCTGAGGTATGGATTGAGTCGGAACGGCTCTATGAAGTACTGTATATCATGGAGGTATGAAAAATGGCACTTCAGAAAAACAAGGTCAAGTTCGGTCTGAACAAGGTTCACTGGGCAAAGATCACGGCATGGTCTGAAGACGGTGTGCCGACATTTGCAACGCCCGTGCGTCTGCCCGGTGCTGTTTCGCTGAGCATTGACGCCAACGGCGAAAACGAGAACTTTTACGCAGATAACTGCGTGTACTACGTCATCAACAACAACGCAGGCTATGATGGTGACCTCGAAGTTGCTCTCATCACCACGGACTTTGCAACTGCAATTCTTGGTGAGCAGCTTGACAGCAAGGGTGTTCTCGTTGAGCGCAACGATGCAGAGACTTCGCAGTTCGCACTCATGTTCGAGTTTGACGGCGACAAGAACCATATCCGTCATGTGCTTTACTGCTGCTCGGCATCCCGACCTGCAACCGAGGGTGAGACTACCGAGGAGAGCAAGTCTGTCAAGACGGAGACACTCAGCCTCAAGGCAACGGCGCTCCCGTCCGGTCTGGTGAAGTCCAAGACATGCGAAAGCACTGACGAGGCAACCTACAACAATTGGTACAATGCAGTGTATATCCCGACCGCAGCGACCACAAACAACAGCACCGGCACACGCTCTGCATCTACAACCAAGAGCAGCACTGCCGCAGCAACCACTACTGACTGATTCGGAGGGTAAAGAATATGGCTATCAAGAAAATCATCACTGTTGACGGTATCGAGGTTCCTTTCAAGGCGAGTGCAACACTGCCTCGCCTTTACCGTGCAAAGTTCCGCAAGGACATCTTCAAGGATTTCGCCGCCCTGAAAGACTCTGTGGACGAGAGCGATGAGGAGAATTCCGGTCTCGGCATCGAGAGCCTTGAAGTGTTCGAGAACATCGCCTGGACAATGGCAAAACACGCTGATCCGGAAAATGTTCCCGACAGCCCAGATGACTGGCTCGAACAGTTCAACTGCTTCTCAATCTACGAGGTACTGCCGCAGCTCTTTGAGCTCTGGGGTATGAATCTGGAGACATAGGCAGAGTCAAAAAAAATCTCGCCCAGTTGACCGCGAGATGACAACGCCGCTGTTCCTTCTCCGATGTGTGCAGATCGGGCTGACACTCTCCGATCTTGATCTGCTCACCATCGGAATGGTCAACGAAATGTTCATTGAAAAGGATAACGATGAAGCGACCTACAACTATAAGGCAACTCAGGATGATTTCAATCGGTTTTAAACCTATCAGCAGCCTTTTTCGGATACTCCTCGGACTCCTGATTTACTCCTTCGGTGTATACCTGACGATATATGCGAACATCGGTCTTGCACCGTGGGACTGCCTCGGCATGGGAATCGCAAAGCATACTCCGCTGGACTATGGCAGTTCTATGGTGCTGATCGGTGTCTGTGCGATCGTGATACAGCTACTCTTGCGAGAGCGTATTGGCTTTGCAACGCTGTTTGATGTTCTGATTACCGGACGGCTCACACAGTTTTTTATCGACATATCTCCGTATCCCGAAAATCACAGCTTATGGCTCGGCATCGTTTTTATGCTGTTCGGATTCCTGTTTATCGCTCTGGGGATGTATGTGTATATTAAGGCAGAACAGGGCTGCGGTCCGAAGGACGGATTGCTGATTGCAATCGGAAAAAGGCTGCCGAAAATACCGATAGGCATTGTGGAGATATTGCTGTGGTCAGTGGTTACACTGATCGGCTGGCTGCTCGGCGGTTCGGTCGGCATCGGCACGGTCATATCCACCTTCGGCGCAGGTGCTGTGATGTACCTGTTCTTCGATGTGATCGGATTTGAGCCGAGAAAACTGCGGCATAGGAGTATAAAAGAGACATTTTCTATTCTGTTTGACTGGGGGTGATACCGTATGGCAGGCAGAATCAAGGGCATTACCGTTGAAATCAACGGTGATACTACGAAATTATCCAAAGCCCTCCAAGGTGTGGATAAGAACATCAAAAACACGCAGACGCAGCTCAAAGATGTGGAGAAGCTGCTGAAGCTCGATCCGACAAAGACGGAACTGCTTGCTCAGAAACAAAAGCTGCTCGGTCAGGCAGTGCAGGATACCAAGACACGACTTGATGCACTGAAAAAGGCAAGCGAACAGGCTGCAAAAACCAAGGACAACTACGATTCGTGGAAGGCGAAATACGATCCGATCAAGCAGAAGATCACCGAGACCGAAGCCAAGCTGAAAGACCTCAAGGAACAGGCAAAAACCGCGGATGAACAGCTTGCCAAGGGTGAGATCTCGCAGGAGAAATACGATGCACTGCAAAGGGAAATCAAGGAAACGACAGATGAACTGTCCGGTCTGAAACAGCAGGCAAAGGATGTATCTGACGAGTTCGGAAATCCAATCAGCCCTGAACAGTATGATTCCCTCCAGCGTGAGATCGTCGAGACCGAGCAGGAGCTTCAGAATCTGCAAAACGAAGCAGAAAAGTCGCATACAGCACTGGTAAAGCTCGGTGAAGCAGGTGCCTCTCTCGAAAAAGCCGGCGACAAGATTGCAACGGTCGGTACAAACCTGACTAAATATGTCACTGTGCCGATTCTTGGTCTCGGAACTGCCGCAGTCAAAACAACAGCAGATTTCGATGCCTCCATGAGCAAGGTTTCCGCTGTATCCGGAGCGACCGGTGAGGATCTGGATGCGCTCCGTGCAAAAGCTCGTGAGATGGGCAGTCAAACAAAGTTCTCCGCATCCGAAGCCGCTGACGCTATGAACTACATGGCGATGGCAGGCTGGAAAACCGAGGATATGCTGAACGGTGTCGAGGGTATCATGAACCTTGCTGCCGCATCCGGTGAAGACCTCGCAACCACCTCAGATATTGTCACGGATGCACTGACAGCTCTCGGCATGACAGCCGGAGACTCCGCACATTTTGCGGATATCCTTGCCGCCGCATCAAGTAATGCCAATACCAATGTGGCGCTCATGGGCGAATCCTTCAAATATGTTGCGCCTGTTGCGGGTGCGATGGGTGCATCTGCGGAGGACTTGTCCATTGCACTCGGTCTAATGGCTAACAGCGGTATCAAGGGCAGTCAGGCTGGTAACAGTCTGAAAAATGCTCTGGTCAATCTCACGAAACCGACCAAACAGCAAGCGGCGGCGATGCAGCAGCTCGGCTTTATCAGCACCGAGACCATTCAGAAAATTGACTTTACCAAGGTCGAAAAGGCAGAACAGGCTGTTGAGGATGCGACCATTTCTCTTGACAGCGCACAGATCAAGCTGAATGATGCGATCAGCAAGTACGGTGAGGGCAGCTCACAGGCAGAACTCGCAAGTAATAACTACGAAAAGGCACAACTCAAACTCGTACGGGCGCAGGAGACACTTGCCAAAGAACAAGAGGGCGTGTCGAAGGAGATCATGGGTGCCAATACACTCATGACTGATGCGGACGGTAATATGCGGTCGCTCGGCGACATCATGGGAATACTCCGTGAGAAAATGGGCAAGGTCAATGTGGAACTGACAGATGCAGAGGGCAATGCCCGTGATTTCGATGACATTGTCGCAGAGCTGTCCACGACTACTGAGGGACTTGCACAGGCGGAGCAGATGCAGGCGGCGGCAGCCATTTTCGGAAAACAGAATATGTCTGGTATGCTTGCAATCATCAACGCAAGTGAGGAGGACTACAATAAGCTGACCGATGCGATCTACGGCTGTGAGGGCTCTGCAAAGGGCATGGCGGAAACCATGCAGGACAACCTCGCGGGTCAGATCACGATACTGAAATCGCAGTTACAGGAGCTTGCTATCTCTTTCGGAGACATCCTCATGCCGGCTATCCGGGCAATCGTCAGCAAAATTCAGGCGTTTGTGGATAAGCTCAATGCAATGGATCCGGCTGTCAAGGAAACCATTGTCAAGGTCGCATTGGTAGCGGCGGCACTGGGACCTCTGCTTGTGGTGATCGGTAAAACCATGATCGGTGTCGGCAAGCTGATGCAGCTCATTTCCGATCTCCCGACTATTATTGCGGGTGCGAAATCTGCGTTTGCAGCATTCAGCGGAGCTATCGGCGGTATCTCCGCACCCGTAGTCGCTGTCATTGCGGTCATTGCCGCTCTGGTGGCGGCTTTTGTGCATCTGTGGAAAACCAATGAGGACTTCCGGAATAAGATCACAGCGATCTGGGAGCAGATCAAGAGTATCTTTTCCGGCTTCTGTCAGGGCATTGTTGACCGTATCAACGCACTCGGATTCGACTTCAAAAACATCGGCGAGGTCATCAAGGCTGTATGGGACGGGCTCTGCAAATTTCTGAAACCGATCTTTGAGGGAACTTTTCAGCAGATCGCAAATATTTTCAAAGCGGTGACAGATATTATCCTGAATCTCCTGGATGTATTTATCGGCATCTTCACAGGAGACTGGGATAAGGTATGGAACGGTATTAAGGGTATTTTTGTAGCGGTATGGAACTTCCTGAAGGATACGCTGAAAAACTACCTCAATGTACTGTGCAATATTTTCGGAACTGACCTTGAAACTGTCAAGCAGTTCTGGATTGATGTCTGGAATGCGATCAAGAACTTTTTCGTCAATCTCTGGAATAATATCACCGGCTTTATTTCCGGTGTGCTGAACGGCATCAAAAACTTTTTTGTATCTGTCTGGACAGCTATCAAGGACTTCTTTGTCGGTATCTGGACTGCGATCTACAACAGCGTATCTGAGAAGATCAATCTCATCAAAGCTGTTATCGAGTTCGTATGGAACACCATTTATACGGCAATCAGTACGGTGCTGAATGCAATCTGGTCAGTCATTACAACTGTATGGCAGACCATTTATGATTTCATCTCTCCGCTGATGGATGCTTTCAGGTACCTGTTTGAGACGATTTTTGAAGCGATCCATGTGATCATCTCCCGTGTTATGGACTGGATCTACGAAAAGATCACTACCACATGGGAGACGATAAAAGCTGTTGTGACAATCGTTCTCGAAGCGATCAAGACATTTTTTGAGACGATCTGGAATGCAATCTCAACAACTGTCAGCACGGTAATGGATACCATTTCCAACGTAATTTCTACCGTATGGAATGCGATCTCCGGCTTTATCTCCGGTATTCTCAATGCGATCTGGTCTGTGATTTCCTCTATCTGGAACAGCATCAACGCACACATTTCCACTGTTCTGAATGCCATTTATTCTGTGGTGAGCAGTATCTGGAACGCTATCAGCGGCTTTATCAGCAGTATTCTGAACACAATTTTTGCGACAGCCGCAAATATCTGGAACAGCATCAAAAATACAGTATCCAATGTGATGAATGCCATCAAGACCACAGTCTCGAATATCTGGGAGAATGTGAAGTCTGCTGTATCTCAGAAGATCACTGCGATCAAGGCAACGATTGTCAACGGCTTCAACGCGGCGGTCAGCTTCATTAAAAATCTCGCATCTGAGGCTTTCTCATGGGGTGCTGACATCATCAACGGCATCGTGAACGGCATTAAGGGCTGTATCAACAAGGTTGCAGACGCTGTAAAGGGTGTTGCAAACAAGATCAAATCCTTCCTGCACTTCTCTGTTCCTGATGAGGGACCTCTCGCCGATTTCGAGAGCTGGATGCCTGACTTCATGCAGGGACTTGCAGACGGTATCAATGAGAACGCAGGTGTTGTCGGAGATGCAGTCAACGGCTTTGCAGGCAATCTTGCAGAAACGATCAGCACTGTTATCAGAAACGCTCTGTCCAATGTTGTCACAGCGGTACAGGGCTTCATGGAACAGGTCTTTGATACAGTCAAAACAGTCTGGGCGAATGCGAATACGGCAATTGATGCGACCATGTCTCAGATCAAAAGCGGTATCACTTCCGGCTGGAAGGCTGTTGTATCTGTGGTCACTACTGCACTCGATAACATCAAAAAGGTCATCACCACAACATGGAAAGCGGCTGCATCTGTTATTGAGGCCGCATTGAACGGTATCAAAAAAATCGTGACTGCGGTCTGGACAGCGATGAAAACGCTCATCAATACAGGGCAGCTTGACATCAAATCCGTCATTACCACCACATGGAATGCTGCGAAAGATGTAGTAAACATAGCTCTGAACGGTATCAAATCCGTAGTGCAGTCTGTCTGGAACGCTATGCCGGATATCGTGAGAAATCCAATGAATCAGGTAAAAGACGCTGTGCTGTCTATCTGGGATAATATCCGGAACGGTATCGGTGATCGGCTCGGCGGCGTGCGTGATGCGGTCAGCAATGCAATGAGGGCTGTCTATGATGCGGTCATGGACAAGGTCAACAGCTCGTGGTCGTGGGGACGCGACCTCATGCAAAACCTTATCAACGGTCTGAACTATATGCTCGGCAATCTCATCAATACGGTTGCTGACGTGGCACGAGCGATCAGTGAGTATCTGCATTTCTCTGTACCGGATAAAGGTCCTCTGTCGGAATTTGAATCCTGGATGCCGGACTTTATGAAGGGACTCGCAGACGGCATCAACAAGAGCAAGAAGTATGTGGAAAAGGCAGTATCGTCTGTTGCCGATGCGATGTCGCTCACAATGCAGTCGGGCTTTGATATGAAGTTTGACGGCATTTCTGGCGCAATGCTGGACGGTGGTGCAGGCGGCGTGGTAAACAACTACTACAATAACGACAACAGCCGCACAGTGAATCAGACCAATAATAGTCCGAAATCGCTGTCACGGCTGGAAATCTATCGTCAGACGCGGAATGCGCTGAATGTGTAATGGGGGTGGGAGTAATCCCTCCCTATTACGTATTCTAATCTAAAATTTGAAGGAACAATATTCGTCTATTCACTTAAATCAAGCCCTGCTACTACCAACCAGTGGGGCAAGCAACTGATGTAATTGTTTTTCAATTATCGGAAGAATACCCTCTTTGTAATTTAGGTATTCTTGCTTCAATGGAAAATAATATAAAGTTAAATGTTCTTTTAGCTCTTTTCTTGAAGAAAGGAAAAGCTTTAATGCGTAAGTGCTACGACTTGCACTTATAATATGTTCCGATAAGCGTTTGGATAAGTTATGACTTTTCCCTAAATAAAAACACGTACCTATTTTATGTGTGACATCAATAGCGTCGTTTTTTATTTTTGCAATTTTATGTTCATTCTCACCCTCACCCTCAGTTGTATTATGTTTTTCATTAAGAGTGACCTTATTTTTCAAAATAAAAATGTATATTCCGGGTGTATCTTTTGGAATTCCTAAATCATCTGATGTGGTTAAAGTACTTACGTCTATACTTATTGGCTTTTTAAAGCATTCGCTTATAGTTCTCTTATTTGTGAGCTGCTTTTTCAGCTTTTCAGCTTCGCTACGACATTTTTCTTCGAGTAATTGTACTGTGGTAAGAATTTCATTACTCATTATTCCACTTCCCTTGAATTAAGTATTATATGATTAGTATACATCATTTTTATGAAAAAGTAAAGGCGGTGATATCATGTTTTTCAGCCTAATTTTAGAGAATGCAACCGGCGACCAAATCAATATGACGGCTACGGCAAATCAATATATGGTCTCTCAGATCGAGGGTTTGTCGCCTCCACCCGGAACGATCAGCACATCCAGTTATGCCGGCATGGACGGCAGTTACCTGAACAATGCCTTCATCGAGAAACGAAACGTGGTCATTCACTTTGAGATGCGTGGTGTTGGCGTAGAAGCCCGCCGTCATCAGCTATACAAGGTAGTGAAGCCGAGCAGATATGTAAAAGTCTACTACAAAACCGTCGGCATAGATGTGTTCACTGAGGGCTATGTGGAAACCTGTGAGGTCAGCAACTTCGAGCAGCTTGTAACAGGACAGATATCTATTCTCTGCCCAGATATTTACTGGTATTCTACGGAATCCGTCATGGCGTACTATTCGCAGATCACGGGCGCTTTCACGTTCCCGTTCCCGACCGAGAGCAACCCGGAGCCGTTTGTGCTGGGTAAATTCAACACACAGAACATCATGGCGATCATCAATGATGGTGACGAGATCGGCTTTACCTTGCAGATTGAAGCACTCGCCGATGTCCGTTCTCCCACGCTGTACAATGCGGATACCGATGAATATTTGCAGATCACAGGAGATATTCTCGCAGGCGACATCATTACTGTGACGACAAAGACGGGTCATAAGACGGTCACGCTTGATCGTGGCGGTGTGAAAACAAACATCATCAACCGGCTTGTGTCAGGCTCAACCTGGCTGACGCTGCGTGCGGGCAAAAACCGCTTCTATCTGCGTGGAACAGGTCTGCAAAATCTGAAAGTGACCATCGTCCACACAAACGCTTATCTGGGGGTGTGATATATGCAAATCGAAGTGTACAGAATGGACGCTGAGGCAGACAGCCTGACGATCACCCTCGAAGCGGTGTGTGACAGCTTTTCCTCGCTCCTGTGGGATATTGAGTATTATCAGTGCGGCAGCTTTGAGGTGTATATCGCAGCCAACCCGGAAAACCTTTCGATATTTCAGACCGGGCGCATCGTGGGCAGAGATGATGACAGTCAGCATTTCGGCATTATTGAGTCGGTGCAGATCGATACTGATGCTGAAAACGGTGACTATCTGACAGTAAGAGGCAGATTTCTCATGTGCCTGTTGGAGCGCCGTATCATTCACCCGACATACAATGTCACGGCGCAGAAAGCATACAGCGAAATTGTGCATGATATCGTCCGACAGAATACGCTCCTCAATGATAACCGTCGCATTCCCGGCTTATCACTCGGCTCAGTATCGGGGGGCTTGCTGGGAACAAACCACAACGCTGCAGGTATCCTACGAAAATCTAATGGAGTGGGTGTATACCATTTGCGAAAAGATCGGCGGCACTGCAAATATCCGACTTGTGAAGGCTGTTGGTGAAACCTATAAAATGGTGCTTGACCTTGCAGAAGGCGCAGACCGAAGTCTGATGCAGGAAGATAATCCGCATATTATCTTCTCTGATGCCTACAGCAATCTGCTGTCATTCTCATATGCTTCTGATTCTGCTGTTACTCGCAACTTCGCCTATATCTATGGTCATGGTGAGGGCTCAGAGCGAAAACACACCACATATTGTGTGGATAATGAGCCGACCTATCTCGACCGCTACGAGTTGTATGTTGATGCGAAAGACATCTCCGAGGAGGAACAGGTCGAAGGTGAAACAGTGCCGATTCCGGAGGAGCAGTATATTGCACTGCTGAAAACACGCGGGTCTGAAAAGCTGGTCGATCCGAAAACCGCATCGGAATCGGAGATTGCAGCGGATAGCACGCAGTATGTCTACAACCGTGATTATTTCGTTGGTGACTATGTGACCGTAGAACATAAGCGTTTCGGAATGATCCAACCGAAAGTGCAGCTTATCGGCATGATCGAAGCATTTGACCAGAACGGGCGCAGCCTGACACCGACATTTAAGGAGTGATTTTTATGGCTTTTTCAAGCGGATTTTTCAATTCAAAAGGTCTTGACCGCACCTATACCGCGGAGAATTTCTGCGACTACCTCGGCAGCATCATCTGCAATGGCATTCAGGACAATTACGGCGACTGTTTCAAGCTTACAGCCGCATCTTCCGGGCTGAAGGTCACAGTCGGCAGAGGTAAAGCGTGGATCAACGGACATTATTTTATCAACGATGCTCGATATTCCATTGACCTCTCCGAATATATGGATGAGTCCCTGCCGAGATATGTCGGCATTGCAATCTATCTGGACACCTCAGAATCTGTCCGTAGCGTGACGCTGAGGCTGTTTCCCGGCACTCCGGCAGAAGCACCGTCACTTCCGTCTATCCCGCAGGACGCAGACCATGTGCGCCTGCTGATGTATGCGATGCGACTGAATCCGGGGGCGACCGAGCTGACCGAGCGTGATTGGTACGACTACCGTGAGGACAGGAACGTCTGCGGCTATTGCAGGTGTATCCTCGGCAAATGCAAGGTGACGGATATGTTGGCACAGCTTGCGCAGATCACGGCGGAGATTCAGGGCTACAATGACACAATCTCCGAGCTGACCAACAAGGTCGATACGCTCCAGACGGAGGTCGATGACATCATCGGCGGCATCATGGAGATCGGCTCCTGCGGTGAGAACATCCACTATGTTCTGTACGAAAACGGCAAGCTCCTGCTGCATGGCAGCGGGGCGACATTTGACTACGAAATTGGGCAGTCGCCTTTCTGGGAGAATGAGAATATCAAAAGCCTTGTGGTTTCGGACGGCATTACAAAACTCGGAAACAGCTTGTTTGAACGCTGCCGAAGCATGGCATCGGCAAGTTTCCCGGCAAGCCTTACAGAAATCGGTGAGCGTGCGTTCTTTATGTATAATCAGGGTGGGATTACTTCGCTGAGTATTCCGCCATCCGTCACAACACTTGGTGAAAAGGCTTTTGTACACTTTAATGGCGCAACGGTTACACTTCCTGCAACGCTGACAACTCTCGGAACCTATCTGTTTATGGACTCCCGCACACTGACCTCTGCACGTGTAGAGTGCGAGGAAGTACCCGGATTCTGCTTCGTGGGAACGCCTTTACAGAGCCTGACTCTCAGCAACAACGTGAAAAAACTCGGCTCTCACATGATAAACTACACTCCGCTGCATGAACTGACTTATGAAGGCAGTCTCGACGACTGGGCGGCTGTAACTAAGGGCGGCAACTGGGATAACAACAGCGGTCAGGACGATCCGCACGGACTTGACAAAGTGCAGTGTCTTGACGGATATATGGAATATGACCGTGAGAGCAGAGAATGGAAGGTTGGTGAAGAATAATGTGGAAATTCCTTGTAAAGAACCAGAGCATTGAGATCGTGGAGCGAGAGATCCTCGCAGATCACCAGATCCAGTATGTTCAGTTCAAATTCACATTTGACGGCGACTGGAAGCGTTTTCACAAGGTTGTGCAGTTCTCTCAGTGCGATGAGGTGTATTCTGTTGTGCTTGGTACAGACGGCACAAGCTGTTATCTCCCTGCGGAGCTTCATGTGGGCGCGGTGAAGATGGGCATCTATGGTTATGACACGGCATCGGATACCACTGTGAGAGCGACAACTGTGCCTGTGACGCTGAATATCCGTGAATCCGGCTTTGAGGGTGATGAGCCGCCTATCCCACCGACACCTGATCTGTACACACAGCTTTTGAAGCGTATTGAGGAGGCTGAACACGGTCTGGACGGTAAGAGCGCCTATGAAATCGCTGTAGAGCACGGTTATGTCGGCACCGAGGAGGAGTGGCTGGCATCCCTGCATGGCAAGGACGGTATCACGCCGGATATGTCCGAATATCCGAAAACATCTGAGGTGCAGACCATTGTGGAGACTGTCATTCAACCTGTCGCAGAGGAATCCCATACACACGATAACAAAGCAACGCTCGACAGTATCACACCGGAACTGTTCTCTGACCTTTCCGGCTTGCAGCAGTTCGAGGACAGCACGACCTATGAGCTTCAGACACTGAATGAAGCCGTGGAGAATCTCAGACCGAGCACGCACACGCATAATAACAAAGCTGTACTTGACCGCATCACTGAGGCAATGATCGATGCGATTGCTGAGTATCCGCCCTTTGAGGACTGGACGAGAGAGCAGATCCACACGCTGTTTGAAATGGTCAACAATTTCAGCAACACAGCTCATACTCATGAAAACAAGGTCACTCTCGATGCCCTGACACCGGAACTTTTCTCTGATCTCGCAGGCTTGCAGCAGTTTGAGGACGGCACGCAGTATGACATCCAGACGATCAACGAGGCACTTCTGACACTGAATGCACAGCGGCACACACACGACAACAAGGCTGTGCTTGATACGATCACAGAGCAGTATATGCGTGATCAGGCGGCATTTCAGGCATCTACCGCAGGTGCGCTGCATGGACTGTCCGCAGGACTGAGCGAGGTTTCGGCACAGGCACATTCCCATGCCAATAAAGCTGTTCTGGACGGCATTACTCAGGAAATGCTTGATGACATGGCTTCTATTGCAACGGTGATCGGACAGGCACACTGGCATCATAACCTCACTACGCTCAACGGCATCACAGAATCCCATGTTTCTCGTTGGAACGAAGCATACACCGCAGCAATGAACCTGAATGAGCGTGTGGGTGTCAATGAGGGCGTGTTCGAGCGCTTCAAGACCGAGATCCTCTATGATATGCAGGGAGCGAAAACCTCTATCACGGACATTTACACACGCCTTGAAGCTGTTGAAACTGCACTCTCCGGAGTGGAGGAGGCACTGTCCAATATTGTGGAGGTGACATCATGAGTATCGCAAATTATCTGACCGAGCTGGATAGTCAGCGCGACCAGCTTGCAAGGAATCTTGTGGCAATGGGCGTGCAGGCTTCGGAAACTGAAAAGCTGAATACGCTCGTACCGAAGGTGCTGCAAATTCCACAGACAAAGCCGGATGTCACTCTGTTTAAGGCTTCTATTGACACGCTCCATGACTACGGTGAAAAGGTCTACACTTTTTACAATGACGGTTACCGCAGTCTCTCCGGCTTCACAGAATCGTATCAGCATTTCTGCTGTGAGGAGAACGGCTATGCTATCTACTACAATCAGCCGGACTTCAACTGGGGTCAGACCATTTATACGATGTGTGTGGAGCCTGTTCACATCAGTCCTTCCAACAAGATCATGATGAGCTATAAGTCGGGTGCTACGGATATTGGCGAGATGTGGCTTGTGCCGAAAAACAATGATACACTTTCCCCGGCGGATACTGCAAGATATATCTACGAGGCTATCCAGAATCACAGTGCTATTGCTGTGCCGTTCGGCTGGCTCGGCACTGTGGGCAACTATGTCAATGTACTGCATGAGTGTAGCGGTATCAGTGCCGGAGAGTACTATCTTGCTTGGAAGGCAATCACCGACAATACCAGTCCGATGATCCGTTCCGTAAAGGTAGTGGATGTGACTATATGAGAGAGGATGATTCAATGAAAGAAAATATCTGTACTGCCGCCGGGGTCATCGGCGGATTTTTTGCGGCACTGCTCGGCGGGTGGGATTCAGCATTGGCAACACTCCTTATTTTCATGGCAATTGACTTCACTACGGGACTGATCACCGCATCTATGGGCAGAAGCAAGCACAGCAAGACAGGCAGACTCAGTTCCAAGGCGGGCTGGGTGGGGCTTGCAAAAAAGTTCTGCATTCTGCTTATGGTTGTGGTCGCTGTCCGCATGGACATTATGATCGGTACCACATATATCCGTGATGCGACCTGCATCGGCTTCTGTGTCAATGAGCTGCTTTCTATTATTGAAAACACCAGTCTCATGGGAATCCCGTATCCGCCTGCAATCAAAAAGGCTATCGAGGTGCTTCAGAAGCGAGCATCGCATATTGATGACGAGATTCAGGAAATGATCGATGATATGGAGGAAGGCAATAAAAAGTAATGCAGCCGATCACTCGACTGCATTACAAAGGAGATGGTGTATTATAGATTGATCTTGAAATCAGGTGAACCTTCACCGTTTACAGTGAAGTATGCCACTCCCTCTTCGGGCTTGACATAAACACGGAATTCTGTTACAGCCTTACGCTTATGAGTGGACTTGTATGCCTTATATGCCTTAGCTGCGATATCGCTGATGTCAAACTCCGTATCGCCAAGCTGAAGCGTGGTGATAAGAACGGGCTCCGACTTTTTGTCAGCCTTCTTTGCTCTGGGCTTGCGTGTTTTCTTTTCGGGTGTTTCAGCGACAGGGGCTTCAGTGACAGTCTCAGCAGTCGGCTCTGCGATGACCGGAGCAGTTTCAGCGACAGCTTCGGCTTTCTTTGCCGCAGGCTTTCTGCCGCGCTTCTTGGCAGGGGCTTTGACAGCAGGTGCAACAACGGCTGCTGTTTCTGCAACAGATTCTACGACTTCGGCTGCTGTAATCGCTTCGGCAGCGGCTTTTTTCTTGCGTGTTGTTTTCTTTGCAGTTTCGGTTTTCGGGCTTGCAGATTTTCTTGGCATTGTTCATGCGCCTCCGTGTTTTTTTCTAATTATAGCATTAGTATACCGTTTTTGTCAAGCCGTAATCAGCGATTTTACGCAGAAAGGAAAAGAAAATGAACAAGAAATATGAGTACTCGGATACCACACAGCTTTCCCTGAATTTTAATGCAAAAGAGTTCCGCTGCAAGTGCGGTAAGGAACATGAATTTATGATCTCCAATGAGCTGATTGAGAAGCTCGAAAAGCTGTATGCCGCCCTCAACTGTTCCAAAATCATTGTGACCTCTGGTTTCAGATGCACGGCACACGATAAGACTGTGGGTGGTTCCGGCACAGGTCAGCACACGCTTGGCAATGCAGCCGACATCTGCTGCTACGGGCAGGACGGACAGCCGATTTCCTCCAAGGTGGTCTGCTGCAAGGCTCAGGATGTCGGGTTCAGGGGCATTGCAAATATTACCGCCGCTTACCAGTACACACACGTTGACGTGCGTCCCAACGGAAAGTGGTACGGCGATGAAGTGCATGGAAACAGCACGGTGACCGATGATTTTTACAAGTATTTTGGAGGCGAGGATATGAAGGGTATTGATGTGAGCGTACACAACGGCAATATCGACTGGCAGAAAGTGAAGAATGCGGGCATCGACTTTGCGATCCTGCGTGCCGGTTACGGCAGACTGGCATCGCAGAAGGACGAGCGTTTCGAGCAGAACTATTCCGGCGCAAAGGCGGCTGGCGTTCCGGTCGGTGCATACTGGTATTCCTACGCCATGAGTGAGGACGAGGCACGGCTGGAAGCGGATGTGTTCCTGTCCATCATCAAGGGAAAGCAGTTCGAGTTCCCGGTGTACTACGATGTGGAGGAGAAAAAGCAGTTTGCCCTCGGCAAGGAGAAGGTGTCGGCGATCATGCGGGCGTTCCTCAAAAAGGTTGAGAACGCCGGCTATTTTGTCGGTCTGTACGGTTCTGCTTCTTCAATGACCACGCATACTGCTGATGATATCAAGTCATGGTACACGATCTGGCTGGCGCACTGGGTGGACAAGACCAACTACAGCGGTGCTTACGGCATCTGGCAGCACTCTGAGAAGGGCAAGGTTGCAGGTATCAACGGCAATGTGGATCTTGACATCTGCTATAAGGATTTCCCGACAATTATCAAGGGTAAGGGGCTGAACGGCTGGGGTAAGGCAGAGCCAACTTCAACGCCTGCACCCGATAAGCCCGATACCACCGTGACCGCTACCATCAAGATCGGCACGGAAACCTACAAGGGCACGCTTATGAAGGAGTAAAACAATAGGGCAGAGGAAGTTCTCTGCCCTGTACATAGTGTGGTAAATCAAAATTTGTATCACAGAACCATCAGCAATGTTCCGGCTCCAATCAGGATACACCCTATCACTGACTTAAAAGTAAATTCTTCATGCAGAAAAACAAACGCCAGTATCAGCGTAATGACAACGGACAACTTATCAATCGGGACGACTTTTGAAGCGTCTCCCATCTGCAAGGCCTTGTAATAGCAAAGCCATGAGGCACCAGTAGCAAGGCCGGACAGAATCAGGAAAACCCAACATT
>Ga0255346_1003623_pt1 | contig 17907 bp, 19 predicted proteins | sample wastewater_treat_FD_194410 | JGI IMG/M metagenome (GOLD analysis project Ga0255346, IMG submission 194410) | Wastewater microbial communities from Lulu Island WWTP, Vancouver, Canada - plant22 | ecosystem: Engineered > WWTP > Wastewater > Unclassified | place: Canada: Vancouver, British Columbia... | reverse complement strand
AAGTTACAATGAGGCCGTAAGTGAAAAAAACGGCAAGGCACTCTACAAGAATTATACAACGTAGGGTGCCTTGTTTATTTTTAGCTTATTTATTTACATCCACCGTCACGCCGGACTTGAATTCCACAATAAATTTATCCTCATAGATGCTGACTTTTTCGATCAGCCGTCGGATAAGCTGCTCGTCGTATTCAGCGAGGGCGGCGGATTGCTTTTTTAGGAATGCGCTCATATCAGCCATCCGTTTTTTCAGTTCCTCACGGTTGACGTTTTCAATTTGCAGTTTTTGCTTTTGGTCACGCAGTCGGTGAATCTCATCGCCAACATTATCACAATCTGCGTTGGAAGTGGCCAGCTTTAATAGCTCCGTTTGAAGTACTTCCAGCCGCTTGTCGATATCCGCCAAGGCCTTGTCGCTTTCTCTATTTATGACGGTTGCGATGTTGTCCCGCAGAGTTGTGAGGAAAGAGTCTTTGTCGCAAAGTGTCTGATTGATGGCGGTGACCAGCACTTGCTCAATGGTACTTTCCAGTACCGTTCGAGCGTCGCAGAATAGGCCTGTGTTTTCTAAGCGGCTGACACAGCGCCAGACGATAGACTTCTTACCTCTGTTGTTCCAATGCACCCTGCGAAAAACCTCACCGCATTTGCCGCAGATGATTATCTGAGCAAACACGTGGTTGCTGCTAAAGGTTCTGGTCTTTCCGTTTGGGCTTGTGTGCACAATACGGCGGCGGATAAGCTCTTCCTGCACCTGCATGAAAACTTCACGCGGGATGATGGCTTCATGGCTGTTCTCTACATAGTACTGCGGAACGATACCGTTGTTCTTAACCCGCTTTTTTGTAAGAAAATCAACCGTGTAGGTTTTCTGCAAGAGAGCATCTCCGATGTACTTTTCGTTTCGTAGAATATTATTAATGTTACTGGTGTGCCAGCGCTCATTGCCTGCACCGTTCAGAATACCGTCGGCCTCTAACCCCCGGGCAATCTTCAGCATACTTGCACCCTCAAGGTATTCTCGATAAATGCGCTTTACGATTTCGGCTTCTTCGGGTACAACCACAAGGCGCTTATTTTCATCCTTGGTATAACCGAGGAACCGTGCACAGTTGACTTGGATTTCGCCCTGCTGGTAGCGGTATTGCAAGCCCAGCTTCACATTCTGACTTAAGGACTGGCTTTCCTGTTGTGCAAGGGACGCCATAATCGTGAGCATAACCTCGCCCTTGGAATCCATGGTGTTGATGTTTTCTTTCTCAAAATAGACCGGGATGTTCTTATCCTTCAGCTGACGGATATATTTCAAGCAGTCCAGCGTATTTCGGGCAAATCGGCTAATGGACTTTGTGATAATCATATCGATATTGCCGGCCATGCACTCGTCAATCATGCGGTTGAATTCCTCGCGCTTCTTGGTGTTGGTGCCCGAGATTCCGTCATCCGCAAAGATTCCCGCCAGCACCCAGTCGGGGTGCCCTTGTATGTAGGCGGTGTAATGCTCAATCTGTGTGTCATAGCTGGTAGCCTGCTCCTCGCTGTCTGTGGAAACACGGCAGTAAGCAGCAACGCGTAGTTTCGGTTTTTCTTCATCCTTGCTCTTGCGAGTATGCTTCCTGGCCGGAATAACTGTGACATTTTTACTGACTGCCATTCTTGTTCACCTCCATTTCAATTAAACTGTAGGCGTATTCCGCCTGCCCGAAGGGGTCGTCGAGTTCCTCTGTTCCTTCTTTCATGCGGAAGGTGGTAGGATAGATGACCTCCTTTACTTGGTTGGACTTTTTGGTACGGCCGAGTCTTTCCGCCCGCATAATTCGTTCCGCCTCGGCAGTGTTAAAAGTGTCTTTGTCAATAATCGGCGGATAAAACCCATCACCGATGTATCGGGTATTTCGTAGCATTCTGCCGATACCGGAATGGAAAGCTTTAATACCTGCTTTCTTAGCTGCTGTCGCCAAGGAATCGCCGCTCAGGTAAGATTGGAACAATGTTTTTATCTGTTCTGCAGCCTCTTTATCAATTACGGCTTTTCCGTTTTCAATACGGTAGCCAAATGGTATATGGCTCATTTATCTCACCAACCTTTCTTTTAGAGTAATTCCGCATTTTAGTTCGAATCCGATTTCCGTTCTCGAATATACATGAATCCGCTCCACAAAGCGGGTAAACAGCTCACCATCAAAACTTGTCAGCATAGATTCTTTGGAAACATACTGCAACAAAGCGCTGACTGCATTTAAACTCTGAAAATCGTTATTCAGAAAACGCGTTATGGATTCCTTTTGACGGCGCAGACGTTCTGCCTCTTGAAGTAGTTCATTATTGCTTTTATTGTAAACGGCAGGCTCAAGGTACTTTTTGGTCATCAACCCAACCAGTACATTCCGTTGTTTTTCGTTTTCCTCAAGCTTTATGTCTATCACTCGGATGTTTTCAAGCGTGTCATCGGAGTTCATCCCGCGCAGGCTGACGAGTAACGGTTTAAGTACAGCTTCATGTCCGAAGACAAGTTTGTTCATCATGGTGACAAATGCATACTCTAAATCGGGCTCCGGTATATATTTCATTGAGCATTTTTGTTTATCCTGGATATGTGTGAAACAACACCATGCGTATGGATGCTTGCCGCTTGTATGGGTTCGTCTTTTAAAGGTCCCGCCGCACTGAGCACAGATTATTTTGCCTGAAAAGGGATAGCGGCTTTGATATTTTTCGCTTTGCTTTTCAATCCTTTTCTCTTTGCAACGTTGTTCTATAGCTAACTGAGCAGCTTCATAGATTTCATGACTGACAATAGGTTCATGATGATTCCGAACAAGGTACTGTTCTTTTTCTCCGTCGTTGCGATGGCGGTTGAAATGTTCGTCGGTATAGGTTTTTTGAAAAATGGCATCACCTGTGTACTTTTCATTACTAACCATCCCGCGTATAGTCGTTGATGTCCAACGACCGCCTTTTTTGGTCGGTACCTTTCGTCTGTTCAACTCATTAGCAATTTTGTGGGTACCCTTGCCGGACAAAATCTCGGCAAAGATGAAGCGGACAATTTTAGCTTGAGACTTATTGATAACCATTTCTCCATCCACATTGTCGTAGCCGTAAGGCGGATAAGATATTTTATATGTACCATTTTGGAATCTGCGCTTAATCGACCATTTGTTGTTCTCGGAGATGGAGACCGATTCGCTTTCGGCCAGTCCAGACAGGATTGACAGCATGAGTTCGCTTTCCATTGACCCGGTGTTAATATTTTCTTTCTCAAAATAAATGAAAACATCAAGGTCAAGTAGCTTTCTGACCAGTTCAAGACAATCGGTTGTATTTCGAGCAAATCTGCTGATAGACTTCGTTACAATGAGGTCTATTTTTCTGTCTTCACAGTCTGCAATCATTCGAAGCAATTCAGGCCGCTTTTCCTTTTTTGTTCCGGAGATGCCCTCATCATAATAGAGCCCGGCGAACTCCCACTCAGGATTTGCATTGACGTAGGATTCATAATGCTTTATTTGAGCATCCAGACTTTCGAGTTGTTCATCGCTGTCGGTAGATACACGGCAGTAGGCCGCAACCCGCAACTTAGTCTGTTCGGTTAAATTGGCCGTGTTTTGAGCAATTTTCGTTACCTTTTTCAAATTCTCACCTCCTTAGTCAGTGTGACATATTACCTCTGAAACGAAGTTATATCAACGATTTCAAGGCATAATCTCGGCTAATAGCGGCGAGAAAGTTTTGCGATTTAATTCGGTTATCTTGTTGAATTCCGACAAGGTAATTAAATCTTTCTCAAGCATAGAAGTGAGTATTTGCTGTGCTCTCACATAATCAACTTCGCGCTGCATTTGCTCATGCGGAGTAGCGTTCACTTCACCATCGATTTTCAGCCCTTCGCCAATAGGGCAACGCATTAACTCAAGTTTCTGTTCATTGAACACGAGAAACCACCTCCTCGCTATACGGAGAAAAGTGGAGCGTTTTATACACCTATAAATAAAAAAAGCCCGCAGAGTTTTTACGCTCCGCGGGCTTGATAATAGTTATCACGAATATTTAATGAAGGCATCCTTAAATCCTGCTGCCTGAACCTTTTTGAGCATGTTTTCGGCGTTTTCTTTGACGGAATATGCCCCGACTTGCACACGATAAAGCTTTTTCGGCTCAGTCGGTGTCGGTGTTTCCGGCACCTCCGCAAGAAGCCTTTTGACCTCCGCTCGGAATGTGTCCATCGACTTACCATGCTTCGGAAACCAATTTTTCGGATCACCATGATTGGAAGCGATTCCTTTCTGGTATCCTTCGTAATGCCCGATTATATCCTTCTCCGTCAGCCCATACTGCTTGCAGAGATAAACACAAAGCTCCACAGCTTCCTTGTATACCTTGTTGAAATAGCTTGCATCGGTCAGTCCATCTTCACAAATTTCAAAACTGATATGAGTATCGTTGACTGAGCCTTTTGAACCGGAGCCACCATGCCAACCTCGATGATTCCACGGGAGGGTTTGGTATGTTGCGATACTGCCATCCGCCAGTTTGCCAATAAAGGCATGTACACAGACCTGCCGCCCATCCGGCTTATCCTGATTCCAATGGTTATTATACTGGTTCTTGCCCAACAGACCGTCATCTGGACCCACATAGCGTTTGAGGTTTGGGTTATTTGCCCCGGTAGAATGCACCATGATACCCTTAGGAGTGATAGTTCGGCCTGCTTTGTAGCAAGCATTGTTGGTCAAAATGAGTTTATGGAGGTTCATTTCGTTTCGCCGTCCTTTCCATGAAGCTGTGCCAGCACACCTTTTAACTTTTCAGGCACAGGTAGCCCAATAGCCGTGGCATTCTCAACAAGAGAAATACCCTCATTAGCAATGTAGAAGAAGATAATCGCTGTACGAAGCGGTGCTCCCGTGCCGCCGAGCAGGTAAGTGTCAATGAGATGACCAATACCGACCACAAGGAATAGCGCTACCTTCTTGGCGATACCCTGTGCTCCGATTCGGCTGGAAAGCTTCTTCTCCACAATTGCACGAAGCACACCAGTGATGTAGTCGACAACCACAAAGGCAATGAGTGCGTAAAGGAAACCGTCTAATCCGCCTAAATACCAGCCAAGGGTTCCTCCAATGGCTGTAAACACAACCTGAACCCAAGTCCAAATCTCTTTCATTTTCCTTTTACCTCCTGTTTTTTCGCATAAAAAACGCCTGCTAAAATAAGCAGGCGCGAATGCCGATATTAATGATTATTCTTTAACTCTGTTTCGGGAGTGCCTCCCAAAGCCGCAAGTCTTCCTGACCGAGTGACCATAAGGCAAACCCACGCAAACCCCATCGGTATGCAGCTTCATTTGCCCAGTATACGATCGAATCTACGTCTTGGTAGTAGACGATACCAAAACCATCCCCATCGCCGAGGAATATCCTCGAGCACCAGACATTGATATCACGTGGTGTGAATTTTGCAGTATAGTCAGCGTTGCAGGGAATGTATAGCATCGCTGAATGCACAAAGTCGTAATCCATCGAGATATCCTCACTTCTGGTAGAGGATTCCTCCACATCTGAGGTAATCGTAAATACCTCGAATTCATTGTCCCATGTAACGTTATTCCGGGCGATCCTGCCGTAAGTTTCGGTAGTACCGTTTGGCATCGTCACATCAAAAGCTTCATACGGCTCGTAAGTCCAGGCATCGCCTAAACGCAGAAGTTCACACTTGATTTCATTGTCCGACCGAATACCACAATAACCGCTTGTCGGTGATACCGTGGCTGTGAAGCGGAGGGTGTTGCTGTTTCCGGAATAAACCCTCACGCGGTTGCCGCGTTTCCTCATTTCGATGAGATACATATTGGGGTTTGTTCGGATATCGGAGACGGGTGTTTTAGAGTAAGCTGATCCATAACTGCCGAGCAAAACAGATCCTTGATAGAGTTCCACTTGCTGCGTGTCAATGTTGATACAACAGAAGATGTTGCCAATAAATACCCCAGCGCGCCCGCTTCCGTTATGAGGGAAAGCAAGCCGAGCTCGAAGATGAACATCAGAGAAACTGTCATATCTCCAGGCAAGCTGGCCACTACCTTCCAGCTGTGAGTAAACCCTGCCGGTTGCATATTCATCGCTTCGCCAGACTGCCCAATTGCCTGAAAGCGTAGTCCAGTAAGTGCTTTGCAGTGTGATGGGGTCCCGGAAGTCCTCATACCACACTAAAGCCGAGTCGGGTTTTCTTCGAAGAATCTCGGTGGTCAGCTTGAAGCCTTTGTCCGGAACAGCCATACTCCCGTTCACGTCCTTGAAACTGCGCGGTGAGAGTTCAAAGGTAGCTGAACCCGCTGAGGGCCGTTCTGAAAACGATGAGCAAAGACGAAAGCCATATAATTGTGCGCCAATCACACCTCCGTCAACGGTGATGGTGTGTTCTCCTGCCGACAAGCTGTGCTCTTTGGCAAGAGCCACCCAGAAGGTGCTTCTCCAATATGGCCACCATAGGCGGCTTTCGTAAAATCCGACCGAGGAACCGTCAAGTGAAATGTTGATACCGTTCTTATCCCAATACGGAAAGCAGATACGGACGGCAACATCATAAACTCCCGATTGCGGAACGGTAAATTCGTAGGTGGCTATACCCGTTTCTGATGAGAGCGTAATCATGCCGTTACCAATAACCACACCCTCTGTATAACTATCCGGCACACCGTCCCGGTCAATATAGATTGTGCCAAACTCTGCCTTTTGTGTTTTTCCGTAGCAAGTTAAGTATCGTCGGCGGTTGTAGGTTTCCCCGATGATAGGGGCTTCTCGGTCGGTTGCATCGCCGCCCTCAGCATAATCGTATACCTGAGGGAGCATATACGGTACCTGATCGTAATCGTCCCAGTAGGCAAGCCACGGTATCATCGGCTGCGGAGGAGCATTACCCGTGAAGTTATACCCGCCTTCCGCCCATATTTTAGCGGCATAGTAGGTAAGCGACACGCCACGATATGTCTTGCCGAGGTCTGCAGGGTTTGCATATATCTGCCACTCCCAACCGTAACCCGGCAAACCCATATAGATCTTTTGCGGTTTCATTACTCTTGCGGCATAATCATACACACCGACAAGCCAGTCCCGCGGAGAGACAGGACCCGGTGCACTGCCAGCCCAAGCCATACCGTAGGACATAATCGCTGCCGTGTCGCAGTACGCATCGAGATCGGCATAGACACACCAGTTCTCACCGCCGACAGAGCCTTGGACGCCAGTCATACCGGGTAAACAGATATTGACCAGTTTTGTGGGATTGTACGCTTTGACGGTTTGGTATATATCGCGAAAGAGGATATTTGCTGCGTCCTTGTTCTCATACCCACCGCCGCGCTCCAAGTCGATATCCACACCAGCGCACCACGGGTATTTCTGCATGATCCGCACTAACTCAGATAGAAACTTAGTCTTTGCACCATTTTCGTTATTCCGCAGAGCAGTGAATATAGAAGCTGTTCCGTGATTCATCACGGTAAGAAACCAACGCACTTTGGGCCATTTGTTGATGTATGGCATCATGCTGGATATCGGTGTACCTGTTTCGGTTATCGTTCCTGATATGTCCACCTCAAAGGTGAAAATGCCGACGGCTTCAAAACGGTCTCCGTAATTATTCAAGGCTTGGTGCATTCGGGTGTTGCCCATGAACGACCATACCATGCATTTCTTTCCCTTAAGATAATCCCTGCTCATAAGCGCGGATCTCCTTCCATCATTTCTACATATTCAAGGTAGACCCTCGCCGATTTTCCACTTTCCAGCTTAATCTGATGCTTACTGTCATAAGCTGCGGTATATTGATAAAATCCATCCTTGGATGTGGGACTGCCATTTCGCAGACATTCCCTTGCCACAGCTTTTAAGGCAAATTCATCACCCGCATTCACCGCCGATGTAAATTTGCACTTATGTGAACCCATGCCCTGTGAAATTTCAATGCTTCCCGCCGACATTGGCTGTTTCGGATAGATATATAAATCAAGACCCGCTGAGGTTTCTCCGGTGTTAAAAAGGACAAGAGTCGCACTGCCACGCACCACGGCATTTTGGTAGCGAGGAGTATTTCCGCTATTTCGGAGCATAACGTTGTTGTGGGGCGTATAGCCTGTCAGTTTGTCGCCTTCTTGAAGTTGAAGGTCGGTATAGTAAATCTCGCCAGTACAGTCGGCAATGAGAGGACGGAGGGTGACGTTCACGATTCGTTTTTCCTCTTTGAGCTTAATTACCTCTGCAAATCGGATGAAGTTGTTAATGACCATAAGTACCACCTACCCATCGAGAGTCCATTGAATTTCACAGACATGGCCGACCCAGCCCGTGGCAACGACACCTGCTTGAAGCATTAGATCAGTGAAGAATACTTCTCCCGTGCAATTCTGTATAACGAGTCGAATGGTGATGGAGCGCAGCCTGCCATAACCTCTGGGTGATGCATCCCGCGCCACTTGTTGAAAAGATACCATGCAAATTCACCGTCCTCTCAATACAAATCAATAAATCGTGTTTCGGTTGTCCCGTCCTCGTATTCAAATACCACCTCGATACCGACCTGTCCGTTCGTTCTCTTGCTTAGGTTATTCGATCCTATTTGCGCCGATATGGTGTAGTTGCGTCTTGATGCCGGATAAACTGTTTGTGCCATACTTTTGGTCATATTCGCCACGCCAACTGCCTTAAAGGAAGCTGTACCGGACACACCGTTTTCAGTATCCACTTCAAAACCGCTATTTTGCCAATAGGCGAAGCCGTCGTCGGCTCGGGAATTTCGCAAATGATTAAAGGGAACCATATCTTTAATTTCCTGCCCAATGAGGTTGCTTTGGTCGAACTGGTCAGCAATCGTCGAGGAGGAAGAGTCGCCCAGTTCTCTAAGTTTGGTGGAGAGTTCCAGTACGGTTTTCCATGGCTCTTGAAGGTTGTACTGGCGGCGTACAATTCGTGTTTTAATGGTCAGATTCAAATCCCTGTCATCAACGGTTACAATGTCACCTAAATCCCATCGCTCATGCTCATAGCCCGTCAGCACGGACAAATCCATCGCCGATAGGACATAGGATACGCGGGGCTTTGCATATTCGGCAAGCCGCATATTGGTAAATTCAAGCATCTGATAGGGGTTTGTAAAATTAGAACAGTCAAGGGTAGCTACCCGAACCTCGCTTGAATAGCTGAAGTCCTCCACGTAGTCCTTGCCACCATTGATTGCAGCGAACGTCATGCCGTCCTTACCGATAGCATAGAGCCTCGTGACAAGGGATCGGGTATCGACTACACGCTTAATCCCGGTCAGGTTTTTACGGTAGGCAAAGAGCGCTCCACTGTCTGTTCCGCTGAATGTCAGTAAATCCACACGTCTGTCCCGACTGTGGAATACCAAATCGCCGCCATGGATGTTCTGTACCATTCGAAGTATGGAGAGTGCGTTTTTTTCTTGGCAGGTCCATGTTCTCAGGGTGGTTACATTTACTGTACCGACTTCCCAGCCTGTACCTTCAAGTGCAAATGCCATCGGGACAGCGGGCAGGTCAGCGTTAAATTCAACTGGTTGTTTCTCTGCAGAAAAAGTCAGGTCATAGAATGCCGCTTCCGCATAGACCGTTGTGAGTATACTATTGCCATCCGAGCCTTTTTCATCAGTCATTGTCCGAATACGATAAACATCCTCAGCAATTTGTACCTGCTTCTCGTTGTCGAGCATTATGCGCTTCGGGTCACTGTAAGGCAACTTGAATTCCAGGGTGTCCGCTCCGTTGATCTCGCCCGTAACAATGATGTCATAAGCATTCTCCAAAACCGTTTCCCACGCTCCGTTCTCATCCAAAATAACAGGGCGGGCAAACCCCAGTTTCTCATACGGAGATTTGGGGATATCATGAAGCGTTATATCGAGTAGCTTTGGTGTAACCGTTGTATCGCTGGTGGTGAGCGTTACCCTGTAGCAGATATATGAACGATTCGGTGAGGTCAGTTCGCCGTTTGTGCCAACTGCCTGCCATGCCGACCAGTTCTGCATATCATCTGAGGTTGATGTTTCTATCAGTGAAATGGACGTGACACCCGCGGTGTATTCACTTGTTGCAGATACTCGACCGCTCCCGGCAAGGCTGCATTCGGTGGCAATAGTCGTCAGTTGGCCGCTTTCGGGGTAGAGATTACCAATTCCCTTACGTAGGGTGACAGCTCCCGGCTCAGTTAACGCATCCACGTCACCCGAAGTGTCTCCTCCATTTGCAAGCATTGCTTGACGGAAGTAGTGAATCAAGTCATCAATAGTTAAATTGCTGTCTGTTTCAAAGAACCACTCATCCAAGCCGCCTGCGTAGTAATACTGGTTTGCGTGCATTCCCATAACGATATCCGCTACACAGGATGGATTCAATGTACCAGTAAATGTTCGCAAAGGGGCTGTCCAAACTACACCGTCGGCACGATTACACAGAACTATCTGAGATGTTTTTTCCGTCACATTTATGATCGCAGAGAGAAAATACCAACCACCATTGACCATGTTGAATCCAGGTGTTTCGGTTTGGTCAAGGATAAGCGTTCCTGATGAATTATAGAGCATCATTCGCGGCCGCCCTTGATAGAGGGAGATATAAAAAATAGGCTGACCGGGTCCTTGCCTTGTATTGAAAAGCGGAATGTAGTTCTGCCCTACAGAATAGGTGGTCGGGTTAATCCAACCGCCGACGGCAATTTTCTCACCGAGATCAGAAAAGAACGTACCGTCGTTGGTGGCGACAAGGTGCGTTTTTTCTGTGGTCGGATTGTTGATGTTCATTCGGAAATACCGCCCAAATCTGCCGTTTGGTAAAGAAGCGGTTGTGCCGCTCCATCCAGAGACAGTAAAATGCCGTCCGTTGGCGGAAGAGTCTGCAAGGCGAGTATTACTATCCGGCGTGGATTCGTTGAAACGCCAGAGTGCTGATGTTTTTACGGTTGCAGGAATCTCGCCCGTAAAGTCTGTTTGAGAAGTCAATATGGATTTTACCGCCATGTCCTCACCTCCAACGGCTCTTCGCCTGTATTTGCAGTTCTGTAAATGTCGCACCGATTGCCGTAATGGTTATGATGTTCGTTCCTTTGCGGAGAATTGGAAAATTCAACTCTTGAAGCAGAGGCAGACCATTACGGAGCGTTTCGCCAGTTCTGTCTACCACCTTGGCAGTAACTAATCCGCTGTCGATGACGAGGGTTTCTCCGGCAGCCAAAGGCCCGACAATGCGAAGTTCTTCGTCATTTGTTTTCAACGACACATAGGTTGATGCCCCTGACTGAATGATGCCTTTCAAAAGGAAAACAGGCAATGAGTCTGTATTGCCTTTACTCCTCGTGACTGTATTTGCACCCTCTTGGGTTAGTGTAAAACTCTCGTCTGTCAAAGCGTAAGCATGTGGGTCGGGACAGACGAAGTTCAAGTCAAATGCGCCTGCCGAGCGAATAAGCCGTTCACAGTTCACGGCATCCTGCAGTCTCGCTGTGAAATAGCGGTCGGGGACATCGTCAAACACAAGTTGTTTCAGCCCTTTTTTGGGATCTAACCACTCGGCAAGGCCGTCTAACACTCCAACCAGAGAAGCGAGATTGTGCAATGGAGCAATATTACAGCTCACAGTTATGACCCGCTCTGCGCTATCACTGCCAAAGTCTGCCACACCCGGCTTTCCGGGTATGGAAACAAAGGAATTACGCAAGGGTGGCGAAGCCTGCCACGAGGTCAGACGAGCCTTGACGTTCATGCTTTGTGATGAAATTCCGTTGAAAATAAAGCCCATGCCAACACCTCCTTATGCCGGGCTAAACCGTCCCTGCGCCCGCGAGCCGGTCTGCATCAGGTTATAAAGTTCCTGTGATATTCTTCGGATGTCATCCTCGCTGCGAACAATCATCTGCTGTATGTTGATGAGCGAAGGCATACCTGATACCGCCAAGCCGCCATGACTTCCTGTTACATCGCCCATATTTATGCCAGGCGTATCAAAAGAGGTGGGGATAGCGTTCTGCATATCTTCTGCGACTTCATCCATCGCCCGTTCGAAGCCTACACCGATACCTTGACCCATGTTCTCGCCAAGTCCGGCAAATAAGGTAGATGGAGAATGGATACCGAAGAAGTTTTTGATGCCGTCGACGATCCCTCCGAAGAAACCGGAGATTTTACCCCAAATCCAATCGGCGACATTTGAAATACCCTGCCACAGACCCTTGATTAGGTCGCTGCCGACTTGCACGATTTTACCGATGTTACCGGTGAATCCTTTCACGATGGCGGTAATAATCTGGGGTATAGCTTTTACGATTTCCACGATGATGGTTGGCAGGTTCTTTATCAAGGACACGAAAAGCTGGATGCCCGCCGCCACAAGTTGCGGAATACTCCCGATAATTGCGGTAATAAGCGACGTGATGATTTGTGGTATCGCCGCCACGATAGCTGTTATTATCTGCGGTAGATTTTGAACCAACGATACTAACAGCTGAATCCCTGCGTCAATAAGCTGTGGAATAGATCCGAGGATCGCAGAAATCAATCCCTCTATGATTTGTGGGATTGCCGCCACAATTGCCGTGATGATTTCAGGCAAGGCATCTACTAAAGACACGAGAAGTTGAATTCCAGCATCAATAATTTGCGGAATAGCCCCAATGATAAAATCTACAATGCCGAGGATAATTGCTGGCAGAGCAGCGATCAATTGAGGTAGTGCATCCAGGATGCCCTGTGCTAATCCGAGAATCAGTTGAAGGGCGGCATCAAGTATCATAGGCAGGCTTTCAATTAAGCCTTGAACAATTGTGATCACAGCGTTCACTGCTGCCGGTATCAACTTTGGAAGTGCATCGGCGATGCCTGTAACGAGAGTGGCCACTAATTGAACCGCTGCATCAATAAGTAATGGAAGGTTATCAATCAGCGCACCCACAATGGTCATAACGGCATCCACGGCGGCGGGGATGAGTTCGGGCAAAAGCGTCAAAATCGTTGTCAGCACCTGTGTGAAAAGATCGACTACCGTAGAGAGCAGAGTCGGAAGCAAATCACCGATTGCCTGTAGTATCCCGTCGAGGGCAGGCGGCAATGCCCTTACTATATTCTCAATAACTGGAACAATGTTTTTCACGACGTTCTGGAACGCTTCGACCACATTACCAATCAAAAGTCCGACATCAGCATTGGCATTACCCAAACCTGCCATCAAGTTTCCTATAGCTGATTGCATCCCCGCCATAGAGCCAGCTATTGTTTCCGTGGCTTCCAAAGCAGTCGTTCCTGTGATTCCCATTTCGGTCTGAATGACATGGATCGCTTCCGTCAAATCGGAAAATGAAGAGAGGTCGTATTTAATGCCGGATATTTTTTCGGCATCAGCCAAGAGTCGCTCCATTTCAGATTTTGTGCCGCCATATCCCAGCTTCAGATTGTCGAGCATAGTATAGTTTTGCTTGGCAAAACCCTGATAGGCCGTCTGAATAGCTGACAGATCCGTCCCCATTTTATTGGCATTATCCGCCATATCAGTAATCGCCATGTCCGCAACCTGCGCCGCTTTTGCAGTATCACCGCCGAGGGACTGGATAAGACTTGCCGAAAAGCCCGTGACAGTTTCCATATATTCGTTGGCGGACATACCGGCGGTCTTGAAAGCATTTTCAGCATACTTCTGAACAGACTGCGACGCTTCACCAAAGAGTGTATCAACACCGCCGACCAGTTGTTCGTAGTCCGCATAGGCGGATATGACTTCTTTGCCAAGTTTAATGGCAGCGGCTCCGGCAGCCACAGCCACAGCGCCCATTGCCACACCAATGCCTTTTAGGATGCCGCCCAGTTTCTCGAACTTTCCACCAGACTTTTCGGCGCTGTCACCAGCGTCCTCAAGTTCCTCACCAAGGTCGTCGGCTTCTTCCGCGGATTCTTCTAATTCACGCTCCATGTTGTTAAGTTCTGCGTTGGCATTATTGAGGGCAATCTGCCAGTTTTGAGTGCGGCGATCATTTTCACCAAAGCTTTCGGATGCATTTCGAAGAGCGGCTTCAAGGGTGGAGATTTTCTCCTTCTGGGCATCGATTGCTTTATTAAGGACTTCGTTACGGGCAGCAGTAGCCGCTATGGATTTGTCCTGTTTGTCGAATTCGCTCGTTACCAGCTTCATTTCGCTACCTAGCACTTTGAATGACTGGTTTATATCACGCAATGCATTTTTAAATTCCTTTTCGCCCTCGACGCCTATTTTTAACCCAAAATTGTCAGCCACTTAAAACACCTCCCTCCGTAAAAAATCAGATGCCATCAGGGATGACATCTTCAATAAACAGTTCGCGCTTTGGCTTGACCATTCCAAGGAACTGGCGATGGCATTCCCATAGGTCCAGCAATTGTCCAATTGGGGTAAGCCACGTTTCCTCTTCGGAGCGATTTAGATGAACCGTACCGTAATATAAAAGTCGGGTAAACAACTCATTGTCGCTTACCCGACCTCGGCGTTTTTTGACTCACTATCCTCGCTTTCGATGTTACGAGCCGTTCCTTTAAACATCGCCTCAGTAATTGCCGATTTATATACCGCCAGTTCAAGCGGCGAGGTGAGCAATTCCACTTCTTCCTTGGTCAGCAAATCTTTTGGTTTTTCCTTGTTGCGAAGGTTGTGGATGAGGATGGACTGGTTGGCAAGGAGCGTAATCAGCCAAATAATCTCATCCAGAGCCATCTCAAAGTTTTCTGACCTCATTAACTTCTCACCCAAGTTGTCCAGGCCGCCGTATCGTTTGGCGATTTCCTTTGTGGCGCGAGTGGACAAAATCAGCTCATATTCTTTGTCGCCGATTTTGATGACGGCGCTTCGTTCGTTATCCATGCATTAAACCTCCAAATCTGTTTCAAATTCAGGTTCGTATACTTCCGTATACCAATCACTGGTCACAACCGGTAGTACATCCACATCATCTTCGTTAACTTCCGCTTTCCATGGATGACGACCATTACCGTCCGGTTTAATGCGTCGGGAAACAGTGCCTTCAATACTTGGTGTTGAAAAGGTGATACTATCACCCTTGGTGGCAAGATTGGTGGACGGAATGCCGAACTTGACGCGGTAAAGCCAGAAGTAGCGATACTTACCATTCGCTTTTTTCGCTCGAAATCCAATAGCGACAGGCTCGCCACCATCCTCTGAAGCAGAGATAAGAACACCGTTTTCATCTGTGGTCGCGCCCGTCAGTTTTGCGGCGACGGTTTTACCAATGTCGTCCACACCAAGGGTCAGTTTGCCGTTCTTGAATTCCTTGATAATTTCGGCGGCACCGTCGTCCGCCCAAAGTGTCGCTTCCGCAAGTTCGATTGATAGTTCAGCTGAGATTGCCTTTGCCAGCATTACCGGAGCTCCGTAGGTTTCGTAACCCGTAGTAGGTGCTTCGGTGATTGGTGCGTAGTAGAGTTTATCAAGCCCAATTGTAGCCATGTTAAATTTCCTCCGTTTCGTATTCTTTCGCCACATCGATGGCGTAGTGGTGATAGCCGGTATCATCCTCGTGTCCGATATACCGGCGGTCGGTAATAACAAAATCAGCCTGGAGGAGCATCCTCACAAGCTGATTCTTTCTTTGTAAATAGTTGTTTTTACTGAACAGCGAGATCCTGACTTCGTTTATATCCGCAAGAGGTTTATTGTCTCCGTAAACGGCAAAGGTGTCAGTAAGCGGGGTCAGCACCATGTATTCATCAGGAGGCACACCGCTGAAGACGCCTGTTTCGACAGGGATATTTGCGGTTTCAAACAGTTTGTTCAGTTCAGATAATATGCTCATAGCTTCTCAATCTCACTTTCCAGCTTGCTGGTCATAGCCTCGATGCAAGCACCTTTTGATCTGCTTTTGGCAGGTTTCAGAAAAGGCTTCGGAGGCTGGCCATGCTTTCCGTATTCGAGGATGTTGGCAAGTTTGGCATTGCTGCCGCCGTCAGAACGCGGCTCTGCAAAGCCTATTTTCACGTTGAAATTACCGTTTCTGTCCTGCTTTGCCGGAGATACACCAAGCGCAGATTCAAGTTCTCCGGTGGAGCGGCTCTTAACCTTTGTGTTTTTACCGACCACAGAGGAAAGATTGCTTTTTACCTTGTCATATACGACTTCGGCACCGGCTTCAAGAACCTTCGGTATGATCTCATCGGTCTTTTCAGCCAACCTTGACACTTTGAGTAGGAATTCCTCCGGCATCTTGAAATCGACCTTAGCCATCTGTGCTCACCGCCAATACTTCAAGATACATTCCACGGCTCTTTACATTTTCAACCGAGTATATGTTGTAGCGTTTGCCCTCGCATACGATAACATGGCGGTTGTGAAGAGCAAGTCCGGGAATCGTACGGAGACGGAACAAGGCATTCACTTCATCTGACTGCGCCATGTTACGCCATTTTTCCGTAGAGTTTTTCTGCTCAAAATATGCCCTGACTGACGCAAGAACAGTATCGCCGTGGTTGACAAAACCGTCAGCATCCTTCGTGGGTTCGGTTGAGATAATATCGATGTAGGTTTTCATTTTTCCAAAACTCATACTCACACCTTCCAATCCCGGTCAAGTTTAAGAAGAAGGTTGACCGTATTCCATACCTGCTGTCCAGCCTGAACGTTGTCGGCAAAAAAGCCGCCGGTGCTGCCGTCCCGGCTCTCATAAAAATGAGACGACAGCATAATGACGGCCTGCTCTGTGGTAGGCGGCATAAGATGGTCTTTGTAGAATTTCTCCGGAAGGTGCTGATAGCTTTCGGCATAGGATACGGCGGCGGTGATGTACATCTGCAGGAGTTCATCGTCCACCGTATGCTCAAGAATAAGATTTGCCTTTACTTTTTCAATCAGCGTCATACCGCCACCGTCCTTTCTTTATTCTTCGGTTTCCGGTTCTGCGATGACAACAGAGAATGCCGTAGCGGGATAACCGGATGCCCAGAGCGTGAACGACTTCGGCTGATTTACGATTTCGTCGCACTTCAGCCACATCACAATATCTCCGGCCTGCCCGCCGACAGCAGCAGCCTCAGCTTCATCGGCTGAGGTCAGCTGACTGCCGTTATACTTAACTGCCGTGATGGCAGGTAGTCCTGTGGTTATGAGGATGGCAACCCATTTGTGGGTTCCTTGCGCGGGACTCAAGCTTTCATACGCAATCAGCTCGTCAACCGGAACAGTGACTGTAATGACATTGTCCTCGATGGTGATGGATTCGACTTTGCCTTGATTGGCTGTCATATCTTCGCTCAGAGCAGTGGTGACATTAGCTGCTGAGACATTCCATGTATCGGGTTTCATCAGTCCTGTGTCTTTCAATTTCAAAAGCAGCGCGTTGAGATCGTCCTTGAGTCCTGCAACATTTGTGGCAGTACTTGCGGCTTGATTCGGTGCAGAAGGAAGCCCCGTTACCGAGGCTCCTTCCTTTATTTCCAACGTTCCGCCGATAACAGTTTTTTCACCGCCTTGTTCGGTGTAGTTCTTTGTGTTGTAACCCATGTCGCACCTCCGTTACGCTTTTTGCTGGAGAACCTTGATAGCCTCCGGCAGAATCAATTTTCCGTCCACACGCTGAGTGGCCATAAAGCCCACCTGACCTGTTGTAGCGAAAAGCTCGTTCAAACGTTTGAAGGAGCGCCCCTGTCTATCAGCGATCCAGTAATACTTAAAATCGCCGAAAGCGATGGTCTTCGCACCGGCTTCAATTGTCGGTACATATGCAGACGTGTAGACTGGGCGGTTTAGGATGGTATCGGGAGTGCCTGCGGTCAGTGAAGGCTGCCACAGATATTGCCCCTGTCCGTCCTTCAGCTTACGAATCGCCTTAACTGTGGAGTCGTTCATCACGAACACAGCCTTTTTGCGGTAAG
>Ga0255346_1003608_pt1 | contig 17958 bp, 32 predicted proteins | sample wastewater_treat_FD_194410 | JGI IMG/M metagenome (GOLD analysis project Ga0255346, IMG submission 194410) | Wastewater microbial communities from Lulu Island WWTP, Vancouver, Canada - plant22 | ecosystem: Engineered > WWTP > Wastewater > Unclassified | place: Canada: Vancouver, British Columbia... | reverse complement strand
CCCGACCCGCCACATGTAGAGCCCCTCGGGGGGCGCGGTCATGGCGGACTCCGCCCTCTCTTTGCCGTCCAGCAGGGCCGCCAGCCACTCCGGGCCTTTTTTGCCGTACCCGACCGCCTGCAGGTTGCCGACCATTATCCGGACCATGTTGGTCAGGAACGAGTCCCCCCGCACGGTGAATATCGTCAGGCTGCCCCTGTGGCGGAGCCTGGCCCTGTAGACAGTCCTCCTGGTGCGCTCGGGGCGCTCGGAGGTCTTGCAGAAGGCCCCGTAGTCGTGCTCTCCCTCGAACAGCGCGCAGGCCCTGGCGGCGGCCTCCCTGTCCCAGTGGAACCTGTTCCACCACGCCAGGCCGAGCAGCAGCGGTGGCATGGCGTTGCCGTGCCAGACGAGGTAGCGGTACTCCCGCCACAGGGCCGAGCGCCTGGCGTCGAAGTCGGGCGCTGCCCGCGCGGCCCGCATTACCCTTATATCCGGCGGGAGGTAGTAGTTCATGGCCAGAAGCAGCTTGTCCGGGCGCCACTCCCTGTCCAGGACGAAGGATATGACCTGCGCCCTGGCATGAACTCCGGCGTCGGTGCGTCCCGCCGCGGTCACGGGGACGTGTCCGCCCGCCAGCGGGGCGAGGCTGTCCTCGATCTTCTCCTGCACCCCCGTCCCGCTGCTCTGGCGCTGCCACCCCGAGTAGCCGGCGCCCCGGTACCCGACGACGGCGGCGTACTTCAAGGGAGCAGGCTCCTCTCCCCCGCCGCGAGCGCGACCACGACCGCGACCGTCGCGGCGAGCGCGGCGGTGTCCCGGCCGCTCCAGCGCAGCGGGCGCATGCGGGTGCGCCCCTCGCCCCCCCTGTAGCAGCGGGCCTCCATCGCCGTGGCCAGCTCCTCCGCCCTCTGGAAGACTATGACAAACAGGGGTATGAGCACCGGGATGAAGGCCTTGAGTCTCTTCCACAGACTGCCCCGGTCGAACGATGCCCCCCTGGCTAGCTGGGCCTTCATTATCCGGTCGGTCTCGGTCAGCAGGGTGGGGATGAAGCGGAGTGCGATTGTCATCATCATGGCCAGCTCGTGGGCCGGGAAGCCGAAGCGCACCAGAGGGGAGAACAGGCGCTCCAGCCCGTCGGACAGCTCCATCGGCTTGGTGGTCAGGGTCAGGAACGAGGCGAACAGCACCAGCAGCAGCAGCCTCAGCCCCATCTGCGCGGCGGCTGCCACCCCCTCGCGGGTGATCGTCACGAAGCCCAGCTTCAGGATCGGCGTCCCGTCGGTGAAGAATATGTGTATGAGGGCGGTGAACGCGACCAGTATCAGCACAGGCTTTGCGGAGTTCAGCACCAGGCGGAAGGGAAGGCGCGAATACCACGCAAGAGCGGCAAGAAGCCCCGCCCATGCGGCGAAGGCCGCGACGTGGCCGGCCATGAATATGCCGGTCAGAACGACCGGCACGGCCAGGATCTTGCACCTCGGGTCGAGGGAGTGAACCGGCGAGTCGGCGGGGACGTACTGGCCGAAGGTCAGGTTGTTCAGGAACTTCATGGCCTGCGCCCTCCCGTCTCGCGCGCCTTTATCCAGCGCTTGAGCTCGGCACGGTCCCAGGTGAGGGGTGCGGCGGGGTCCGACCTGCCGATGGCGGCCGAGAGGGCGGCGATGTCGGGCAGGCGCAGCCCGGGGACGGAGTTCGCGACGAGGTATCGCATGATCTCGCTCGGCGCGCCGAAGGCCGCGCTTCTCCCCCGGTCGAGCATCAGTATGGAGTCGCTCAGGTTCAGCGCTATGTCGAGGTCGTGGGTGACCAGTATTATGCCGGTGCCCTCCTTTTTCAGCCTGGCGAGCAGGTCTGTCAGCTCTCGCCTCGACCAGGAGTCAAGGCCGGCGGTGGGCTCGTCAAGCACGAGATAGGACGGCTCTCCGGCCAGCACGGAGGCTATCGCGATCTTGCGCTTCTCCCCGCCCGACAGGTTGAGCGGGCTCCTGGCCAGGTACGAGTCGTCCAGCCCGACCATGGACAGGGCCGCGGAGGCGAGCGGGGCTATTCTGTCGGACTGCACGCCCCAGTTCGTCGGGGCGAAGGAGAGCTCCTCCATGACGTCCTCGGCGAACAGCTGCTGCTCGGGGTACTGGAACACCAGGCCGACCGCCCTGCGGATGTCGCGCATATTCGGGCTCTTTTCGACCACCTGCATTCCGTCAACGGACACCGTCCCGGAGTCCGGGAACAGGATGCCGTTGAGGTGCTGGGCCAGCGTGGACTTGCCGCTGCCGGTGTGTCCGACGATCGAAAGCCACTCCCCTCTGCCGCACTGGAGCGACACGTCGTCGAGGGCGCGGGTCTCGAGCGGGGTGCCGGGGTGGTAGGTGTGACACAGGGCCTCTACTGCAATGGACATAGCGCGTCGATCATTCCTTCGAGTGTAGGGATGCGCGGGAGGGCGAGGCCGGTCTCCTCGCCGAGCTCGCGCCACAGGGCGACGAGGGGCGGTGCGTCAAGTCCCCACTTTCGGAGGGCGCCGTCCTGCCTGAGCAGGGGCTCGACCCCTCCCTCCCACTCGATCCTGCCGCCGGCGAGGACTACCGCCCTGTCGCACCAGAGTATCTCCTCGAGGCGGTGGGTGATGTGGACGATGGTCTTGCCCCCATCGTGAAGTGCCCGCATAATGGCCAGCAGGTCGGCCCTGCCGCGGGGGTCCAGCATAGCGGTGGGCTCGTCCAGGACGAGGCAGGGGGCGTCCATGGCCAGAGCCCCCGCCACCGCCAGGCGCTGCTTCTCCCCCCCGGACAGGGTGTAGGTCGGCTTTGCGCGCTTTGCCAACAGACCTGCGGCCTCGAGGGCCCTCTCGACGCGCGACTCGATCTCCGCGGGCGGGAGGCCCTGGTTCTCCGGCCCGAAGGCCGCGTCCTCGTCCACCACGGTGCCGACAATCTGGTTCTCCGGGTTCTGGAAGACCATGGACACTGCGCTGCGGACGGCGAACACGTTGGCCGGATCCCTCGTCGACATGCCGTACACAATGCAATCGCCCTGCGTCGGGATCAGCAGGGCGTTGAGATGCCTGGCCAGTGTGGACTTTCCCGAGCCGTTGCTGCCCAGGAGGGCGAGCCATTCCCCCTCCCGAACCTCGAGGCTGACCCCGGAGAGGGCGGCCCGCCCCGAAGCCCCCGAGGGGTAGACGTAGGTCACATCCCGAAGCTCGCAGACTGTCCTGGCGTCGGTCTTCATACAGCCCGGCGCGTCACTCCACCAGGGAGATGACCGCCATTGGAGCGCTGTCCCCCGCCCTGAAACCTGTCTTGACTATGCGGGTGTAGCCGCCCGGCCGGTTTTCGTACCTCTTCGCGATGTCGTCGAATAGCTTGATCGCGGCCTCTTTTTGAGCCATCTTCCTGCGCACCATCCTTCGGTCGTGGATCGTGCCGCCCTTGGCCCTGGTTATCAGGCGCTCGGTGAAGCGGCGAAGCTCCTTTGCCCTTATCAGGGTTGTGGTGATGCTCTCCTCGATGAAAAGGCTGGCCGCCATGTTCGACAGCATAGCCATTCTATGGCTGCCGTATCTGCCGAGCGTCCGGCTGTCCATACGGTGTCTCATGGAATTACTCCTCCTTGGGCTCCTCGCCGATGTTTTGCTCTTCTTCCAGGGGCGGCTCCGCCGCCTCCTCGCCAGGGGCGGAGTCGCCGGCCGCCCTGGCTATGCTGCTCAACAGCTTCTCTTTCTTCTCCTCGATCTCCTTGAGGGAGATCTTGCCCAGGTTGCGAATCTTGAGCAGCTCCTCGCGGGTCTTGCTCATCAGGTCCCCGACCGTGTGGATGCCGCCGCGCAGGAGGCAGTTCTCGCTTCGCATCGACAGTTCGAGGTCCTTCACAGGCCTAGACATTATGTCGTCCTCGTCGGTGGCCTTCTCCGCCGGCACCTCCTGCGAGGGCTCGGCCGCATCGGCCTCCGCCCCCCGCGGCTCGGCAGGGTTGAGCTTTATTATGTCGTCCACTATGTCGCCGAAGTACCCCTTGAGGATCCTCGAGGCTTCGCACAGGGCCTCCTCCGGGGTGTGCACCCCGTTGGTCCAGACCTGCAGCACAAGGCGCTCGTAGTCTATCCTCTGACCGACGCGCGCGGCCTCCACGTCGTAGTTCACCTTGAGCACGGGGGAGAAGATCGCGTCGACCAGCAGGGCGTCCACGGGCAGGTATGGCGGGCGGGCACGCTCTATCGACGCGTAGCCGGTCCCCTGCTCGATGTATATGTCCATGGACAGGCTCGCGTTCTCCTCCAGGGTGCATATGCCGGCGGAGGGGTCGATGAACTCTATCTCGCTGTCGGGCTGTATGTCCGCGGCGGTGACCACCCCCGGACCGGTCTTCTCCAGCCTCAGCATGCGCACCTCGGAGCTGAAGGAGCGCACCGGGATGTGTTTCAGGTTCAGCAGTATCTCGATCACATCTTCCAGGACGCCGGGTATGGTGCTGAACTCATGGAGCACGCCGTCTATGCGCACGGACGTGATGGCCGCGCCCTTGATCGAGGAGAGAAGCACCCTCCTGAGCGCGTTGCCCAGTGTATCGCCGTACCCCCGCTCCAGGGGCTCGATGAGTATCGTGGCGTACTTTGGAGTGTTTCCCTCGATTCGGATCTCTGGCCGCAAATAGTCCAAGGCTTCCAACACCTTTCTGCCGCTACCTGGCGTAGAACTCGACGACGAGCTGCTCGGTCACAGGCGCGTCGATCTGCTCGCGCGCGGGGAGCGAGAGGACCTTCCCTTCGATTTTTTCTGAGTTGAGCTCAAGCCACTCCGGTGCCTTCTTGGCGCCCGCGACCTCGGCGTTCTCCTTTATCAGGGCGATGTCGCGGCTCTTCTCCATCACCGCCACCACGTCGCCCACATCCACCAGGTAGCTGGGTATGTCGACCCGCTTGCCGTTCACGCGGAAGTGACCGTGGAGGACGAGCTGCCTGGCCTGCTTCCTGCTGTTCCCGAAGCCGAGGCGGTAGACCACGTTGTCCAGCCTGCGCTCAAGCAGGCCGAGGAAGTTGTGGCCGGTCTGCCCCTTCTGCTTGTTGGCTATCTCGAAGAAGCGCTTGAACTGGGTCTCGGTCATGCCGTAGAACCGGCGCAGCTTCTGCTTCTCGCGAAGGCGTATTCCATATTCGCTGACCTTGGCGCGGGGACGCCCCTTCTTGCCTCTTACGGTCGCCCCCTCGCGCTTTGTTATGGGGCACTTGGCGGTGTAGCAGCGGTCCGCCTTTAGAAAAAGCTTGATCCCCTCGGCCTTGCACAGGCGGCACGAAGGCCCTATATATCTGCTCATGAGTAAAGTTCCCTCCTTGACCGAGAGCGGTTAGACTCTGCGTCTCTTCGGCGGGCGGCATCCGTTGTGGGGTACCGGCGTCGAATCCTTGATCATGTTCACCTGGAGCCCGGCCGCCTGCAGCGACCTGATTGCCGACTCCCTGCCCGGGCCGGGGCCCTTGACCACGACGTCGATCTCCTGCACGCCGTGCTCCTGCACCGCCTTGGCCACCTGGGTGGCCGCAATCTGGGCGGCGAAGGGAGTGGACTTCCTCGTGCCCTTGAAACCTACGTTGCCGCCCGACGCCCAGGCCAGTATGTTTCCGCCCTTGTCGCTCACGCACACGATGGTGTTGTTGAACGTGGAGTAGATGTGCGCGACGCCGTAGCTAATATTCTTTCTTTCCTTCTTCTTGCCCCTGCGGACTACTCGCTTGGCCACTTATTCCAGCCTCCTCGTCAAATTTCCTGAAGGCTACTTCGTAGCCATCTTCTTGCCTGCGACCGTGCGGCGCGGGCCCTTGCGGGTTCGGGCGTTGGTCTTGGTCCTCTGTCCGCGCACGGGAAGGCCCTGCTTGTGGCGCTGGCCCCTGTAGCAGCCGATGTCCATCAGCCGCTTGATGTTCATGGACACCTCCCTGCGCAGGTCGCCCTCGACCTTGTGGTGCTCCTCTATCTCCTTGCGGAGCTTCTGGGACTCCTCGTCGGTGAGATCCTTGACCCGGGTGTCCGGGTTGACGCCGGTTGCGGCGAGGATCTTCTTCGAGGTGGAAAGCCCGATTCCGAATATGTATGTCAGCGCGATCTCCACGCGCTTCTCGCGGGGGATGTCAACTCCGGCGATACGAGCCATTCTGGCTACCTCCTCTTTCCCTGTCTCTGCTTGTGCCGCGGGTTCCTGCTGCAGATAATCCTGACGACGCCCTTGCGCCGGATCACCCGGCAAAATTCGCACATCGGCTTAACCGATGGTTTGACTTTCATCTGTTCCACGCTCCTCCGAAATTACTAGACACACGCCCAGAGGGCGGTTTATTATACAGGAGATCGGACAATAAGAAAACACTCTATTTATACCGGTATATGATCCTGCCGCGGGACAGGTCGTAGGGCGAAATCGCCACCAGCACCCGGTCCCCGGGGAGGATGCGGATGAAGTGCAACCGCATTTTTCCCGATACGTGCGCAAGGATCCTGTGTCCATTGTCGAGCTCCACCGTGAACATCGCGTTGGGAAGCGGCTCCACAACTTTACCGCGTACTTCTATCACTTCGCCTTTGCTGGACATGCGATGACCTCATCCTCCCCGAAGAAGGCGCCCAGGGTCCCCGCTTCCGCGGGCGACGCCGGCTCCTCGATACTGTTCCTCTCTTTAAGCCCCGTCAGCAGAGCCTGAAACCTTCCTGCATCAACCAATCGCCTGGACAGGATGCTTCTCTCAATTTCGTCAAGGACCCATCGTGTGCGCTGAAGGTGGGCCGGGTTCTTGGCCTTGGGCTTCAGCACTGTATACTTCCTGCCGTCGGCCACGTACACCCTCGCCACCCGCGCCCGTCCGTCCGGGCGGACCGCCTCGGAGACGCCGACAACGACGTACCACCTTCCGGCGTCCTTTCCTCTTCTGGATACGACCACTTGACCAATTGCGCACATCCCGCCGTCGAAGGGCTGTTTCAGGCACATACCCACGGCGTAAGTATCTCCGGATCCCCGTCCCTGACGAGGATCGACTTTTCGAAATGAGCAGCGTCGGAGCCATCGCTTGTCTTGACGACCCACTGGTCGCCACCGGTGAAGACATCCTCTGCGCCGGACATGACCATTGGCTCTATCGCAAGCGTCATGCCCTGGACGAGGGTGATCCCGCTTCCCGGCTCGCCGTAGTTCGGCACCTGGGGCGGCTCGTGCAGATGACGGCCTATGCCGTGCCCGGAGTAGTCCCTGACGATTCCGTACCCGTAAGGGGCGACGCAGCTCTCCACCGCGTGCCCTATGTCTCCGAGCGTCTTCCCGGCCCTGGCCGCGGAGATCCCCTCCTCGAGGCTTCTCCTGGTCACGTCGAGCAGACTCTTCCTGCCGGGGGAGACTGCTCCCACGGGGTAGGTGCAGGCCGCGTCACCGAAATATCCCGCGTATCCGGCACCCACGTCTATGCTGATTATATCCCCCTCCTCGAGCAACCTCCCGGCGCTGGGTATCCCGTGGACGATCTCGGAGTTTATGGAGGCGCACACGGTGCCGGGAAACGGCCTCCTGATCCCGGGCACCCGGTAACCCTTGAAGGCGGGCTTTGCGCCGGATCTCCTGATGAGCTCCTCGGCCGCTGCGTCGATCTCGGCGGTCGACAGGCCGGGGCGAATCATGCCCGCGATCATCTCGAGCACGTCCGCCACTATCCGGCCGGCCCTTCTCATCTGGGGCAGGTCTCTCTCGTCCTTAAGTATGATCATTCCACCAGGCCGAGTGCGCGCTCGAGCTCTTCCAGCGGCGATCCGCCGCCGTCGCGCTCCGACGATATTCTGACCAGGGCGCGGCCCGCGCTGTAGTAGTCGATCAGGGGCGCCGTCTGACTGTTGTAGACCTCCAGACGGCTGCGGACCACTTCCTCCCTGTCGTCGTCCCTCTGGTAGAGCTCCCCTCCGCACTTCTCGCAGATGTCACCGCGGGACGACGGCCTGAAGTAGAGGTTGTAGATGGCACCGCACTTTCGGCACACCCTCCTGCCTGACAGACGGCGCACCACCGTCTCCTCGCTCGCCTCTAGCAGCACAACGGCGTCAAGCTTCACGCCGAGCTCCTCCAGCATCGAGTCGAGGGCCGTCGCCTGCGGGACGGTCCGCGGGAAGCCGTCGAGTATGAAGCCCTCCCGGCAGTCGTCCTGCTCCAGCCTTCCCTGCATCATCGCCAGCACCACGGAGTCTGGGACCAGCGCGCCGGAGTCCATGTACTTCCTGGCCTCCTGGCCCAGGGGGGTCGCGTTCTTGACGTTCTCCCTGAAGATGTCCCCGGTAGAGATGTGAGCGGCAGGGTACTTGCGGACTATCTCGTCCGCAAGCGTGCCCTTGCCGGCCCCTGGTGAACCCAGTAGGATTATCCTCATCTTCGCATCTCCTTAAAACCTCAGCAGGCCGCCGGACTTGTCCTTGCGCTTCAGTATCCCCTCGTAGTGGCGCATCAGGAGCTGGGCCTCGATCTGGTGGACCGTGTCGAGGGCCACTCCGACCACTATGAGGACCGCGGTGCCTCCGAAGTAGAAGCTTGTGATCCCGAGGAACGACGTCATAAGATTGGGGACCAGCGCCACGAAGGCCAGGAAGACCGCGCCCGCCAGGGTTATGCGGCTCATGACCCGCTCGATGAAATCCGAGGTGGGCTTGCCGGGGCGGATTCCAAGTATGAACCCGCCGTACTTCTTCATGTTGTTGGCTATGTCGGCCGGGTTGAACACGACCGCGGTGTAGAAGTACGAGAAGAAGATTATCAGGGCCACGTAGAATATGGTGTAGACGAAGCTGCCTGGCCCGAATATCCTCTGCAGGAAGAGCGCGATGTCGCCCGAGAAGAACTTGGCGATCGAGTACGGGAAGAGCAGCACCGACGACGCGAAGATTATCGGGATGACTCCCGCCTGGTTCACCTTGAGCGGTATGAACGTGCTCTGCCCTCCGTAGACCTTGTTGCCGACGACCCGCTTCGCGTACTGAACCGGCAGGCGTCTCTGCCCCTCCTGGAGCATTATGCAGCCGGCGACGACCCCGACCATGAGCACTATCGCCAACAGCAGGATCAGCAGGTTCATCTCACCGAGCCTGATCATGTTCCAGCTCTGGATTATTGCCTCGGGAACCCTCGCGACTATTCCGGCGAAGATCAACAGCGATATGCCGTTCCCTATGCCGTGGTCCGATATCTCCTCGCCGAGCCACATCACGATTATGGACCCGGCCGTGACGGTCGTGACGACAATCGCGCCCTCGAACAGCTGGCCGGTGAATATGCCGAGCCCCCTGAGCCAGAAGGTCATGCCGACGGCCTGGACCAGGGCGAAGCCGACCGCCGCGAGGCGCGTCCACTGGACGATCTTCTTGCGCCCCTCGTCCCCCTCCTTCTGCATCTTCTCGAGGGCGGGGAATATGACGACCAGCAGCTGCATCACGATGCTGGCGTTGATGTAGGGCGCGACTCCGAGGGCGAAAACGCTGAAACGCCTGAGCGCGCCGCCCGCAAAGATGTCGAGAAACCCGAGCACTCCGCCCTGGTCGAACAGGGCCGACATGGCCTGGGCGTCGATGCCGGGGGTCGGCACGTGCGCTCCAAGCCGGAATATGAACAACACCCCGAGGGAGAACAGTATTCTTCTTTTTAGGTCCGGAAGCCTGAATGCATCCCTGAAGGAGTCAAGCACCTAGACCACCTCGACCTTCCCACCCGCTGCCTCTATCTTGGCCCTGGCCTCCGCGCTGAAGGCGTTGGCCCGCACTGTGAACGGCGCGGCGATCTCGCCGTCGGCGAGAACCTTGACGGGCATGCGGCTCTTCCTCAGGAGGCGCGCCGAATACATCTCCTCGAATCCGACCACCGTCCCCGGCTGGAACCGAGCGGCGATCTCTCCCACGTTGACTATCTGGTACTCCTTGGCGAAGCGGGCGTTGTTGAAGCCTCTCTTGGGGACCCGCCGGATCAGGGGCATCTGGCCTCCCTCGAAGCCGGGGCGCACGCCGCCTCCGCTCCTCGACTTCTGCCCCTTGTGCCCCCTGCCGGAGGTCTTGCCGGTGCCGCTCGCTATCCCCTGCCCGAGGCGCTTGGCCTTGGTCCTCGCCCCGCGGGCCGGACGCAGTTCGTGCAAACTCATGGAGCTCTCCTCCTAATCTTCCACTACGACGCACTCGACCAGGTGGCGCACCTTGTGCACCATGCCGAGTATCTGGGGGGTATCGTTGTGCTCTACGGTCTGGTGCAGCTTCCTGAGCCCGAGGGCGCGCACCGTGCGCCTCTGGTCCTCGGGGGTGCCGATAATGCTCTTCTTCCAGGTGATCCGCAGTTTTGCCATTTGCCGGGTCAGCCTCCTATTCAACCGCGGCTTCGAAGGTCTTCTTGCCCCTGAGCCGCAGTATTTCCTCTGGCGTGCGCATCTCCTCGATGGCGGTCATGGAGGCGCGGGCTATGTTGATGGGGTTCGAGGTGCGGCCAATGACCTTGCTGACCACGTCCTTTACCCCTCCCAGCTCCATGATGGCCCGCACGACGCCGCCCGCTATGACGCCGGTTCCAGGGGTTGCGGGCTTCAGCAGCACCTTCGCCGCGCCGAAGTTGCCAATTATGGGGTGGGGGATGGTGTTGCCCACCCTCTTTATCTCGAGCAGGTTTCTCCCGGCCTTCTCAATGCCCTTGCGGACGGCCTCGGAGATCTCCTTTGCCTTGCCGGTGCCTATGCCGACGTAACGGTCGCCGTCGCCCACCACCACGAGCACGCTGAACCTGAACCTCTTTCCGCCCTTGACGACCTTGCTTACCCTGTTTATGGCGACTACGCGCTCGGTTAGCTCGATCCCCTTGGCGTCAAACTTCTTTTTTATCATCGAATGCGCCTCCCAGCTAGAACTTCAGTCCGGCTTCGCGGGCCGCGTCCGCAAGGGCCTTGACTTTCCCGTGGAACATGTGGCCTCCCCTGTCGAACACGACTGCGCCGATGCCCTTCGCGATGGCGCGCTCCGCGGCGATCCTGCCGATTATCTTCGCCGCCTCGATGTTGCAGGAGCCCGGGAGGGTCCCGCGCACGGAGGGCTCGAGGGTGGAGGCCGACGCAATTGTGTGGCCGTTCTCGTCGTCGATGAACTGGACGTATATGTGCTTCAGGCTGTGAAACACGGCCATCCGCGGCTTCTCAACCGAGCCGGAGAGGGTCTTTCGAAGCCGTGCGTGCCTGATTTCCCGCATTGCGCTTCTCGTCTTCTTCTTCATATCCATTCTCCTCGGATTACCTGGCCCCGGTCTTTCCGGCCTTGCGAATTATGTGTTCGCCGACATACCGGATGCCCTTGCCCTGGTACGGCTCGGGCGGGCGGAAGCCGCGGATGTCCGCGGACACCTGCCCAACCGCCTGCTTGTCTATCCCGTGGACCGACAGCTTGGTGGGCCCGTCGAGGGTGATCTCGACCCCCGCAGGGGCCTCGTACTCGACCGGGTTGGAGTAGCCGATGTTCAGCACCAGCTTCTTGCCCTGCAACTGGGCCCGGTAACCTACGCCCACGATCTCGAGGTCCCTCTTGAACCCGGTGGTGACCCCGGTCACCATGTTGGCCACCAGGGCCCTTATCATGCCGTGAAACGCCCTGGTCTGCTTCTCGTCGTCCTGCCTGGAGAACGACACGACCCCGTCTTTTATGGTCACGTCAATTCCCGGGACCATCGGGGTCTGGAGCCTCCCCTTCGGGCCCTTGGCGACGATCGCGCCGCCCTCCACGGTGACCGTGGCGCCCGAGGGGAGGGGGATGACCTTTCGTCCTATGCGAGACATCTACTCCACCTCTTCCTTACCACACGTAGCAGAGGACTTCGCCGCCGAGCCCCAGGCGTCCCGCCTCGGAGTCGGTCTTCAGCCCGCTGGGGGTGGAGATGACCGCTATTCCGTAACCGCCCATGACCTTGGGAAGGTCGGCGTGCCCCACGTATATCCTTCTGCCGGGCTTGCTTATCCTGCGCAGCCCCTGGATGACCCTCTCCTTGTTAGGCCCGTACGAAAGGAACAGCCTTATGGTGGCGTACGGCTTCTTGGGGTCGGTCACTACCTTGTAGTTCTTTATATAGCCCGTTTCCTTGAGGATCCGGGCGATCTCCATCTTCAGCTTGCTCGACGGCACATCCACGCTCTCATGAAAGACCATGTTCGCGTTCCTGACGCGTGTGAGCATATCCGCTATAGGGTCGTTGACGTACATTCCTTTTTTCCCCCTTCAGTCCGCTTGCTACCAGCTCGACTTCACGACGCCGGGAATTTTCCCCTCGCGGGCGAGCTTTCTGAAACAGCAGCGGCACATGTCGAATCTCCTCATGTAGGAGTGGACGCGACCGCACAGCGGGCACCTGTTGTACTTTCTGACCGAGAACTTCGGGGGCTGCGCCGCTTTATACTTCAATGCCTTTCTTGCCATTCTCGACTCCCCCTCCTACCGGGTGAACGGGAAGCCCATCTCGCGCAAAAGCGCCTGGGCCTCCTCATCCGTGTTCGCCGACGTCGCAAACGAGACGTTCATTCCGCGAGTACGGATGACCTTGTCATAACTGATCTCAGGGAATATGAGCTGCTCCCTGAGGCCGAGGTTGTAGTTGCCGTTTCCGTCGAAGCCGCGGCCCGACACCCCCTGGAAGTCCTTTATCGAGGGTAGGGCCAGCGAAAGCAGCCTGTCCAGGAACTCCCACATGCGGTCGCCCCTGAGGGTGACGGTGCATGCGACGGGCATCCCCTGGCGGACCTTGAAGCCCGCCACCGACTTCCTCGCCCTCTTGAGCAGCGGGCGCTGGCCGGTGATCGCACCCAACTCCGCAATGGCGGCGTCCATAAACTTAATGTCCAGCTTGGCATCCCCCACGCCTACGTTGACGACGATCTTCTTAAGGCGCGGGATCTGCATCACGTTCTTGTAGCCGAACTCCTTCGCCAGCTTGGGCGAGACTTCATTCCTGTATTTTTCAAGCAGCCGCGGGGCCATATATGCCTACCTCCTTATACACGGTCCACGATCTCGCCGCAGGCCTTGCACATGCGCACTTTTTTGCCGTTCTCAAGATAGCCCCGGCCGACGCGCGTGGCGGCACCGCAGGAGGGGCAGACAAGCATGGCCTTGCAGGCGTATATGGGCGCTTCCTGCTTGATGATGCCTGACCTTGGGTTCTTCTGGGAGGGCTTGACATGCTTGGAGACCATGTTCACGCCCTCGATCACCACGAGATCCCTGTCCCTGAGGCAGCGGAGAACCTTGCCCTCCTTGCCCGCATCCTTGCCCGATATCACCTTGACCCGGTCGCCTTTCCTGATCCTCATCTTGCTCATCGTCAGACACCCTCCGTCACACAACCTCGGGGGCGAGGGAGAGTATGCGCATGTACTTCTTAGCCCTCAGCTCCCTGCCAACGGGCCCGAATATTCGGGTTCCCTTGGGGTCGCCATTGTTGTCTATGATCACCGCGGCGTTGTCGTCGAACCTGACGTACGAGCCGTCCGCGCGGCGAACTTCCTTCTTCGTCCTGACTATGACGGCCTTCACGACGGTCCCCTTGGCTATGTTGCTGTTGGGGATCGCCTCGCGGACCGAGGCCACTATCACGTCGCCTATGGTTCCCCACCTGCGCCGGCTGCCGCCGAGCACCTGGATGCAGAACAGCTTCTTCGCGCCGGAGTTGTCGGCGACGTTCAAGACTGTCGTAAGCTGTATCATGACCTACGCCTCCGCCCCGCCCTCGGCTTCGTCGAACACGGGCGCCTTTCGCACTATCTCGAGCAGCTCCCAGCACTTGTTCTTGCTGAGGGGACGGGTCTCCCCGATGGTGACAAGGTCCCCCATCCTGCACTCGTTCTTCTCGTCGTGCGCCGAGTACTTCTTGGCGCGCGTTATCCTCTTCCCGTAGAGGGGGTGTTTTTCATACCGCTCCACCCGGACCACCACGGTCTTGTCCATCTTGTCGCTCACGACCGTCCCGGTGCGGATCTTGCGATGAGGCTTCCGCTCTTCCATTCGGGGCTACCTCCTTCCGGCGGTCGGGCCGCCGGCCATCTGCTTCTCGCGGGCGATCGTCAATACACGAGCGATCGTCTTGCGGACATCTTTTATCCTGCTTGTGTTCTTGAGCTGCCCTATGGCGTTCTGAAAACGCAGGTTGAACAGCTCCTCCTTGTACTGCCTGTGCTTCTCGTTAAGCTCGTCGAGCGTAAGGTCGCGCAAGTTCTTGCTATCCATGTTCATTCACCACCAAAACCTTCTCGGGCCACCAGGCGCACCTTTACGGGCAGCTTGTGGGATGCGGTACGAAATGCCTCCTCCGCGGTCTCCCGGGGAACTCCGGCTATCTCGAACATAATCCTGCCGCGCTTCACAGGGGCGACCCAGAACTCCGTCGCGCCCTTGCCCTTGCCCATCCTGGTCTCCAAAGGCTTCTTGGTGAACGGATGGTCGGGGAAGATGCGGATCCAAATCTTGCCGCCCTTCTTCATCTTCCTTGAGAGGGCGACTCGCGTCGCCTCTATCTGCCTCGCGGTGATCCAGGCGCAGTCGAGCGACTGCAGGCCAAACTCGCCGAAGGCTACATATGTCCCGCCCTTGGCCTTGCCCTTGAGGGGACGGCGAAAGGGCTTCCTGTACTTCATTCGTGACGGCATCAACATCTCGCTCTACCCCCTCTCCCGCGAGGTCTCCTGGCCCCGGTCCTGCCTGCTGCGATCCTGCCTGCCGCGGCCCGGCCTGGTCGACTGGGCGGGGCGCTCGTTCTCCTTGTCGCGGAATATCCAGACCTTGACGCCTATGACTCCGTACATGGTCTTGGCCTCCGCGAAGCCGTAGTCGATGTCGGCGCGTATCGTGGACAGGGGGAGGCGCCCCTCGTTGTACCACTCGGTGCGCGCTATCTCCGCGCCTCCGAGGCGCCCGGCGCAGGATATCTTGATGCCCTTCGCCCCGCCCTTCATGGCGCGGAAGATCGACTGCTTCATCGCCCTGCGGAAGGAGACCCTTCTCTCCAGTGCCGAGGCTACGCCGGCCGCCACGAGCTTGGACTCCACGTCGGGGTTCTTGATCTCCTGAACGTTGATCATGATCTTGGCACCGGTCATGGCCTGAAGCTCGTCCTTCATCACCTGGATCTCGGCGCCGGCGCGGCCGATCACTACACCTGGCCGGGAGGTCCAAACCGTGAAACGGATTACGTGGCCGACGCGCTCTATCTCTATGCGGGAGATGCCCGCGCCCTCCCACTTCTTCTCTATGTACTTCTGGAGCTTGATATCCTCGTGCAGGTTCTTGGCGTACTCCCTGCCGCCCGCGTACCACTTTGACTCCCACTCGCTGGCGACTCCCAGCCGGAAGCCAATTGGGTGAACTTTCTGACCCAAGAGTTCCCCCTCCTTACCGTTCTGCGACTACTACAGTCACATGGCTCGTACGGTGGCGGTAGGGGTGAGCCCTACCCATGGACACCGGACGAAAGCGCTTCATCACGGGTCCCTGGTCCGCCGTAGCTGCTATTATACGCAATTTGTCAGTGTCCATCCCGTAGTTGTGCTCGGCGTTGGCGACGGCGCTCTGCAGCACCTTGCCTACGATCCTGGCGGACTTCTGCGGGCTGTAGCGGAGGGTCATCATGGCCTCCCCCACGTTCTTGCCTCTGATCAGGACGAGCACCCGCCGGACCTTGTCCGGGGAGACCCTTACCTGCCTGGCTATAGCTCTGGCTTCCATCTCCACTACCTCCTCACCTTACTCTCGAGGAGCGCTCCTGCCCCGCGTGTCCGCCGAACTTGCGGGTGGGAGAGAATTCTCCGAGCTTGTGACCTATCATATTCTCGCTTATGTAGATGGGGATGTGGATCCGTCCGTTGTGGACCGCGATCGTGTGGCCTATCATGGCCGGCACGATCGTCGATCTGCGGGACCAGGTCTTCAAGACCTTCTTCTGCGCTCCCTCGTTCATGTCCTCTATCCGGCGGAGCAGCTTCTGATCCACATACGGCCCCTTCTTCCTGGAACGAGCCATCCGGTGTGTCCCTCCTTACTTTTCGTAGCGGCGCCGCACGATCATCTTGTCGGACGGCTTCTTCTTCCGGGTGCGGTATCCCTTGGCCGGAGTGCCCCACGGGGAGACCGGGTGCTTGTGCGACTTGCTCCTGCCCTCTCCGCCTCCGAGGGGGTGATCGACCGGGTTCATGACGACACCGCGGACCATCGGCCTCCTGCCCTTCCAGCGGGTCCTGCCGGCCTTGCCGCTGGTTACGCTCTCGTAGTCCTCGTTGCCGACCTGCCCGATCGTGCTCATGCACTCCTGCAGGATCAGGCGAAGCTCGCCGCTCGGCATCCGGATGTAGGCGTACTTGCCCTCCTTGGCCATGAGCTGCGCCGACGTCCCGGCGGCCCTGACCAGCTTGGCTCCCCTGCCCGGCTCGAGTTCGATGTTGTGCACCGTGGTGCCGACCGGGATGTCCTTCAGCTTGAGGGCGTTGCCGGGACGGATGTCCGCCTCCGGGCCCGCCACTATCCTGTCGCCCACCCCCAGCTCCTTCGGGGCGATGATGTAGCGCTTCTCGCCGTCAAGGTAGTGGATGAGCGCTATACGGGCGTTGCGGTTGGGGTCGTACTCGATCGCCGCGACCTTGCCGGGGACCTCGAGCTTGTCCCGCTTGAAGTCTATGATCCTGTACTGCCTCTTGGCGCCGCCGCCCCTGTGGCGCATCGTTATCCTGCCGCGGTTGTTCCTTCCCCCCGACTTCTTCAGGGGTGCCAGAAGAGAGCGCTCGGGATCTTTTTTAGTAAGATCGTCGTTCTTCTGAATGGCCATGAACCTGCGGCCCGGAGTGTAGGGTTTGAACTTCTTGATAGCCATGGGTTTCCTTTCTCCTTCCCGCTAAACGCTCGCGCCCTCGAAGAACTCGATGCGCTCTCCCGGTGCAAGGCTAACGATGGCCTTCTTCCAGGAGCGTGTCCTGCCTATGAAGGCCCCCATCCTCTTCGGCTTGGCGCGGACGTTCATGATGTGCACGCCCGTAACCTTGACCTTGAAGACCTCCTCGACGGCCTTGCGGACCTGTATCTTGTTCACCGACTTGTGGACCTCGAAGGTGTACTTGTTCAGCTCCATCAGCCCGCTGCTCTTCTCGGAGATTATCGGGCGGATTATTATGTCGTGAGCCATCAGGTTCATCCGACGTACACCTCCTCCAGCCGAGCGACAACCTCGGGGGTGATTATCAGCGTGCCTGCGTTCAACAGGTCGTACACGTTGATGTTGACCAGGTTTATCACCTTCGCGCCAGGGACGTTGCGGGCGGACTTGAGCACAGCTTCGCTGCCCTCCGGCAGGATTATGAGCGGCTTCCTGGCGTTGACCGCATTGAAGAACGCGAGCATCCCCTTGGTGGATGGCTTCTCAAGGTCGAAGCCTTCGACCACCGTCATCAGGTCGTCCCTGACCTTCAGCGACAGGGCGCTCTTCATGGCCAGGCGGCGAACTTTCTTGTTCACCTTCTGGCTGTAGTCCCTCGGCTTGGGGGGGTGAACCACGCCGCCGCCTGTCCACAGCGGCGAACGCCTGCTGCCGTGGCGTGCGCGCTCGGTCTTCTTCTGTCTCCAGGGCTTCTTTCCGCCGCCTGCGACCTCGCCGCGGGTCTTTGCCGAGTGGGTCCCGCGCCTCACGTTCGCCAGATGGGCAACTACCACCTGGTGCATTGCGGGGACGTGCACCGGCGCGCCGAACACGCTCTCCGAGAGCTCCACCTCTCCGACCGCTTCTCCCTGGAAGTTGATCAGTTTCAGGGTAGGCATGATAATTTCCGGCCTCCTTCTCTGCCGACTAGCGCTTCTTGAAAAGGGTGACCAGGCCGTTTTTTGCGCCCGGAACCGCACCCTTGACGAGAAGCAGGTTATTGTCGGAGTCCACTGCAACGACCACCAGGTTCTTCACCGTGACCTTATCGTT
>Ga0255346_1003604_pt1 | contig 17975 bp, 17 predicted proteins | sample wastewater_treat_FD_194410 | JGI IMG/M metagenome (GOLD analysis project Ga0255346, IMG submission 194410) | Wastewater microbial communities from Lulu Island WWTP, Vancouver, Canada - plant22 | ecosystem: Engineered > WWTP > Wastewater > Unclassified | place: Canada: Vancouver, British Columbia... | reverse complement strand
CTTTTTTCGGCTCAAGCTCATCTGGGCGGACGGTTGTTACGCAGGCCGACTGGTTGTGTGGGCTCAAGCTTTTGGTAACTGGGTTCTCCAGATCGTCAAGCGCCCGGACAGTCAAAAGGGTTTTGCTGTTCTCCCGCGCAGGTGGGTCGTTGAACGCACATTTGCCTGGCTTGGCCGTTCCCGCAGGCTGAGCAAGGACTACGAGGAATTGGAGAAAACCAGTGAGGCCATGGTCCATATCAGTATGATCCAATTGATGCTCCGGCGATTGGCGCCGTCATAGATGAATTCCAAAACAGGCTCTCAGAGAATGCTGCAAGTTCGTACTGTCGAGCAATCCCAGTCTGAGCATTCCCTTCCCTGACCGAGCCGGCAGAACTGTTGCGCTCATAGGCACTAATGAACCTCCAACCGGATACTCTTTCATTTCGGAACAATATAATGGCCAAACGGTTTATATCTACACCAACTACAATCCCAACAACTGCGTTGCCAATGCGGTTTACATTCTCGAACAGGTGCCAGCAGCGCAGAAGGTAGTCTCTGCAGCAGTGGTCATGGCATAGCACGGGCACGAACGGCGCTGGCGGCATCGGAATGTGAAGATGTGCCTGCACTCACTGGCTTCGCTGGTTCCCAAGCTGGAGCTTGGGAACCAGCGAACGGTGGGAACCAGCGAACACCAGCATGAACTTACGGGACCGGCAATTCCTCAAATGACACGTGCTGATAACGCTCACGCTGCTGGGTTGGCCTATCCGCCGACGGCAGCCGCTCAGGACAAAGCCACGATAAACCCCGGCTCCGGCAAGCAGTCCACGGACACGGTGGCGGTAGCATCCTCCTCGTAGACATCCTTGACGGTGACGCTGCCGACGCGAACTCCGGTATGGTCGAGGAGCGTCAGCACACTGCCGACACGAACCCCCTGCCTGGTCCCGAGGGCGAAGGAAACTTCATAGGCATCGTCGTTTTTGCTGATGCGATAGATCTCCGCTTTGCCCTCCTGCCTCAGGAGTTGTTCTCGCTTTTGTGAACAGAGGTAGACTATTCCGGAGCACACTATTGCCAAGGGAAAAAACAGGGCCGCCGACCACCAGGGCGAAACCCCGGTATAACGCTGGATGATGGATGCAGCTTGCTTCTGCAGGCTGGCCGAGTCCTCAAAGATCCTGACACGGAAGGCCGTAAAAGGCTTCCCTGATGGTTCATTCTTTGCATTCACGGTGACCGTGTAGTCCCCAGCCCCGATGGTGCTGCTTGTCGCCAAGGTCCCCCGCCACATGAGCCCTCCCAGCCAAAATCCCGCATGGATTTGCTCGAAGTCGAGGCGGATCTGCTCGGAGTTACTGGCAACCTTCAGGTCCTGAGGGTTGCGAACACCTTCGCCTGCCGGGCCGTTTACCGGCGTGGATTCGCCGGGAAGGAGCCATATTTCGTTGACGTCCTGTCCGAAACGAGAGCTCAGACCATCAACGACGGATAGACAAAAAAGCAGGCAGCAAAAGGCGGCTACTATTCCTGCGGACCGCCGCCAGCCGTTGACTTGATCAAGAGTCATGAAGAGAACACCACGGCTAATTGAAAGGGCTAGTTGCTTGGCTCGATATCCGGTTCCTTCGAACGCAGTCCCTTGATGACAAAACGTGCCACAATCAGCGTCGGAATAAGGAGGGAAAAGAACATCAGGAAAAAGACCGAGGCAAAATCTCCAGGATTCTGATTCGCGAAATAGATGCTGACAGCGAGCTCAACGAGGACCGCAACATCCAGGACTGCCACCCCGACTTTTTGCCGAAAATTCATCATGTTCCCTCTTCGAGTTCTTCGACTTCTTCGTGATAAAAGAGGCTCCTTCATTCGCGAACCGCTTTTTGTGGCACGCTCGCTGCGGTGAGGGCAAACCAAAACGAAGAATCGCCCCCGGCCGTTGCCATCAGCCATCGGGAGCGATTCTCCTCGAAGCACGCCGTGCTGTGTGCCTGTTTTGGATCTACTTCTTATAAATGTCTGTTGTAGTGACGTTCATGCACCGTTGGGCCACGCCTTCTTTATGATAATAGACCCGGATCTCGTCCCCGGCATCCCAGGTGCTGTCGGGAAGGGCGAAATACTCGTCCGGAAGTGAGAAGGTGACCAGGACCTTCTGTCGGCCGGAATATATGGAGATGGTCTTTTTCTCCTTGTCCACCGCCGGGAATTTCCTAGCCTTCTTCTCAGCCGCGTCGTAGACAAGGGGATCGGTCTTTTCCACGTTTTCTTTCTGGTCGATCAGAGTGTAATCGAGGGTCTTGAAGTTCTGGGCGGCGGGATCAAAAACGACAATCTGCTTAGCTTTGAAATCCAGCTTCATGCGGCCGCCGGGTTTTGGTTCCTGGCCCATTTCCATGGGGTCTTTGGGCAGGGCGTAGGTCATGGGCGGCAGATGAGTGTAGTCCGGGTTTTTGGAGTCATTCGCTTTGTCCCGGATGATCGTAGCCGTCCACTTCTCCTTATCGAATTTGACCACCCGACCCTGGTCCACCTTTCCATATTCGCCACAACTCACCACCAGGGCCAGTGGCAGAATGATCAAAAGCGCCATCAACCAGTTGCGTTTCCTTGCCATATTGCTCTCCCTCTCTTTCGAAATCAAATTCTCTGAACTCGCCGGCCGGACACCACTAGCTTCCGGTAGCCGCGTTCTTGCGCCGCACTTCCTCGGCCGCTCCCTGAAACATCTTAAGCGAGATATAGACCGACAGGGCAGCGACTACCCCCAGCACGACCACGGTGGCAAGGACATCGCATGTGGCCTGGATGGAAGGAATGTACATGGGAATGATTTTCAAAATGACCGAAAAGGTACAGCCCACCACGGCACAGCCAAACGCAATGCGAATGCCGTAGCCCTTGATGTATTTGGTGGCAACCGCACCAATTTGGGCTCCCATGGCCGCTCCCACCAGCATGATGATGGCGGCGACCAACTCGACCCGGCCTTTGTAGGTGTAGGTTGCCGCGCCGTACAGGCCTGAGATCATGACTTCAAAGAGGTCGGTGCCCACCGCGACGTGGGTCGGACAGCCAAGGATATAGATCAAAGCGGGCATCCGGATGAGACCGCCGCCGATCCCCAGGATACCGGCAAGCCAACCAGTGAGGAAGCTCACCGTGATGGGCAGCCAGGCCGAACAATAGATGCCGGCCACCTTGAGGTGCACCATGGGAGGGATCTTGATTTTGTGGAACGTCTTGTGCCATTCAAGGCCGGTGGCCAGGGCATCCAGTTCCTCACCGGCGGCCTTGGCTTCTCTTTCCTTCTTTCTTCGCTTGGCGATATCGCTGAAGACCATCCAGGTGATGAGAAGGAGCAGCAGGACGTATAACCAACGAACAATCATGTCCACCCGGCCGATGCGTTCCAGCCACATGATCATCTGGGCGCCGACTTCAAAACCGATGACCGTGCCAACCAGCATGATCAGGCCGAGCTTGTAGTCCACGTTTCCGAACTTGCCGTGACGCATGGTCGAGATGAGGGATTTCCCGGCCATGTGCGCGATATCCGTACCGATAGCAAAAGCCATGGGAAAACCGAGGATGTTCAGACCGGGCGTCACCATCCAGGCGCCACCCATACCAAAGAAGCCGCCAATGATGCCCACACCGATTCCCAGAATGATCAAGCCGGGCCAGAATATATGGACACCCGCAATGGGCATGAGAACATAAAGCCAATCCATAAAAAACCTCCTGTATCAGGTTGGGATGGCGATTGCCATAAGCAACCGCCATCAGTGTTCCGCGAGATCCCGCGACTTCAAGTCTATGCCGACGTGAGACATGATGAGATCGGCCAGTGTCCCGAACAATACCCCAATCAACGGGATCAGGATGACGGTCACCATCGTGAAATAGACATGGCTTTCATTGTACAGATCGCCCCACCAGGCCATCAGGCCGCTGAGTTTCCGGGTGTCGGCGACAATGACCACCGGTGCCGCGCCCCCCCCACCGGCAGCCAGCACCATCTCCGGCAACAGCAGGGCAACCAGGGTTCCCAGCCCGAGCAATTTGGTCCACAACCTACGCATGATTGATAACCTCCGTTGTTATAATTTGGATTCAAAACGCAACCATGAACTCTCATGGCAACAGACTTTATTGAATATGCGCTCCGCCCCGACATCGCCAACACCCAACCGCCGGGCCTCCAAGGGTTACCACGGCGGATGAAACCTGGCCGTCACCGGGCCACTTCACCGCTTCACCACTTCCCCGCGATCACCTGATCACCGCTACCGAACAGGGAGCGTTGGCAACAACCTTTGCCGCAGTGCTGCCAATCAGCAATCGTTTGAGACCACTCTGCCCGGTACTCCCCATCAGAATGAGGTCGAACTTCCCTGCTTCTGCCCTGCTGATGATGTTGTTAGCTGGAACATAGCCCGCTTCGAGAACCGCTTCGACCTTGATGCCCTTCTCGTCAAAGAGCGCCCTGGCCTTTTTCAAAGCAACAGCAGCCTGCTTTTCAAGCTTTTCCTGGACGTTCAGGGGAATTTCATCCAGATCTTCCTTCGAGAAATAGGCGACGGAAAGCAGGGTGATCTCGGCACCCTCCTTTTCGGCCAGCTCCATAGCCCGCTTCAGAGCCTTCATCGAATGCTCCGACCCATCTGTTGCAACAAGAACTTTCATACCCCGTCTCCTTCCCCATTTACAGGACCCGCCAAACATGACCTCGTTTCGGGCTGGCAGAAGCTCTTTCCTCCGGCCTCCAGGTCGCTCAAAGCAGGAGGAGCGAGGCTTGCGCCCCTTCCAGATACTCTTGTGAGTTACTTTCAACAAGACCCGGAACTTCACCGACAGTTGAACCGGAAAAACAGTGGGCAGCAGAGCGAGCAGTCTTGCGGGAGCAGGAATTCGAGGTCGATCAGGCGCTCGATGGTAAACCAGGGGAGGCCATGAGCAATTTGCATACCACATCCCTACTACTACGATCCAGGTGCACCGCGCAAGCCCGAATCAATTACTTCATTGCGTCTATCAAAAGGACAGTGAAACTTTCAGGCGACAGTTCTGTCAGGCACCGGGTGACAGTTTCATGGGAGGGAAGCGGGGGGCGGGGGTAGAACTTCTTCCATTCTCTTTCTGAACGAATCCAGTTTGATCGGCTTGAACAGGTGGCTGGAGGCTCCCATGGCGAGCGCTCGCTCGAGGTAATCCTTTTGATGCAGAAAAGCATTCACCACGACCACCAGGTTTGGGGATCGTCTTTTCATCTTCTCCAGAAGCCGGAATTCCCCTTTCATGGCAATGCCCAGGTCGATCAGGGCAAGCGCAAAGGGAATGTCCTGCATGAGGAGGTCAAGAGCTTCCTCTTCACCTCCCGCCAGGTAGCACTTGCAGTCCCTCCGAATCTCAATGGCTCGCGCCAGCAATTCGCTCACATCGCGATCAGGCTCAAGAATGAGTATGTCTTTACGGTTCATCGCAGAGCCTTAAAAAACCTCTATGATCATTGACGGACCTGCCGGGAATCAACGGGTGCCAACCCATCACGTTCTCACAAGAAGGGGACCGACCTTGGGGGAGAATCCGGCGCCGTCAGCAGCCTCCTATCAAAGAACATGCCAGAACGCTCGTCGGCTTTGGGGACCCGACGATCACTCTTCATAACGCTCCGCAGGATGGAGTGGCCGGACGAATGGCAACAAAGTGCTTGACAGGGCTCCGGTGCTCTTATATCGTGCAGTGTCTGCAATGGATAATATCAATTAATTTCCTAACGTTACCCCAGTAACCGTCACTCATGGGAGGCTGTGATGAAAAGAAGGATAGGGCTATCTTTGGTGGTGATGATGGTGGCGATGGTTTTGGCAATGCCGCAGGTTGTTCCGGCTGCCGACTATAAGCCGGAATACAAGCTGTCGCTGGTCTTGGGCAAACCGTTTCCCTGGGGTGTGGGCGGAGAGCGCTGGGCGGAGCTGATCAAGGAAAAGAGCGGCGGTCGCATCAACGTTAAAGCTTATCCTGGAACCAGCCTGGTGGGGGGAGATCAAACCAAGGAGTTCACTGCCATCCGGCAGGGCGCCATTGACATGGCCGTCGGCTCGACCATCAACTGGTCGCCCCAGATACAACAGCTGAACATCTTTTCCATGCCGTTCCTGATGCCGGACTATAAGGCCATTGACGCCCTCACCGCCGGTGAGGTTGGCAGGGAGCTCTTCAAGATCCTGGAAAGTAAAGATGTAGTACCGCTGGCCTGGGGTGAGAACGGGTTCCGCGAGCTCAGCAACTCGAAACATCCGATCCGCAAGCCCGAAGATCTGAAAGGATTAAAGATCCGTGTGGTGGGTTCACCCCTCTTTTTGGAAACCTTCACCGCCCTGGGTGCCAATCCGACTCAAATGAGCTGGGCCGATGCGGTACCGGCCCTATCCAGCGGCGCGGTGGACGGACAGGAAAATCCCCTGACGGTTTTCACGGCCGCCAAGCTCAGCACTGCCGCCAACCAGAAGCACCTCACCCTGTGGGGCTACGTGGCGGACCCGTTGATTTTCGTGGTCAACAAGGAGGTGTGGAACAGCTGGTCGCCTGAAGACCAGAAAGCCGTGCGGGAAGCTGCCATCCAGGCGGCCAAGGAGGAACTCGAGTTGGCTCGCAAGGGCTTGATACCTCCGGAAGACGCGGTAGTCAAAGAGATTGAAGCGCAGGGGGTAAACGTGGCGAGACTGACCGAAGCCGAGAAAGCAGAGTTCAAGAAGACCACGCGGGAAGTCTATGATAAATGGGCTAAACAGATCGGCGCTGATCTCATCAAGAAGGCCGAAGAGGCAATCGCCAAGCGTTAGCGATCCTCCGACCCATCGCCCCCTACTTATGGAAAGCGTGCATCTCCCCGCGGTTGCGATGCGCGCTTTTTTTTCTACTGGGCAGCCGGGGCAACGTATTGAGCGACTGTTTAAACCCTCCAGCTGATTCCGGAAAGGATGAACCATGCAATGTGAATCCCCCGCTGCCATGAATCGACCCAACACCAGGATCCCGCTCAGCATTGAAGAAAACCTGGCGGGCTTGATCCTCGCTCTGCTGGCGCTCATCACCTTCGTCAATGTGATTGTGCGCTATCTGACCAACTTCTCGTTCGCCTTTACGGAAGAGGTCTCGATCTTCTTCATGCTTTTCATGACCCTGCTGGGGAGTTCGAGCCTGATGGCGAAAGGGGGGCATCTGAATATCACTTATTTTGTGGACCGGGTTCCGACAAGGTACCGACGGGGGGTCCAAATCACCGCTGCGGTCCTGAATGGTGTCATGTTCCTGCTCCTGGTGATTTTTGGCGCCCGCATGGCCTGGGACGAATACCGCTTCGAGGTGACCTCACCCGGGCTGGGAATCCCCACCTGGATTTACACCGTCTGGCTGCCAATCCTTGCCCTGATCATATCGGCACGCGCCGTCGGCGTTATCGTGCGGCTCGCTAAGAAAGAGTCCTGATGGAGCCGGCGGTCGTTCTCTTCGTTTGCTTCTTTCTCCTCATGTTCTCCGGGGTCCCCATTGCCTCCTCGCTGGGTCTTGCCGGAACCCTGGTGATCGCCCTGGCCAAGCTTGGCATCATGGCGGTTCCAACCAGCGTCTATACCGGCATCGCCAAGTACCCGCTCCTCGCCATCCCCATGTTCGTTCTGGCGGGTTCGATTTTTGACCGGTCGGGCGTGGCCGAACGACTGCTGCGCTTCACTTCAGCCTTTATCGGGCGCGGCCGGGGCGCGCTCGCGGTCATCACCATTCTGGTAGCCATGGTGATCGGCGGCATTTCCGGTTCCGGTCCGGCCTGTACCGCGGCCGTCGGTGGCGTTATGCTTTCGGCGATGATGCGGGCCGGATATCCGCCGGCCTTCGCTGCTTCGGTCACTGCCGCCGCGGGCTCCACCGACATCCTCATCCCACCCTCAGTTGCCTTCATCATCTACAGCGTCCTGGTCCCTTCCGCCACTGTCCCTGCGCTCTTTGTCGGCGGCGTGGTCCCCGGGGTCCTGGCCTGTATCACGCTCATCATCTCGTCCCTGCTTCTCAGCCTTCGCTACAATTTCGGGGTTGATCAGAGCAACGAACCGCTGCCGAGGATCTGGGATTCCTTCAAGGAGGCCTTTTGGGCGCTCATGGCTCCCATCGTTATCCTTGGCGGCATGCGCACCGGCTGGTTTACGCCCACCGAGGCAGCCGTCGTGGCGGTGGTCTACGGCCTGGTCGTCGGCTTCTTCATTTATCGCACCCTCACCCTGCGAGACCTCCACGAGCTCCTGGTGGAATCGGCCGAGACTTCCGCCGTGGTCCTCATCGTGGTCGGCCTGGCAAGCATTTTCGCCTGGGCCTCCAGTACCATCGGGGTGGTCGACCCTCTTTCCCGAGGTCTGGTCGCCCTCGGTTCGAGCAGCAGTACCGGCCTGCTCTTTATTCTCATGATGTTTTTGATCATTATGGGAATGTTCCTGGACGGTATTTCCATCTTTCTGATCTTTTGCCCGATCCTGATCCCGGTAGCTCAGAACTTTGGCTGGGACCTGGTCTGGTTCGGGGTCCTCATGACCTACGTAATCGCCATCGGCCAATTCTCCCCGCCCATGGCGGTCAACCTGATGGTCAGCTGCCGCCTGACCGGTGCCCGCATGGAGGACACGGTCCGGTGGGTTATCTGGCTGCTGCTGGCCATGCTTGCGGGCTTGGTGCTGCTGATCTTCTGGCCGGGGCTGGTACTGTGGCTGCCCACCGTCCTCGGTTTCATGTAAGCCCGCAGCAAGGGCCAAAATGAAAATAAAGCTGCCTTCAAGTCAGGGACGCGGCGCGCTCTCCCTGCCACTACCACTCCACGCCACCTGCACCACAATCAGGTAGAGGGTGGCAAAGCCGTACGCGCTCAACGTCCCGAGATCGACTCCCTGAATGGGATAGAAGATGAATACCGACAAGGTGTAGACCACGAGTGAGCCGAGTCCTTTGGGAAAGCTCTTCAGGATCGCATGAACATGGGCCGTATCGTAGGTGTAGTGGATGACGAGCAGCAGCGGCAAAACCGTCATTGGGAAGGCCGCGAACAAACCCGCCCACCCGGGTCCCACGACTCTTGCGGTCGCAGTCACGAGAACGATGACAAGGGCGGCAAAAAGCGCTCGACCCGCAAGGAGCCCCGCGCTCACGCTCGGTTTTTCCAGAATCTCGACATCATCAATGTTTCTGAAGAGACGGTGAAAAAGAACGATCGCCCCCATGGGCAGCAGCAGGGAGACCATGAGCCCCGACGGCAGCTGGTGAAGCCCCCAGGCTGTCAGGAAATAGCAGCAGATGCCGGTCATCGAGGCCAGCAGGATGTTGCCGCCTTTACCCAGCCTTCCTGCCAGTACTGAACACTGGTAGTATCCGTACGCAAACACCAGCGTGGCAACCAGTCCCAGCATGGTGGACAGGGCGCTTTGCGATGCAAAGGCCGGGCCGATTTCAAAACCCATGAAAAAGAGGCTGACGGCCGCCCCCAGGGGATAACCCGAAACAATCCCCGCGAGCCTGGGACTAACGGCTTCCGCCAGGACTGACAGCACCACCACCATCAGCACCCCGGTTCCCATCTTGATGAGCGTGAGCGCCACGGGCAATTCAAACACGGCCGGACTCCTGACCAGACAGTTGCATATCCGATAACCTCTTGCCGGGTTTCCACCTCTCTGCGCCCAACCTACCGCTCCCCGGCCCCGCTATCCGGCAGGACCCTATCGAACGGCAGACGTATGTGAAAAGTGGTACCGGCTGCGCTGGGGCGCTCATCTTCCGTATAGCTTTCGCACTCGATGGAGCCGCCGTATTGAGTGACGATGCCGTAGCTCACCGAAAGTCCAAGCCCTGTTCCCTCACCGACCTTCTTGGTGGTAAAGAAAGGATCGAAAATGCGGGGCAGGAACTCCTTGGCAATGCCACAACCGGTATCGGCAACCACCACCTCAGCCCACCCGGCCTCCTTCCCATGGCGCGTGGAAATCCCCAGCACGCCCTTGCCGGGCATCGCATGGAGGGCATTGCTGATGAGGTTCAGCAGCACCTGCTGCAGGCCTCTGGAGTCAATCCCGACGGTTTCCAACCCTTCCTCGAGGTCAGTGATCAGCTTGGTGTTGTTCATGGCCAGAGTGTGCTTGACCACGGCCAGAATGGCCTCAACGCTGGCGTTCAGATCGCAGCGGGCCTCGGTCTCTTCGCTCATCCGGGCAAAGTTGAGCAACCGCTCGACAATGCTCTTGCAGTGCAAGCCGTGTCGCTCGATGGTCTTGAGGTCGCTGTACTCCATGGTGCCCGGCTCCATCTTCTCGAGCAGCAATTCGCAAAAGCCCATCATGATTCCCAGGGGATTGTTGATCTCGTGAGCAATCCCCGAAGCCAGGATGCCGAGGGAGGCCAGCTTTTCGGTGTTTATCAACTGCTTTTCCAGGCTCTTCCGCTCCGTAACATCACGCCCGATGACGAGAACATATTCTTCTCGACTGCCCTCGCCCCTCAAAGGAAGGTACTGAAGGTTAAACCAGAAATCCTGCTCGAGAATTTGGAAGACGGTTTCAGTCCGCCGACCGACCCCCGAACGCAGCACCTCATTGACAATCTGCAACTGCTCTTCCGTTTGACCCAGGGAGAGGAGGCAGTAGAGACTCTGGCCCGCCAGCTCATCCATACTGACGCCAAACAGCCTTGACATATACTGGTTCATGCTCTTGACAATGCCATCGCCATCCAGGGTAAAGATGAGCTCTTCGGCATTTTCGGCCAGGGCACGGAATCGCGCCTCCGAGGTTTCGAGCTTCTGTTCGTACGCTCGAAGGTCGGTGACCCTGGCTGCAACCTGCAATTCCAGGGCATTTGCCCAGCGCCACTCGTAGAGCACCACCACCACGGCTCCCACCAGAATGAGGGCGAGCACCAGGCCTTCCAGCAGGATCTGCCGGCCATAGACAGCCGTGACAATCCCCTCGACCTCTTCGGCCGGAGCTACCACGGCGACCGACCAGACATAATCCAGGTACGGTCCCTGGATGCGAACCGGCGCAAAGGCGATCAGCTTCTCCACGGATTCCACCACCTCTCGATGCCAGCCGGACACGTATCGACCGGTACCCTCCCGACCCTTGATCATTTCATTGCGCTGGATGTCATTGATTCGGGCAAAGGACATGCGCGCATTGCGCGAGGGCCGCACCTCGAAGGCGTTTTCAGCGACAAAGGTGCTTTCCGGATGGTAGAGAAAGGTCCCCGAAGCATCCAGGACCCACGAATAACCACTCCTTCCTGATCGAATCGGGGAAACCATCTGCCCGAGAAGGCGGCTGATATCGAGGGTCGCCCGGAGGTACCCGGCAAAACCGTGAGAGGGTTGCGGGTGCAGGCTGCTGCTGGCGTCTTCATAGGTTGGAATGATGAAGTCCATAACAAGCTGTTTTCGGCCGCCGGCGGCATCCTTTGCGCGAACCCCCGTTCCCATGGTCTTGCCGCGATTGCTGACCTCGGCCGCCCAGGAGAGATAGAGCCCCGCCTCACTCTGAACCAGCTCCAAAGGTTTCATCCCGATGCCATGTTCATTGGCCGCGAACAGGGTATGGCCATTGCGGTCGACGCGACGGATTTCAGTGATGTTATCCCGATTAAGCAAAGGGAGAGTGGAGAGGAGGAGGACTTCATAAGAAGCGGCATCACCGTACTGGACCGCAGGCAGAGAGTTCAACAGGATCAGATCGGTAATGGCCGCCTGCAGGCTGGCTTCGATCCGCTGGGCCGTTGCCCTGGCCAGGATCAATTGTTCGGCATTGAACTGGTCTTCGATCATGTCCCGCATCTGGCGGACGGTTGAAAAGCCTAAATAGCAGGTTCCGGCAAGCAGCAGGACCGCCAGCGCCGAGACCACCCTGAATATTCTGAGAAGTCTTTTTCGCTCCCTCACGATCATCGGGCATTTTCCTCCGCGACCTGAAGCCCCTGGAAGGCAGTGAAACTTTCAGGTGACAATATCATTGACACGTCCGGTCCATCGTGGTCAGAATAGTCGACACCAACAGCCAATGCACTCAGGGAGGTGGCGATGTCGGGAAGGATTCTTCTCGTCGACGACGAAAAGGATATGCTGGTCCTGCTGCGCCGGATTCTCGCGAGCAGCTTCGCTCACGAACTCATCGAAGCCGATGATCCGGTGCAGGTTCCGGCCTTGTTGAAGAACAACAGTTTCGACGTGGTCATCACCGACCTCAAGATGCCACATCAAAACGGGATTCAGATTCTCGAGATGGTCAAGGACAAAGATCCGACCACGGCAGTGATTATCATGACCGCCTACGGCAGCATCGAGTCGGCCATCGAAGCCACGCGCAAGGGCGCCTATGACTACATCACCAAACCCTTTCGCAAGGAACGAATCCTCCACGTGGTGGAAAAAGCCATCACCTGGCAGCGCCTCCAAAAGGAAAATGTCTACCTCCGGGAAAAACTTGCAGGCAAACCCCAATTCTCCACTCTCCTTGGAACCAGTGCTGCCATGACGCACCTGCACCATCAGATCGAGCGCGTCGCCGACACCTCCGCGACCGTGCTCATCACCGGGGAAAGCGGGACGGGCAAGGAACTCGTGGCTCGAGCCATTCATTCCCACAGTCGGCGCAGGAGCGCTCCTTTCATCCCCATCGACTGCAGCACGATTCCCGAAACCATCATCGAGAGCGAGCTCTTCGGCCATGTGAAAGGATCGTTTACCGGAGCCATTCGCGACAAGAAGGGCCTGGTTGAAGAAGCTGACACGGGGACGCTGTTCCTGGATGAGATCGGGGACCTGAGCTCGGCCATGCAGGTTAAGCTCCTGCGCGTGCTTCAGGAGGGTCAGTTCAAGCCGGTCGGCAGCAACGCCATCCGCCGGGTGGATATCCGGTTCCTCACTGCCACCAACCGGAATCTTGTGGAATTGATCAAGCAGGGGGGATTCCGGGAAGACCTTTTCTACCGGCTGAATGTCATCAATATCCACCTTCCTCCGCTGCGGGACCGGATGGAGGACATTCCCTTGCTGGCCGGGCATTTCACGAAGAAATACTGCCTGATCCACGGAAAGAAGGTGCGAGGCGTTTCCCGGGACGGGATGAATCATCTGATGGGACGGGAGTGGCCGGGCAATATCCGGGAACTGGAAAACGTCATCGAACGGGGCGTCATTATGGCAACGGGGGATACCCTCGAGGCCGAAGATCTCATCCCCGTCACGGCGTTCCCTGCCACCGGTACCCCCACCCCCCCGGTTACGACGGCCAACAAGCTCTTCACCATGCCTCTCAAAGAGGCCAAGGATCGCCTGCTGGACGAATTTCAGACCCAGTATATCGCCAGAGCCCTGGCAAGGCATGGCGGCAATGTCTCGCAGGCGGCGCGAGAGTCCGGAGTCAAGCGCCAGTACCTCCACCGCCTCATGCGCGACACCAAGCTTGATTCCAAAACCTTCAAGAAGCCTCACCCGCCTGAGTAGCCTCCGCTTTGCGCAATCGCTCGCCCCTGGCCGTCTTGCGCTCATAGGCCGACTCGATTTTGGCGAGCAGTTCGTCCATGGGGCAGGGTTTGAGCAGGTATTCATAGCCGCCGAGCTTCATGATTTCCACTGCCACATCCACCGAAGCGTGACCCGTCAAGATGATCACTTCCACCTCGGGGTTGATCTTCTTCAATTTGGCAAGGGCTTCAATGCCGCTCATGCCCGGCATTTTCACATCCAGCAGGATGACGTCATACGGTCGCTGCCGAAGCGCCTCGACGGCTTCCAGGCCGCTGCCCACGGCATCCGTCTCCAAGCCGTTGGCAGTGAGCAGCTTCTTGAGGGTGAACCGAAACCGCTCTTCATCATCGACGATCAAAACTCTGGCTTTGAGTGGCATTGTCAGTCTTCTCCGTTAGGTGACGCAACCGGAAGATGAATGGTGAAGGTCGTTCCCTTGCCAACCTCACTGGCAGCGGTGATTCGCCCTCCGAGCTTGACAATGATGCTGTGGGAGATGGAAAGTCCCAGCCCGGTGCCTTTCCCGGGTGGTTTGGTGCTAAAGAAAGGATCGAAGATTTTATCGAGCTGCTCTTTCGGAATACCGCAACCGGTATCGCTGAAAGTCAGTTCGATGGAATCGGCCGTCGGCTGGCGGGTAGCAATCGTTATGGTGCCGTCGCGACCTATCGCATAGGCCGCATTGTTCAGGATATTCAACACCACCTGGCGCAGGAGGGGGGGATCGGTCGAGACCCGCGGCAGGTTCTTGTCGTAGCCTCTGATCAGCTTAATGTTATTCTGAGCCGCCTCTTTCTCCACCAGCCGGGCCATATCCTCAACAAGCCGATTCACATCGGCCGCCTGGATGAGGGGCTCTTTCTTTCTCGCAAAATCCAAGAGCTTGTGGGTGATTTCCTTGCAGCGCTCAACCTGGCTCACGATTTCGCGCAGCGAATCGCGCAGTTCGTCGGTTGCCCCCGGAGCTTGCAGATTATCACCTTTCAGCAGGTGCTTGATCCACTCCGTCTCCTGCCCCATGATCGCCAGCGGGTTGTTGATTTCATGGGCAATCCCGGAAGAAAGTTCGCCGATGGCGGCCAGCTTCTGGGACTGGATGAGCTGCTGATCGAGACGATATTTCTGTTCATTGGCCTTAACGACCAGACCGATCAGGTGCCGCACGACCAGGAAGGAGACCCCGGCAGCCATCAAGGCGAAGGCTGCCAGCACAACTTCACCGAGCAGCGCAAGGACAACCGCCAGTCCACCACAAAGCAACGTGGCTGCGTGAGGGAACTGGCTCAGGGCGCGGAAGCCGCATTTGTGAACCATGAAATCGCTTTCAGCTCAACTTCGAATCGAGGACCTTTTTCTCATGCAGCACTTTTCGCGCGTACGCCTCATGAATCTTCTCCAGCAGCTCATCGATGCTTGCCGGCTTCATCACGTAATCGAAGGCTCCGTACTGCATTCCCTGCACTCCAGATTCGACCGACCCGTGGCCGGTGAGCATGATCACTTCCATGAGCGGCCGTTTTCTCTTCATTTCTTTCAGCGTCTCGATCCCATCCATGCCCGGCATTCGCACATCGAGGATGACGACGTCAAAATGCTCCCGCTCCAGCAGCTCCAGGGCCTTCAGGCCGCTGTCGATCCCCTTGGCATCAATCTTGCGCCGGTTCAGACGCTTCACAATGGTTTCCAGAAAATCAAGCTCGTCATCGACAATCAATACCCTGAAATCCTTTGTCATATTACCCTTCCTCATCCAGCCAGGCGAAATATCGGCCCTATTCTCCTCTTGCCTGCCAGGGCGCGGTTTCGGCATCATCTCAACCGCGCCCGCGCCTACCCATCAAGGATGCAGGTCCCCGAATTATTCCTGATTCACAACGGGCAAGAGGATGGTAAAGGTCGTTCCGTTCCCCAATTCGCTGCTGACCCTGATGCTACCTCCCAGCTTTTCCACAATACTATAGCTGATGGCAAGTCCCAGCCCGGTCCCTTTTCCCACCTCCTTGGTGGTGAAAAAGGGATCGAAGATCTTGCTGAGAACCTCGGCAGGAATTCCGGGCCCATCATCACTGATGCAGATTCCCACCATTTTGTCCTTGGGATAATGGGTCGTCTGGATGGTGATGACCCCATCTTTGGCAATGGCATCAATGGCATTGTTGACAATATTGAGGAAAACCTGCTGAAGCTGGGTGGAATCACTCGTGGTCTCCGGGAGATCGCGGGCATAGTCAGTGTGGATGGAGATGTTGCGGTAATGAGCCTCGTTGCGCAGAAAGTCTGTAGTCTCTTCGAGAATCCTGTTGATATTGACCCGTTCCTGAGTGGGTTCCATTCTCCGCGCGAACCCCAGGAGGCGGTGGGTAACCTTCCGCGCTCGGTCCACATGATGATCGATTTTCTTCAGGGCATCGTCGAATTCCTGGAAGTTCTCGTTCCTGGAGATATCCTCTTCCGAGAGGAGATCTGTCAGCCACCCCACCTTTTCCTTGATCACCGCCAGTGGATTGTTTACCTCGTGGGCAATACCGGCGGCGAGCTTCCCCAGGGCCGCCATCTTGCTCGACTGCATGAGGCCGGCGTCGAGCTTCGCTTTCTCGCGTTCAGCCGCAATGAGCCGTGCCACCATGCCGCGGGTAATGAACACAGTCCCCATGACAATGATGAGCAGACCTCCAAGCCCCAGGCCAATTACCAGCAACCTGGCCCGCAACAGGGGCATCAGTTCCTCGCGAGGGCTCTCCTTGACCACCAGCATCCAGTCCTTGTTGTTGAGCCACGTGAGCGCGTAGAGGTCCGTTTCGCCATTGAACGTCATTTCCTCAACCCGAATTCCAACAAACTTCGAGGTCTCGAAATGACGGAACGGTTCGAGCAGTTGCCCGCCAAACCGGGGGGGAGTCTGGAACACGCCCTTCTTGTTGAGCACGTAGGCATCCCCTCTCTGCCCAACTTGAGCAGCCTTCACCATGGAATCAAAGATTTCAGTATCGACCGTTGCCCGCAGGATCCAATTCCGGTCACCCTCCCGGCGCATGACCGCCAGAATGAAGTGCGGAAATTTACGAAATCCCATGAAGACGTCGCTGATATAAACCCCGCGCAGCATGACCTCCTGGAACCATTCCTCCTTTTTGTAGTTCAGCCCTTTGAGTTCATACGGCCCCACATAGGATCCATAGTATCCGTCCCGGTCAATGACTCCCAGATCGACGTAAGACTTCGACCGCATCTGCATGAGGGTGAAGACCCGGTTCAGATAATGCTCGTCTTTCAGCTGATCGAAGGCGTGGGTATAGGCCAACGTGTATAATTGGGATACCCGTTCGTCCAGAAACAGGTCAATGGCATTACGCCGATTTTCGGCAAGGTTTCTCAGGGTCTCCAGAATCTTCGCCGTATAGGAAACGCTGAACTGATAGTACATGCTCAGCCCCAGCGCGAACAGTGGGATCAATGAAAAAGAGAGCGTGGTGGCGATGATTTTCCAACGGAGTTTCTTGTAGCTCTGCTCTTCCATCGGCGATCCTCGAATCCGCTCAGCATTCTGCAGCCATGGGGGCTGGTCCGATGATTGAATGAATATCGTTGATGATTTTGTTCCGGTGATGCTGATAGGCCGCATCATTGGACATGATCATATCCAACTGGCGCGTATGCATGAGCATGTAGCCCAGCAGCTTGAGCTTCTCCTTCATCACGCCCTCATCGAAACCCTCAATGCGGGCAAACACGCCATCCTCTTTGATTTCGGCCCGGAATCCAAATTCCTCGAGTATGCTCGACACGAACACGGCGCGCCGCAGTCGCCGTTGATAGTCCGCGGCTCCCCCCTTGAAGCTGAAGCTGATGTAATTTTCGCCAGGCCGCTCTCCCACGAGCGCTTCAACCGTGCAAAAATGGAAACCAAAGCGTGAGGTGAGACTGCAAAAGTTCTTCGAAATCATGAAATAGTTGCGGTTGACGTACTCGGACGGCATGGAAGCGTCCAAAGCAGGATTCGTCGAGGCTTCGAGCAGGATCGACATGAAGCCCTTGGTATCCACCGGCGGAGGGCCTTCCCAGGGGATGGCGTTGATCCCTTCCCACAATGCCAGCATGGGGATCGACACAATGTTGTCCAGTTGCACGAACTTTCCGGGAACATCTTCTTTGAAGCCATCATCGAGATTGATGATCCACCAGAGCATCGGCACCCTGTGGAACAGCTGTTTGCTGGCCCGCTCCGAGAAATGATGTTCCTTGCCGAAGCTGAACATCTCCTTGACTGACTGTTCATGACAAAAGCGGGTAATGTCGTGGAATGTCCGGCAATTCTTCGGTTTGAATTCGGCCGCGTCGGGGTCCAGGAGATGCAACGGGACGATGTGCTGAGAGACTTCCTTCAGGATCTCATGGACGGGGCTTCCTTCCATGAGGTTTTTTTTCGCTC